>Ga0307930_1002437_pt1 | contig 14188 bp, 13 predicted proteins | sample OrgLakmetageno46_FD_203161 | JGI IMG/M metagenome (GOLD analysis project Ga0307930, IMG submission 203161) | Saline water microbial communities from Organic Lake, Antarctica - #46 | ecosystem: Environmental > Aquatic > Non-marine Saline and Alkaline > Saline | place: Antarctica: Organic Lake... | reverse complement strand
TTCTGCGGAGTGCGCAACACCCACAAATTCCTCGCTTTTTGCAAATTTTTCGAGGAATTTGGCCAATGCCCCTCTCCCTCCTGAATCATTCCGCACTTTGCGCAACGCACGCGCATTCCCACTTCTGCCCGCAGCATTGGCTTCTGTGCCATTTGGGTTTGTATTAGTTCGAGTTCGAGTTCGCTTTGTATATTGTATTTGGTGTTTGGGGATAATAATATATATTATATATTATATATACGACTAGATTTGTTTGCCTCCTAATTCCGCTCCTATTCGCGGAGCCCGTATGCACTGTGAATTAAGAACAAACAACAAATTCTCGGTTATTATTACACTCGCCGAGGACAAAGAGGTACCCTTATGGCAGAGGAGAAGAGTAGGTTGTCTGAGTCACCCCGCGTCCAGGCATGAGCATCTATTCCAGCTTCGAAGACACGTCGGCCTGAAATTTCGCGTACAGAAGGCTATCCGGGCGTATGTCCATATTTATCAAACAGCACACAGCACTGAGGACGGCAAGGACGAGCACCACCCCTGTCCAAAGGCAGATCTGATAGTTCGCAATCTCCGATACGGTGAGCTCACCAGACGATGCATTGTAAGCAGTAGGAGCTGGAGTCAAATCGGCTAAGCGACGAGTCAGCCTGCCTTGGAACATGAACTGCACGGCGAGCGCGCTATGATATTTCTCTGCTAGAGATCCGAGCAAATTGGTAAGAACGGCGTCGGTCAGGGTAGTAGCAGCATTTAACTCATTCGATTCTTCACCAAACTCGTCCTTTAAGCCATCTAAGCCTTCAAGAGTCAACAGAAATAGGTCCACACTATCAGAGGAGCTAACGAGCGTGGGTGCGAGGGTAGCTACAGTGCGAAGTTCCTCGAAGAAAAAGGCGCCAGCACCCACTGGACTGAGCGTTACCGATTGAGTTACCTAACAGGGACAGCAGAATAAATTTCGCATCTGAGAGAGACCAAAATGGAAGGGTCACAAACGAAGGCACACCTCGCCAGCAGCTTTTAGTGTCCATGAGCCGTCTTTGTTGCGCTCAGCTTTTCCACCGGTTGCAGCCATAGGAGCTGATAGGGCCTCCACTTCGGATGGGCCCCATACAGTGCTCATTGGAGGAGCGCGCATCTTCTTATCCTGCGCGAAGGATTCATCCTTCCAGTGCACCGAGTCAGCCGCAACATGACACAAGCCTGATACCCGTACCGCCTGACATAAAAAATTACGTGTGAGGGACACAAAGAAGATAAACAGTGTCAGGTTCTAAGTTGGTGAGGACCGGATCAGCGGAGATGCAAGCCGTGTAGACTTTCATGCCGAGGGCCTTGAAGCCAAGGTGCACGCGCTCAGCCACGGATGCAGCCACACCTACTTACAAATGGAGACCAACATAATCCGTAAATCACGTGGAGTTGGGGGGGGGGGGGGGCGAAAGGGTAAAAGGGTAAACAAATAGGCACCATCAGGGTAGTCATCCTTCACGCGAACGGTATTTTCGCCTCGGAGTAATCCTTGAAGGCCCGGCATGCCTCTAGCGTCATAACCAGCCAAAGCTAGCACTACAGCTGCACGTGGCGAGGAAATCATGTCTGGCAGAGGTAGGTTCTTGGCAGCCGCTGCAGAAACTGGAGGCGCGCCCATCAGTTGCATCACAGACCTGTCAAGACACGATAGCATGAGGTAACTGTGCAGAACATTCATGAAAGCTATCAATAGCGATTTATGATACGCACTGGCCAAGTTCTGCTGTTGACAGATCATCTTCGATGCTGCGTTCCCAGTGAAATGACCGAGCGGCGCTTTGGTCTCCTGGTTGCATTACAGCCATCTGTACTCCGCTGCTAGCAGATATAGCCTGTTGCGCACATCGAAGCAGACTTGTAAACTATCACCCTCGAGACGTAGAAAAACTATATTCGTAGTAAGCAAGCAATCTTAAGCTTTACCATAGGCAGCATAAAAAATAGAGACCCGCGCATCTTCTTTCGATAGGGCGAGGTAAGCTACGGTGGTGACGGTGGTCCAAAGAGCTGGGATGCTGGGATACTTCTCCAGGAGGTGCGAAGACTCGACTCGGAGCTTGTGTACACTTGTGTGTGACGAGTGGAAGAGCCGAAGAGCCGAACAAAACCTTGTGCAAAATACGTCACTTAAGTGATCTAAATACGTCAATACTTATGTATACAACATGTATCAATATATTAGATTTGATTGAAATTATACTCCCCCAATGCAAAGAAAAAGAAAGACAAGGGCAGAAATAGAACGCTCCCAGAGGTAAATTGTATTTGCACATGTGGCATGTATCTGCGCGTTCCAGAAGGCCCTATCTGCATCTACGATCAAGTCGGTGAGGTCTGAGTGCCCGTTGCACGTGCCCGTGTCCATTGCCCATTGTGTTTGACTTTCACGTCCCAGGTCCCAGGTACACGGTACAAAAACACGAACTCGAACTAATACAAACCCAAATGACACAGAAGCCAACGCTGCGGGCAGAAGTGTACCCGCGTGCGTTGCGCGCAAGTCTAAATCGTAAAGAGGATAGTGTGTAGGGGGATGAGCCGATGAGCGGGCTGAGGGCTGAAGGCAGTTTTAAGCTTACTGTCACTCGGGCTTTTAGCACAACCAACAAAATGCACTCAGATAAAATGGGATTGTGCAGATGAGACAGCGATGACTTGACATTGTTGTGTCAGAATAACCGAGGTGTAACTCCGGTCACCAATCTCCGATTGGTGCATGCATACTGCAACTCAACACATCAACACTGCAACACTCAACATACAACATTCAACAGGCAGGAAGCATAATACTTCTACCCCCCTCTAAAGTTGAAACGGAAACTGTTCATGAAATAATTTTGAAACCGGACTTAAGTCGTTTCTGCGTCTCAATCACTACAAACCCAAAACACCAATAACCATACCATACGCAATTTCCAATAAAATCCCAATAAAATCATATGAATGCTACGCATCTTAAGTTAACTTAAGATAGGTAGGAAGAGTAGTGGTATAGGTAATGGTAGATAAGTATGGTCCGCCGTGGCAGTTTTTCTGCATTGAAGAGAGCACGCCGTTATTTAGTCTCTTAGTATACGCATTTCTACAACAAAAAGCAAAAAGCTTGCTTTAAAATCCGATAGAAAAGAATTCCCCGACGGTATTTCAGGAATTCCCCGAACACAGACCAGTGGCCGGTCGGGAGTCGGGCTACTGGCCGCGTCTACCGAAAAACGGATGCAGGTAGAACCTTGAAATACGCGCGAGTTGGCATTACCGAAGAAAGGTCGTCTTTTTAGTCAACCTTTGGTTCCATTGAGGGCAAGGCTGTTGGCGCCGGCGACCTGTCAAAGCTTGTGGGATTTGCGTCTCGGCGCGAAGAGCCTTCTGTCATCTCTTCTTTCATTGGTATTCTTGATGGAGATGACTCCGGTATTGTCTCTGAGGGCGCACGTATTCGGCAACTGTTCATACAAGAAGGCGTAAACAAATAAATGAGCGGATGTTCTAAATACGTCAGTAAGTTACCGGCAAGAACTTCTCATTGCTGAAAGTACTTTACTCATTGGTGTCTCAGCGTACCTCCTGTCAAATGAATAATCCCCCCATTTGAATTCAAAGGCGCACTGATCTTCTGGCTCGCATCGAAGTCCGTCAAACGTGAAGGTGCATACTGCATCTGTCGGAGGAGCTCTCGACGCTGCGGCAGCGTGAACTGTCCGGACACCTCCAACAAAGTACCTTGATGCGCGCGAGGCGCTGGATTTAAAACCATCGAGAGCTTTAGTAGTGGCTGCTTTAGCACCAGCTCTGGCTGCATGATTCAAGGCTTTAACTTTTTCCCATCCGCCAAGCGACGGCGCGTCTGGGTCACAATCCGCTGCCTCATCTTTGACCTACAATTTGATTTAGGGCGCCTGAGGATAAGAGATCGAGAAATGGCCGTACAACAGGAATTACCAGACGGCATGACCGAGCAAGGGAGTAATCGCCGAGAGCAGGTCGAAACGAGCACTTGCAGCGTGGGCTGCAGCGTGCTTCTTTCCAAAGCCATGTGCACTCAGGATCAGTGTGTGGTGCCAAATGCTTCAGAACCCACTGTTTTGATATGTCTCCAAAAATTTCGAGGAGGCTGACCAAAGAAAGAGACAAAAGTATAAAAACACTTTAGCCGGTAGGTACAAGTACCCATTGTATTTGTGCTCCAAAGGCGCACCTTTGTTCGCCCCGCGAGGAGTCTTGAAGCACCTCGGCACTACTTTCAGACTGAGCGAATGCAATCTCTTCTAGTTGCCTCAAGCGGGCATGAAGCGCCTCGATGGACGATTCAGGGCTAGCAGGTAAGTCCTCTTGGTCGTTGGACAACGCTTGAACCTTGATGAGTAGTGCTAAGTAGGTAAATGCTTTCATGATCATTTGGCAATGCAAGTACGCCACGCACGACCTGTAATTTATTGATTGAAATATTGTTTCTAAAAACTGCACTCAACTACCAATTGCTGAAAGGAAAGTGTAAAGCGCTGGCCAGTTATGCTGACTCAAAAGTCGCGAATTGGCATCCACTGCGCATACTTCGCAAGCAAAGAAGCATATTTGCACCCATGTGAGTGAGCATGTGAGTGAATCCATCATGACATCTTTGTGGAAGCGACAGAACAATGGAACAAGCAACTTTACCGCAGCGAACACGACGAAGAAACCGCACATGACAGCATGACAGCTACATGAACCCCGAATCCGGCTTCCGAGCCGGGATTCCTATGATGCCGCCTAAATGACACCCTTCCCCTGTATAGTTACTAACACCAATCCTACACTCGGTGGAGGCACGAAAACAAAGAATATAACACATCACGAAGGCTACGAAGGCAACCCAGATTAAAAACAGAGGATTATCATCGCCATCCGTTTCCCCAATGGCTATGACGAAGAGGCAGCTTACGATGGTAAAATCAGAGGAAAATCACCAAATTTCTCGGTGTCGCCATGAAAAAAGGCAGAGCATAAGGTTTTGCTTGCAATGAGCTTAGGAATGACGTGCCATAGCAGAGGATAGGTCGGAATGGAGATCGCGGACGTACTCGAAACCTATGCCTCCTTCCGAGAATTGATTCTACAGGGTTCATGAGAGTAAAGATGGACATCGCATTACGCAAAAGGACACTTAGCCCAGTCAGGCTTGTTCTGGAGTCTAGTCTAGTCTAGTCTAGTTGATACTCTCCCAAGAACTAAGAAAGGCAGTACGCAGCAGTCACAGAGGCACATAAAGAATGCACTTGAGCTGCAAATGCGCTAGCAAATTCGCTCCAGAAGGCCAATTAAGGCTCCAACTGGCGCCTTTCCTCCGAACAAGTCGGCGGGACTGAGTGCTCGTTCGTGTGTCACGTCCCAGGTCCACGAGGCAATTCTCTGGGCTATTTTTGCCTTGAGTGTATAATCTGATCTAATCTAATTACGTATTCCAATGAAGGCACTCAGGTAGAACAGGTGAATTAAGCCCAATTCGCTTCACGTATTCAGCCTCGTACATATGGCGCACTCGAACTCGAACTCGAACTAATACAAACTCAAGTGACACAGAAGCCAATGCCTCGGGAAGAAGTGGGAATGCACGTGCGTTGCACAAACAAAGCAAGTGCAGAATGATTCAGGAGGGAGAGGGGCATTGGCCAAATTCCTCGTAAACTTTGCAAAAATCGCGGTATTTGTGGATGTTGCGCACTCCGCAGAACAATAAAGAAGAAGGCGCGCGAGCAACGGGGCTCGTGACATGCGGAACACGAGGTTCACTCGGCCGAGGTCAAAGTGTGCCTTTCAGCGCGCAAGGCGCCTATTGTTCTGCCCCTGAGCCATAAGAGGCATTGACGGGGCAGGACTTTGCCGTTGCGAAACTTAGTCCTTGCGTGAAGATTTATTCAGGCGCCTTCGAAGTTTTCCTGGCAGGTGTGCTCGTAGCATGTGCCGTGTGAACCTCCATCATACCTTATGCCACCATATCACTTCTGCGAGTCGCTTCCGTCGTTTAGGCATTCTTGATATCGGCAGTTACTTTCATAATCGGCGTCTTCGTTGGGCTGGCCACGTCGCACGTATCGTGTGCCCATGAGCCGGGCGCCACGGTAGTTACTGACTGGCTCGGTACCACATACCCGACCGATTGGCTGTCCACAGATAACTTGAGGCAGAACGTTGGAGAAAGCGCTCAATAGTAAGGGCATTTCGAAGGAATTCGATGAGTGGAGCGCCATTGCCAAGGACAGGTCGAAGAACGCAACTTTATGCTATTTGTTATTGTTTCTTTGCAATTGGGGAGTATAATCTAATCTAAGGTCGAAGTGGAGACAGCTGCCTCACTCCAATCCCAAACCCCCTGATGCCTGATGGCTGAAGGACACCTCGAGAGTAAATAATTGCAATTGCATTACGCAAAAGGACACTAAGCCTAGTCAGACTTGTTCTGAAGGTTACATTTTTCTGTCGCGATATGCCAAGGTGGTGTTTTTTTTGTATTTGTGGAGTATTAACTAGACTAGACTAGATTTGAACTCCTTCCTCGTCCGAGGAGTAGCAGGGAGATAACCCGTGAATCTTCCATCAAACGCCAAAGTCGCTACTTGTGGTCGCCTTTTAGCGTTTTTTGGAACCCTCGAAAGGCTCCACCCTGAGAGCATGGCGCTCTCTAGAAGATCCTACTCCGAAGTATTCCTTCGTGAAACTTATAGCACGGGCGGCTTTCTTCAATACAGCAAATCCCCTGAAGCTTGATTTCTGAAGGGCGGCTTAAGAGTAAATGGGCATTTTTTGTGAGCCCCCCCGAGGGGGGACTGGATTTAGTAACTAACAGAAAGGGTGCCATCTAGTCGGCGTTTGCAGAGTCCCCCGGGCCGGACTGGAAGCCTGGCTCGGGGTTCATATAACTTTCGTAAGCGGTCTCTTCGTCGTAGTCGTTGCGAGCACGGGGGTGTTTTTTCTGCAAGCATAAAGATGCTCAGTCCAGTCAGACTTTTTAAGGGCATGGTGCAGGGTTTTTTCTTTGTACTTGTGGAGACTAGTTAGAACTGCCGCAACTCTTAAGTCTGACTCCATTCCCACTATAAACTTCCTCTTTGCGACTTCATTTCTTTGAATGCGCACTACATACGCTTCTGCCCATAGCACTGGCATAAATTGCGTTCGGCTATGAGCTCGATTCCAATTAAAGCACAGAGGGCCCTTGTCTTGCCCTAATTACTGTTGGGAGCTATCGTCGTAGCGTAAAGATCTATCAAAGCAATTCCGACGTTTCAAAGTGAAGCGCGCTGGCACTACGTGCGATGTGAATCTCCAGTACACAAGTACTTTTCGCCAACTTATAATTTTAAAGAGTGAGTCTCCATGGTAGTTTTATCATATATGGTATCGACAGCTATCAACAACCGCATACTTCGTCGGGCTGCCACGTCGCGCCTTATGAATACCCAAATGCACCATGAGCCAGTACTTAACCCAATTCCCACTCGGAGCCCTTCCAAAAATAGTTGCTTCATGGAGCATGGAAATAAAAAATTTCAACTCGTGCCATTCACATTTAACATTCAACAACCCGCAACCCAACCCCGAGTCCCCAATTCCCAACTCCAAAATTTACTGCGAAGTGGCTTCTTACGAGAATTAAATGTCCTTTATTCCCGAGCTACAACTATATCGCTTTATTCCAGGAAGACGGATTCATCCATTAATCCAAAATGAGTACTAAATTGGACGGAATGGTGACTCGAACTCGAACTCGAACTAATACAAACCTACCTGCCATAGAAGCTAGTCCTGCGGGCAGAAGTGTGAGCGCGTGCGCTGCGCGGAACAAGTCATTATTGCAAAGAAGACAGTGTTTAGAGAGCCGAAAACATAATAATTCTGCCCCCCTCTAAAGCGGAGTCTGCTGACGAAATAATTTTAAAACCATAATTAAGTTTTTTCTGCATTGAAGAGAGCACGCCATTGTTCAGTGTTTGAATGCGACTAAGCCGACGCCAAACTAAGTGAGCCAAGTGCGCACATCAACCCAGTACAGGGGCATACTCAGCCATTTGCATAGAGCCTTGGCTGCGGTGCAGCTGCATAATTCAGCTGCACGGCGCCTATGGATGGCCGGGCGATAAAATAAGTACTTAATAACTAAGGACCGGGATCATCGTTTTGTTGGAATGCGATTAAGCAGACCCAAACCAGCTGAGCCAAGTGCCGCACTTAGCTCACTTGGTTTGGCGTCCGCTTAATCGCATTTCGACAGAACTTTCCGCCTCTTGTCTCCCGAGCACGCCGCCTCTGGCAGGGTTGCGATTCCCGTTTCCGCGGAATTCCCGCGCGATGGCTAAAAATTTCACTTCACGCGGCATTTCCGCAGCATTTCCGCGGGTTTTCCGCGGGTTTCCGTGCCGTGGTCATAAAGGCACTGCTGAATTCCCGTCGCGGCAATCACGTCTGATTGGCCAAAATTCCCCTTACCGCGGGAATACCGCGGAGTTTCTTGCGGGAAGCCTAACCTCCAACCAAGCCCTCTGGTATCTGATATAATGGATAATGGGACCTTGCTTTTGCTCTGTTAGCTGTTACCGTTCAGTTACCAATTAAAATATAAATTATAAAGCAAGTACAAGTACAAATGCGCTTTTTCTTTTCCCCTCGGGCACCTCGCCTCGGGGCTCGGGGTGGGCAGAGCTGAGTAATAGAGGAACTCTAGAAGTGCGACAGTGCAGTATTACTATGAATGGGCTGTGAAATGGCACTGTTTCTGTTGGCTGTTGCCTTTGATACTTGTCCAAGCAATAGAACCGCATGTAGTTTCAGAAGGCTATGGGCTCACTGTGAAGTTAGCTGCTGTGTAGCAACGCAGTCTGGAGCCATAGTCCGGAGCGTTCTCAGAGCCTCACCGAGGCGATTTCTCTTGGCAATAAGTCCCCGGCGGCGCTCGGTTATGGCGGCGTCTTCCGAAAAAAGTCTTGCTAAGTGCTCCGTTGCTTTCGGCCCCATGGAGTCCGTAGCGATAACGAAGCATTCGGCTTCGAGCTGCTTGAGAAGTTTCCCTAAAAAATCATGCTCCATAGTCATACACACATTGTCTACAAGTCGTTTGGTTGCCACGTCCCAGTATGCTTCAATCATGATGGTCATATCTTCCACCTTTGACTTCACGTTGACTCCGTGGCTCGCCATATACCACCCCCCAAGCCGAGCCACCACCATTGCCTGAAGCTCCGACGCCGCCACTTTCGGATCGGCCTTCAACTCGGCCTCTGATTCCTCTCCGCTAGCACCTGCAGGCACCACTGACGCCATAACTTGCTCGAGTGCTCGGTCAAAGTTACGGAAACGGAGTTGGTTGATGAGTTCAAGCATGTTCTCGTTCGTGGTGAAAGGATCGGACTCTTTCACGAAAATTTCATCCAGTTTCTCTGACAGCTCGTCCGCGAGGTCGTTTATGAGCCGGTTGGCAACTAAGGTCACTTCAAAGACGAGCGCAGGGTGTGCGGGGGCGAGCTTATCGAGAAGGCGAGCGCTGACTGCCCTAGCCGACTGCACCACTAAGACGCGGCAATGCTCTACGGCAGGTCTCCAAGCTTCGACGCAACTGGCCACGAAGTTGTAGAAGGCCTGCGAGTTGTGGAAGCCCGGGAGCTCGCGACCTCTCAATGCTACCATGTCGGCTGCGAGGCGCTGGCCAAACTCCGGGTCCCCGAAGCCCGGCCGGCTCGAGAAGATGGCGTGCTTGAGGGCCTCGTAAGCTTCCTGGCAGCGCCCGTACAAACGCAAGTCGCCCGAGGTCGCCAGCACCGAATCGCTGTAAAAGCCTCGCGTGGACTGCCTCAAGACGCTGCAGTAGTTGGACATGAGCTGCATCAGATGGTTGGACTGGGTGGCGAGGGGCTCGTCGTGGATCGAGGTCCCCAAGGGCGCCGCCTCACGCTCCGCCATTTCGAATTGGGCCTGCAACTCCCACTTGATGAAGGGCAGCGAGATTTGAATCCGGTCAACGAGTAGGGTCGTCAGGCTCGTGGTGAGCTGCGTGACTCCTAGCACTGGCTTTCGCACTTCACGCCAGTCAGGATGCTCTGAAAAGTACAGCTTTTCGCTTTCGCGGGCCTCCTGAGGTGTCATGCCGTTGTCAAGGTCGCGTTGAGACCGGCACTTCACCATCACATACCTGAGGTTGAATTGGATGAGCCACACAAGGAGTATGCCCCCCTCCCTAGGTATGTCTCCTCTAATTCACTTCTCACCGTAATAATAAAATGCAAAATCACCAATCTACGCGAAAGGAGGACCTCTTAAGACTTCTTACCCGAGTTTCAAGGGCTTCCGCTCGTTTCGCAGCACGGTGAGCACTTCGCCTTCACTCCCGGGACCCACCAGATCAGGCTTGGTGAGTACACCTATAGTTCGCACACCTTCAGGATCCACAAAGCGAGCGCGCTCCAAAATATCGATGGTGGCAATGTCCTGGTTCGCTGGCACAACTGCGAGCACAATCGTGCGGTCCTGCTTCAGGTAATTGGCAATCAAAGCGTTCACTTGACCGATCACTGAAGCGTCCTGCCCCATCGTAGCAGTTCGAACGATACCGGGAAGGTCGATCACCGTTAGGTCCGGTGATTCGGGGGACTCTACGCGGACCACAATCGAGTCCATTGAGAAAGTCTGGCCGCGTTCCTCACACAGAACGTTCGTAAGTTCTTCGATTTTTTTGCTCAGTGCCGCAGGACTATCCACAGATCCCGAAGCAGCGGGCTGCGCTTGAGCCCAGTCGACAGATACACTCGCTCGCCAGGGCTGCCCCTCAGGAACGCTTTTCATGGTCAATTGAGTCGCACAGCGCGTTGTTAAGCCAGTTCCGCGAGGGAAAGGGATCCCGGAGAGGGCCTCGAGGACTGAAGATTTCCCAGAAGACTGATCACCCATTACCTGAGATAGAAGAGCCAACTTATCGACGTCATTATTGTAGCGCAACAGAACATGCAGTGTTTGGCAAGCAGTCATCAAATTGACATGATCAAACATAAGCACTAGCTTCAATAATCATCATACCGCGATTTGGGGAAGGGGCAAGTCTTGATGCACCCCTTGCGCCCTGAGAGTATCTATCAGGTCAATCCATGGGCGAACAGCGTTCCTAATATCAGATTCCGCCATTCTTCAGCCCCACTTATCTTATGATATGTGCTGGAACAATAAGAGGCGGCCTAATTCCACTGCAGTGCCACGCGAACCTCGCTATCACGCTGCGATGTTCCACTCAATTATCAGAGGAGGTCAGGAGGTAAGATAGGTAGGTGTGTGAGAATTAGTGTAGGGCGGGGTTAATAACCCAAATGAAAAAAAAACAAATAATTGGGTTATTTACCACCCCAAAAAAACTGCCCGATTCGAATTAAACCCCTCATTTATCCGTCTTTTCCAAAGCATATACCATATATTGGCGCTTGATGGGGAAAATTTGACTTCATTTGCCGTTTCTGAAAATCGAATTTAACCGGAAATTACCTCAAAAGAAATGAGGAGCGTATCAGTTTGGACCGCTACCATCACTTCCATGGCCACTCGGGCATGTGCGCCTGATTAGCTTCCTAGTTTTAGTTTGCGCTGCTTTGTTTTTCTTCTCTACCTGTTAGCCTTCTAATTCCGGCCCTTCGGGGCCTGTCTTAAAAAACCTTAAATAACCCAAAAAAACCTTGACTTTCTAATTTTCGGGCTAGAAACCATCACTAGTGAGACAGTGAGAACGTGAGAACAGAGAATAGAAAATAAGAAAAAGGTAACATAAGAAACGAACCCGGATTATGCGCGACTCTACTTCTTGAGTATCGCGCTTCGAATACTACCTTGGTCGAGATACCTCAAAACCGACTCTTGAGATGGCGGATATGGTAAATATCAACTCTTCTCTTGTGTCTCATTTTTCTAACCCCCTAGGGAAGTGGGAATTTTCTTTCGACAATTTCGAATTTCGTTGTGGAACCAGTAAAATTTGCGATTTTTTTTATAATCAAACGAAATTTATTGCGAAAGCTGGCCCTTTTTAGAGCGAAATACGAAGCTAATTTGTGTCCTTTTCAAACGAAGGCCAAGGCGAAGCCAAATTACTCGGACTGTAACTCGGGCGCCGCGGCAGTTGCTTACTGGTCGAGTAGCACACTCGACACTCCCGGCCGAATGGGTGCATGGGTGCCCTGAGTAGACATGGTTTCGGACATCAAAGAAGGCTCTAAAGTACAAAGGGCTTCCGGTCAGTCTATGATGGTTCCTTGGAATTGCCCTTACTAAAATTTCGTCCGCCGTGTCACGCAAAACGGATCAAGTAATCGGAGCATTTGAAGGTCGTAAGGTCAGGCTTCAGCAGCAGGAGTAGTATCGATTGGACCATGGCTTCGTGATGCAGTCAGCCTCCTCATCTTGACGCTCACCCGGAGGGGAAACTTCCTCGGGTAGCCATCTCCTATGAAAACATCCATCGCTGCGAATGAAGTGCCAAGCATTTGAAATGATTCCCGCATCATAGGGAAGGTCACACACGCCGTAGCCCGTCAAATACCCAATTCGATGGCGGTGCCTCGTGGCCTCATAAAAAGTTAAATTCGTGGCCATGAGGCAAATACTGGCTGCTAAGGAAGAGAAAAAGAAGAGAAATAAAGACCAGAATACTGAGGTAACAAGGATACTTGATGCATTGCTGCGCAGGAAAGTGAAGAGAGACGGCGACATGAGCCAATTGTGTGAGCCCCAAAGGTCCTGAATCATGGACGCAAGAAGAGCCGTAGAACTCATGAGCCAGACCAAGAAGCGAGTGCGATTGCGCTCGCCTACACAGCCACATAATAATTCATGGCGGTCAAATTGAGCGACGCATCGGTTACAGATCGAACAATGCTGCGACCGAAGTGGCACGTGCGTATTGCAGAGCTCACAAAAGCAGCGCAAAGTTGCAGGCGCCACCGGAATGCGGTCCTGTGAGATGTGATTGGAGGCAGGAGTAAGGACTGAGAAGGAGCGAGAAGGAGAATGTCCACATTGCTTGTCTATGCCAGCGTTGCTATTAGACACAAGCGGTGGTTTGAAGATGGTGAAGAGAAAGAGTAAAAACAAAAGCGCAAGGGTTACTTAGTTACTGAAAGGTACGACAGACACTACTATGACATTGGTGTTAGCTAGGGCAGTAATCTAAATGGTACTCTCATCGGCATATCCACTAAGACCAACCCAATCACTAGAAAACGTACGTGAATCCCAGCCCCAGGCCTCCATGCGCGTCGGCTCCAGCGGAGCGGAACCAATGAAATATCGCGATGAGATGATTCGCTGTCTTGAGAAGCTAACGCCAAGTCCTCAACTTCACCTCCACTATCTTGACCTTGGTGAATAGGAATATAACCAGGATCACTCTTATGGATCGCTGCGAAGGAAATAACCTCAACCAAAAATAGAACAGCGTTTTTGGCAGACCATAGCGAGTTGGACACCCATGAACCTAGGACCACCAGTAAAAGGTGTGCTGCAGCTGCACCGAGCACACGAACCCTACTTGAGCAGGTCTCCATACAAATATAAGAGCTTTTCGCCGCACAAATGTAATCTATGGCGAGGCTTGTCAAATATGTGGGCCTTTACTGGTAAAACTGAGTACTTGCTTATTGCGTATTACCGGTAAATATGTTGAGCAGTATTGAGTATTTACAAAATTTGCAGGCGATAGAGCTACGAAATGCAGTCATTCTGTCGTCTGCATATTACAGTCGAGAAATTTCACTGTGAGCCTCAAGGTGAGCCTGGTGTTTAAGCCGCATGTGAAGCCTACCATCTACTTCTAAATATATGGGCTGCCGACATTTTTACGTGACTCGAATGAATGCTCGGATGCTCGGGAACCAGGGCTGGCAAAAATCTAGGTTTCGCTCGAAACCCCGGTTTTTACTCAAATAGCGGATTCGGGAGAACGTGCTGATTCTTCCGGGGAACAAGTAAGGACAAGCAAGGCAGGCGACCGCGCCACAGGAGAGAGCAGAGACACGTGCAGAACCCGAGTGCACCCCAATAGTGCGACTTCCGAGGGGAAGGCCGGGGCCATAGCTGCGTGCTCACACGTGTTGCCGCCAGACGCTCAGTGTCACTGGTCTATATCGCAAGCGCAAAACCGGCAACGGTGCGA
>Ga0307930_1002433_pt1 | contig 14213 bp, 12 predicted proteins | sample OrgLakmetageno46_FD_203161 | JGI IMG/M metagenome (GOLD analysis project Ga0307930, IMG submission 203161) | Saline water microbial communities from Organic Lake, Antarctica - #46 | ecosystem: Environmental > Aquatic > Non-marine Saline and Alkaline > Saline | place: Antarctica: Organic Lake... | reverse complement strand
GAGTTCGATTGGCCAATCACAGCGCGGAAAAGACACCAGGAAAGGACCAGGAATGCAAATCGGGAAAACCATGGACTTTGATCAGGAAATCGGAGTGGCCTTGACTGAGTGTGTTTTTCCCCCCCCTTTTTTTCTTTTTATACCATACTACAGTAGTACAATTTTTTTTTTTTCCTTTCCCCCAAGAGGAACGCACAAACACTGGTATACCCCCTGCTCCTGGGGTGGGTGGTGGTCTGGAGACAACCGCTGGAGAAAAAACAGGCAAATTTTTTCTCCCCCTTGAAGGGAGGAACTATATAATTCCGTAAGGATTCCCTTGTAAATTGGAGCATGCACTCAATTTCATAGACGAGCTGCTTCGTTCTAGGAAATACCCGGGTGTTATTCCGAGTAATTCTTCGCGCTCTCTCGAGGAAATCAAAATTGTCGAATTCAAAATGAGAACAACACCCCACAACCACTCAGCACTCAGGCAACAATAGCAGGTAATTATTTCCTTCGGTGGGTGCCTCAGCTACATTAGTAGCATAGTCCAGTCTCCAAGCAAAAAGGGATTAAGAGGAGCATAGTAGTATTAAGATACTTATTTATTCGAGATAGAGAAGTGCTTACAATCCCGCTTCAGGAGGCATCAGCATCTGAACGAGCCGAATTGCGCTGGCCCTGTCTGTTGGACTGCGATAATGGCTATACAAATCCCAGAATCCATCGAAAATCAATCAGGTGTTACGAAGAAGTATAATCGATTAGCTTAGAGCCCGGAGCTGAAGGAGAGGACCAAAAAAAGGCCCGTGTTTTCGTATACAGTTATTAATCGCCCAACTAAAGCCGATTTATAACATTTGTATTTGTATCTGGTTTCTTGTTATAATGTATATCCATATTTTATATTTTAAAGATTTTATACGGGTCCCGAAGGGCCGGAATAGGAAGGTAAACAGGCAGAAAAAGAAAGCAAAGCAATCATCATGGAAGAGGACTTAGGAGTCAATACGAGACGAGGGGCTAATCAGGCACACATTCCCGAGAATTTTGTATTTCGCGGTTGACTGTGGATCTCATGTGTCGGCAATTGCAAATCGACACTCGACTCGGGCCCCACACTCGTTAGACAAGGAACTAAAAACAGATGTGGAAATCGCCGAAAAGTCAATGACATGTAGCAGAGACAAGAATTTCTGCCCATGGCTTATGGTTAGACCCTTAGGCCTTTCTAGACCCCAAAACCCATTCTATATATACCATCTTCTATTTACTTCAATCACGGATATTCCGTGTATATTCTGCCATTAGAGATAACGAAACAACCCAGCTGTTCTTAGTACATATGAACTTCAAGTTTTACAGCCAACGCAAGTGAGATATAACTTCGGTGCGTGCCATGGATTTATCACGGCGAGGCCGCTCTTTCATGAGGCTATTTGATTCGTTTTATCCTTTGATAGCTTGAAGTCGTCAACCATCGAGCTCAGGTGCAGCAACCGAACCGTGACCAGGCAACAAGATAAGTAATTTCCCGGCATTAAAGTGGAAGGCTTCAACGACACTCACGCCAGACACATGGCGATTAGCAGCCAGCGCACACGCTAAAAGTGTCCAACTTCGCATTATGAGATGGACAATGCCGGAAATGAAGATGCCTATTTGGGCAGCTCAGCTCATCGAAGGTCTTTGCCTTTGAAGGCTCCTTCACTCGTCACCCGCAACGTTATAACACCAGGCTCCATTTCGAACCGCAAAACACAAGCCTTACCTAAAGTATCAATTCCGAGGTCCTCCATTTTGAGCGCTCAGTAGAAAAGGCTTTTTGCTCCATGCTAGACCCTCTTGGAGGACCAGCATCCGCAATACCGGCGCTATCGTCTCGTCACTAACACTAACGACAGCATCCATGCCACGATCGAGCACATACTAGTAACAATCAACACCATCATTTTCAAATACTAGCACCACCAGGAAGTGCTTCATCGGCAGCGGCGAACATGCCGCGTCGACTATCCGCTATCCGCTGGACTGCCAGCCACCTCTAAGTAGCGGCCACGATGACAAAATATATTTGGTAAGAGAGGTTCGTGATTTAAACTCAGCAACAGCACCAATGACTAGTGATCTACACTCAGCCTAGGGTGCACCTTCCGGGTTTGCCACTGCTCGTCGTCATCAAGGAAGGTTGGAAGCCACATGCTCGAGTTGACTAGGACTTGGTCACGCAACCCATCCTCTACAGCGCTTTCTGGCGCCGATACACGAACTCACTATGTCCTTGTCTGTTTATGTTATAGCAAATATGCTTTTTGGAGGCCCTGGGAGCGCCCTAGGCCAATTTTCGGGGACTGCCCTACTACCACTGGTAGAGGTGGGTGGTGCTTCAACGAGTCAACTGGCAGAAAATCACGAGTACAGGGGTTAAAGGTTTTTGCGCGTTCCTCTTGCTTTCCCCCCACTGGAACGGTTTGAGATGGAAGTCGAATTTGGGGAAAAAAAAAATGTCGTCAAACGTTGATGGGCTAGCGGCGGCTAAGGAGCGAATTGAGCGGCTGAAGAATGACCTTTCTGTCGATCTATCTCATGAAGTTTCGTTCGAGGATGAAGACGATGTGCAAGCGGAGGACTGTCTTGTCGTTGGAGGCATCGCCGCACTAGAGACCGAGGGTAGTGACCACCGTGGAAAAGCCAACGGTACTGGCACTTGTGGTTTCGGAAATGAGGACAACTTAAGGATCAAAGCACATCATAAGCAACCTAGCCATTTCAGTGAAGAGATGGAGTATGATGCTGGAGTTGAGGGCGGCGTTCCTGAAGGTTTATTCTATGACCATTTTGACGACCGTTGGGCCACGGAAGCCGAGCGCCGGCCGCTTCCCTCGAGGGTGCACATCAAGCCCCTAGTGCCGAGGCAACCCAAAGGAAACGGCTCGAGCACTCGTCGAAAAGCTACATGCGTTATGGACGAGACTTCCAACAAACCGAAGCGATCGACGTCGCTTGGCGTGGGATACTTGGGGGTCGCGTGGCCGGAAAAGGACGCCAACCGTGAAGCGGCCGCAGCGGCGTTGGACCTCAAGCAGCGGCTGCGAGAAGCGGAGCTGCGCCGGCGGCATGCTGCCCGACGCGCAGCAGACGAGAGAAGAGCGGAAGCCAACCGTGCCCTCGCGAGGGTGCGGCGCCTAGAGCTCGCTGCGTTTCGAGAAGACGAAGAAGCTCGGCGGTGCCGAGAAGCCGCACTGCTCTTGTCCGAGCGACAGCTAGCGTCGGCATATGCGCAGCGGCAAAAACAACAAATCGTGGGGCTCAAGCAAGCGCGAGCTGCCCAGCTGAGCCAAGGCCACCCTAGCCGCAAGGAAGTTCCCCGTGGTAAAGGCAAAGAAACAGGTTCTTCAAGGCAGGTGCCGCATGCTCTGAACAGGAAGGCAATAAACAGAGGACTGCCCAAGACCAAGAAGTCAAAGAAGAGCGCCCAACCACAAGCCGAGAAGATTGGATGGTGGAATGATGATGACGACGACAATGCAGCGGACAGTGACAGCAGCGATATCGCTGTTCCAGGTTCGTTTGCGACTGCTGCCAATGAAGGCGTGACGGGTACTCGCATGTCAGTGCGGCGCTTACAAGACCACCAGACCGAAGGCAGCAGTGCCAGTGAACCGATCATGCAGATCCCACCCTCCTCGTCGTGTCCAGATGGTGCATCAGGGGTGAGCACGATTTCGTCCTCGGCGCGATCCACTGTCTCGACGAGTGCCGTGCCACAGGATCCTCCTGAGGCACTGCATCTAACGAGCGCACTACCCGACGACGAAATCAATAGCGCACCTGGAGAGGAGCCAAACCACGCGGCGCCTGAAATTGTGAGCGACGTGCCAACGGCCGGTAGTTCACGGATTGATAACGACGCCGCTAGCGAAAGCTGGTCAACCAGCAGAGTAGCGGAGCATGTAGTCCTAACTGCCAAAGAAGGTCCTGTACCTGCTTTCGAAAAAGCTGACTCTGAATCTATGGATCAGCACGTCGAAGCAGACACAGCAACGAATTTGGGCCCATTGCAACCAACGCCGCTACCTCCTTCCGTTTCGGCTCCTACAACGGCCCAGAACGTTGAAGCATCGGCTATGCTTGCACCACTACCGCAGCAACCTCGCGAACTGGCCGTGTTCGTGCCGGAGGCGGCAAAGGAAGAAGCAGCAGCGACCGCACTCCAGGGGCTCTCCCCTCGGTCAGAGCAAGGCGAAGAAAAAGGAGAGCTCATGGAAGGTGATCTAGCTGGATGGGGGCCTCGTTCGCTGCCTCCTCCACCAGATAGCACCGTGAACGGCAGCTCGACCTTTGGAAGCCAACCCACTGTTGGATCGACCGCGCAGTCCAGGCAAGGTCATGCTGCATCGTCATCAAGGAAAGCCACCTCCAAAAGCGGAGGAGGAAAAGCAGGAGGAGGTGGTCGCCCACTCAAGAAGGCAGCAGCAGCGAAGCCCTGGGACGAAGCTGCGCAGCTCTTGGAGTCGATACAAACCACGGCCGCGGCAGTGGCCGCTGCTCGACGACCCGTGGAAGGCTCCGGGCAGTCTCGGTTCGAAGCGCGCTACCGGGAAGACCCACGGCATTTCACCTCGGTAGGGACCGCGAAAAAGAAACCCTCTCAAGCAGCAGGAGCACCTGGAGCTGCAGGGCCAAGTGGTGGTTATGGTGGTGGTGCAGGATTCAGCAAGGCAGCGCCCAATAGTACGCGAGCCAACAAGGCCATGGACGCAAGGCTCAGCGAGATGCGCACCATTGCCCAGCAGCTGAGCCGCTTACAGGAAGGCTTAGCCAGCGATTTTGCCTACGCGCCCACGTCAGGGAAGGCTACACCACCGCCAGTGCCTCCGTTTTCTACCTCAAAACGCCATGAGCGGAGTACCAACGGCAACAGCAACAGTCATCGCGATGGCTCCAAGCAAGCTGGGCCCAGCAAAAGCAGCAGCAGGAGTATAGGGAGCAGCAGCCGAGAAGGCGGCCCACCAACATGGATGCTGCCCACCGCCTCGTCTATGGCGGGGCCGAAGAGTGCAGGCAAGGGTGCACAGCGGTCGTCAGCGTCCACACAGCCGTCGCCGCCTCAGAACACGAAAAGTAGCGGAGGAGCACAGTCAGCGCGGAAGAAAGGCCGAAGCAACAGTGCTCTTGCGTCGTCGAATCGATCCGTTGGAGCTCCCACGAGTAGCACTGGCGGCGGTGGTACGACGAGCCGAGAGCGTTTCGAAGACTATTATGCCGCCAAATACCACGCGGAAGTTTACGAGTCAGTGACCACAGTAGAGTCGTCGGCCATGGAACAGCAAGTGTTGGAAGCGGCAGGCGCAGCGCTGGCTGCGTGCGTGATGCGGCCTTCAGCACCACCGGTAACGGAACACACACTCTTCTTTTTCTATATCGTCGCGCTCATCTCGAGTGTGCATCTTCTCCACGAAACTATGCACTGAAGTTCACTTTTTCAATATATATATTTTCTTTTCAATCTTTGTTATTGTGTATACGGGCCTGTGTGTGTGTGTGCGTGCGTGCGTTTTGTCATTAATGGGCGCAGGTGCGGAACTCGGAAATGCTTTCCAACGCGAAAGCCCCCCTTCGATGGGGCGACGACCCACTCGGGGACCTCGGCGGCAACAACGACGCTGCCATCGCTTTCCACCAGCTGGACTTGAACAGCGGCAGCGACGCTCACCGCCATTCTCACCACGCTAGCAGCAGCAGTAGCAGTGGCAGCAGCAATGGTAGTTGTGGTGCCAATGGGGCGATCGTTGCGCTGCAGAAAGTGTCGTCGCCGCCGGGATTACAGGGAAAAGTTGACGCATTGCAGCATGGCCTGAGCCGCCGCTACCGCCCGGACCTTCACCACCAAGAAGAAAGCAACAACCAACTCGCCGTCGTGCCTTATTCGCCCAAGCCTGCAGTGCCATCAAGCAGCAGCAGCAGCGCTTACGGAGCAGCTACATCCTACGCGAACAAAATTGGCACTGCAGAGAGCTCACGAAAAAGTGCAACGCAGTCGTGGCAGTCAGCGACAAGCACCAAACCTGTGAAGTCGAATCCAGCAGGTGGAAAGGCTTCGGTCGCACCAAGGGCCTCTGCTTTGCAGGCTGCGCTGAAGGGGCACTCGGCATTTGCTGAACCAGTTCCGAGCCACACTGTTGTTGAATAAAGACGGCCATCTCTCTTCGTTCTTAACTTTTGCGTGAATGCCAACAAATTTATTTTTTAGAAGTAGTAGATAGGAATATGGAATTGCGGAATTGGCACCATTTATGTGGAGGACTAGGCGACCGGCGACCTGGATACTGGATAGTCAACAGGACGTCGGCCTTTCTTCGGAAAGTTCCCTACTTTTCTTGGTAGAGACCAGAAATGCTTTTGGTGTTTGTGTTTTAGTTCTAGGGAGCCATCACTACAGCCCAAATGGCAAATGTGAGTATCTACAACAGCTCAACAGTACAAGCTCAAAGTGCTTCAAATATAGCTATATTATAAACATTTACGAACTACGATTATAGTTCTAAATGGGTATGTTTGTATTTAAGAGTTCGCTGTCGATTCGCTTCTTGACACGCTCAGCACTTTCCCACAAAACGGTGCGTATGGTGGTTTATAGAACCGGCTTATTCCTTCTCATTTTCCTGGAAAAGCACAGCGATGTATGTGTTGGGGCTCCTTTCCTCATAGTTCTTCATCTTCTTCTTCTTCTTCGGTTTCATCGTCAGCTCCTCTCAAGTGCCCACCGATGTCATTCCCTTCTTCCTCGCTACTTCTATCGCCGCTATTGGCATCTCTGTCCTCATACATGCTTGTCTCGGCATCCTCGTCGTCTTTCTCTTCCTCGTCGTCTGGGTTGGCGCCCTCCTCTGCACCATCGCGCGCGGTGTTGTTCTCTTCAGTTGAAGACGACACTTCGGAGCTAATCTCCGACCCACCGTCCAGGGAACGGAAATACTTCAGTAAGATGGCATCGTGCTGTTGTTGCCGCAACTCTAAGCTCGCCTCCGCAAACTCGCGCACTGCTGCAGCACCTTGCTGAAGGCTAGCGCGCCGTGCTTCTAAAGGTTGAGGGGGGTCGAAACCCAAGGTCTTTGCGAGAACTGGATCGTTCGTTTTGAACATGGACTTCGGAGTCGCAGGTAGATGTTTACGCGGCCGACGCTTGCTAGGCGAAGATGAGGCACCGCCTGGCGACGGCTGCGCGCGCTGCTGGAGAGGTGATAGCGCCATGGAATGCCCTAACGGCGAAGCCAGCGGTGCACCAGGACTTCCAACGAGTCTAGCAGGGCTTCTCGCAACCCTATTGGTTGGCGATAAGTACTCTCCAGTTCTCGTGGCCTTGTCAGGGGACCCCAGAGCTAATTGATCGAGGCGCAGGAGAGCCGTTTCACGGCCAACCTGCAACGAATGTTGCCTCGCCTGTAAGTTGCCAACCTGGTTGTAGCGTAGCTTTGAAGCTCCGACTCGAACTGTCTGCGGAGGAGGCGATAGAGACGGTGCACCAGAAGCACGCATCACATGCTCATGCCACACGATGCACTGCGCGCACAGCCAGTCACGGCCGCCGCAAGGTGCGCAGCAATAGGCACCAGCAGCGCTATTTAACGGCGCTCGACACTGCGAGCAGCCAACGCGCACAGGAGCTGCTTGAGCCACGAGCTTGTGGCCATGAGGGCAGTGTGGCTTGCGTTGGAAGAGGCTATTCTTTCCTCTTTCGTACGCGGCGTGGTCTTCTAGGAGCGTCTCGCGTATAACGCGGCTCTGAAGTCGTAACGGAGAGTATGCTGGTGGTAATAAGTGATTCGAGCTCATGGTGAAGACTACCAATGGACGCACTTTAAAAGCGCTTCCTGCTTACTAGAGTCCTATGAAGTTAAGCACGCAGTTGGCGAGCCTTGATCACGCAGGCTTCACCTGCACTGCATCATCACGCCATGTCTCGACAACGTGTGCACATTGTCGTGCTCTTAGCTGTTTGTTGCCGTCGTCCGCCGTCCGCTCCGCGATGTCATAAAGTTACAGGGAGATGTTTGCTCTCCATCATTCAGTACGAGGTCAGCAGTTCGACCCGCACAGCCAGCCAGCCGCACAACATCACAACATGAAGCCAGAACGGTCAGAGAATTATACAATAAGTATATGGATAGGAGCATCAAAGCACCAGAGCTTACTTATCAGCACCAACATCATGGTGTTGTTGTAAAAACAGAGTTTGGAAGCAAGACGAACGCTATTAGATAGACTAGTCAGGCGATACTATCTATATGCCGTAGATTACTGACTTACGTATTCCAGTTTTAGACTCGCTATCTTTCTTTCCTCGCTTCTATTTAGATTGCCGAAACCAATTCTCCCGTTGCAATGGACACATCTGTAGCAATAGTTTTCGGCGTTCTCGTAGCTGCGATGGTGAACGCCCCCAGGAACGCCGGTGCTGTGGGTGTGATATGGCGTGCTGCATTATTTGCAGGCTATGTATCCGTCGCATTTGTGCGCCCAAAACTAGCCTTTGTTGTGCTCTTGCTGGTTTTCGCTCACCGTATTTGGCTGAGGCGCAGGCGCCAAGCTACTCGCACGAGACTTGGCGTGGCACCCGATACTACCCTAGTTGGGTTCTTCCATCCTTTTTGCGCATCTGGTGGGGGTGGCGAAAGAGTGCTTTGGAAAATGCTGCACACGTTGTCAGAGCAGCACGCGGCCGGTGCATTGAAGGTGCACGTGGTAGTGTATGCTGCTGATGGTAACGACGACTGGGCTGCAGTGCTGTCGAACGCTAGCCGCCGCTTCGGGATTGATTTGAGCGGTGCAGCAAGCAGAGCTGCTAATCGCAACAAGGAGGACAGTGGAAGCACTGCTGCTGCTGCCAATGCGAACTCTGACAGCATTGCTATCGACTGTGTGTTGGTGCCGGCGTGGGTCGTAAAACTACTCACAGCTGAAGTTTGGCCTCGATTTACCATGGTACAAGCAACTCCACTGCCAGAATACTCCTTGAAGCTGTCTGTTGATGGTCATATCTTGTGATTCAGTTCCTATTTTGTTGTTTTCTTCACGAGCCAGTGGCTAAGCGCGGCCTCTCCATCATCTAACAGGTGGGCCAAAGCTTTGGCTCCTTAGCCTTCACCGCGTGGGCCTTGCTCTCTGAGCTGCCCGACACTTGGGTCGACACCACCGGAGCTGCCTTCAGTTTGCCTCTTGCAAGGATTGGGTTTGGGTGCCAATGCGCGGCTTACGTGCACTACCCTACGATCAGCACCGACATGCTAAGGATGGTCTCGTCGCAACGGCCTTCCTATAACCATGGTGATCTACTTAATACATAACATCTGAAACGATTTCCCATGTTCTCAGAGAGTGCAACTTTCGTATTTACACCTTTTTTCAACCAACAGTTAAAGGCAGGATTTTGCTGTTGATTGCGCAGCTTGATGCATTTGCTATTGTCTTGTATGGATTGTTACTTTATTTACTCTCTCTCTCTTTTCTTATGACATCTAAACTGCTGCAACTAGATGCTGCTGTAGCCAGCTCTCAGCTGCGGTCTGCGGCTAAACTCATTTACTACGCGGCCTTTGCTGCTGCTTATGCCCTGGCTGGAGCTGCTGCCGATCTCGTAAGACACTCGCATTCTAACATGGGTTCCTTTTCTTCCTGGCGAAAGAGGAACCAAACCTATTGAGCTTGTGTAGTTTACCACCTAGAGATTTTTGTAGTTGTGCATAAGTGGCGTGCTTGAGACAAGTTTTTTTTGCGTGCACATCATTTTCGTGTTGGACTCGTTTGACTGCGTTTGCCCGCATTCTCAATTAGCCTGTACACTCACGACCTCCTCTTTTTTGAATGCATGTTCAGGTGATGGTGAACTCCTCGTGGACTTGCGGGCACATTGCCTGGCTCTGGCGCTTCAGCCCTTGGCCGATTGTGCTCTACCCCCCCTGTGGGGTGCAGGACTTCATGGACCAAGCAGAGGGCGACGCAGTGAAAGTGACCACCAATAGCAGCTGCGATAGCGGTGGTAGCACTAGTGTTAGCAGGAAGCGAGAACTCGTGAAGCCAAGCTCGACTGCTGCCGTTCGGCACATCGTCTCAGTAGGGCAATTCCGGCCCGAGAAAGACCATCCTCTGCAACTCCACGCATTTGCTTTGCTTCTCAAAGAGCTCAAGCCAGAGGAAGGCGAGGTACAAGGCGCTGTTTGACGCAATAATTCTTCGTGATTATGCCGATAATTCCTTTGCCTTGTAAAATACTTTTAACTTTCCTGCCTTCTTGTGCCCTTGAACTGTTGTGTTGGTCTCTATGGACTACTGCACATATAGGTGCGCCTCGTGCTGTTAGGCTCTTGCCGCGATTCCAGTGACGAAGCTCGCGTGGCTGACTTGAAACAGTTAGCTGAGCATTTAGAGGTGGCCTCTCAAGTTGACTTTGCCCTCAACGTTCCTTTTCAAGGCCCCAACGGAATTGTGGCATGGTTGAAGAAAGCAGATGTGAGTACATGGTGATGATGTTCTAGCATGATTGTCGTGAATTTTCCATTATTTCTGCTTTCTTTTGGATAATGCGGGGTAGGACGCGTAGATCTGTCTAGTGGTTCTGTCTTCTTCATTTGACTTTTTTCTTATCCTTCGTCATGTCTTTCCTAATCATTATTTCTATGCAATGATTTCTAAGGTGGGTCTGCACACCATGTGGAACGAGCATTTTGGCATAGGCGTGGTTGAAATGCTGGCCGCTGGCCTCGTTACTGTGGCACACGATTCGGCGGGGCCTCAAATGGACATCGTGAAACCTGCCCTGCCCATTGACGACAACAATGGTGATGCAAGGAAAGCAAGAGAAAGCAGAACTGGAGTGGGATTCTTAGCACATGATGCGGCCTCATATGCTGCGGCGCTTGCAAGAGCTTTACGTTTAACGCCTTCAGCAAGGCATGCTTTAGTGGAAGCGGCCCAGCAACACAGCCTCAAGTTTAGCGACAGTGTGTTTGCAAATCATTTTGCGGATCTGGTGACAGGGCCGAAGCATGGGCACTTGTTTGGAGCAACGCAGGCGTTGATTGGTAACAGCGGAGGCTCCAAAAGAGATGACTAGGAATGTTACAGAAGTACCAAATTTCTAGAGTGCCGTGATGCTACTTTGCTTATTAAGAAACCTGTAGTTAGAACTGGAAGCGCTATTATCTTAATTCAAATATATCGATTTCATTGAAATGAATAGATCAACGTGGTTTGATGTCTTATGTCGACACGACCAGAAAGTGCCTATACCAATATACGAAGAAAATGTGTGTGTCTCTCTCTGTCAAATCAAATTTTTATCTGGGTAAATACACTCTGACGCGCTGCGTATGTTTTGGGACGTTACCACTGGCATCAATTACGTTGATCGCGGTGCAGCGGACCCGCGACCCGCGCCACTGCAGTTGATCTTGGGCAGTAAATAGGAACCAGGGGATTACTAGAGTAATTCATGCGCCTGCCCTTCAAACACTATCCTCATTGTATTAGCCCGAGTTTTATGCAAAAGCACTTAGTTCCACTAGGTAATTTCCTCTTTACATAGAGCTCAATCCATCTTGATAACCCGATCTAAGAATTATTGCATGCTCATGTCGCACGTCGCAGATTTTTACCCCGTAAGGGCTGTATTCACCCCGTAAGGGCATAAATTGTGCTCTCATCTTGGAAGAACATAATAAGAACATGCAAAAATGAGTCATTCAGCGAGAGCATAGTCCATCACATTCTCAATTACATTGGCCTAGAAATGGCGAAGAAGCGCCGTAAAAAGGTTGAAAAAGAGGCAGAAGGCTTCGAGATTGTGGCTAGTGACTACAGTGCGAGCAATCCCAATGGTATTGAAGCAAGCAAACCTCGTAAGCGCGCCAAGGGCACCAACAGTCTTCGCAACGCGCACAAGGGCAGCAACAGTGGGGGAACTGGTTCAGCAGCAGAGCGCAAAGCCAACGAACTCTGGTTTCGCAAGTGCGGTTACGGGTTGGAGCTCTTTTCAGCGTACTACCAGGGCCAGCCAGGCCTCGTGCCTCAGGAAGAATGGGCCTCCTTCTGGACCTGCGTGCACACTCCTTTACCGGTGGCTTTTCGCCTCAACGGCCGCGGTACAGCTGCACGCGAAAAGCTAGAAAGCGACTTACTTCAGCTTGGCTTAGCGGCGCCCGTGCCTTGGGCGGCTGATCACGTGAGTGCTAGTGGAGTATGGCAGTGCAATGCTGACGTCACGAAGCAAACTCTGACCAAAGACGGCCTCGCTCGAGACGTTGTGCAAGCTGCGCTCAGTTCAGGTCTTTTGAACCGCCAAGAGGCAGTCTCAACTCTGCCGGTGTTTGCACTGCAGTGCAGTGTTGGCGATGCTGTGCTAGACTTGTGCGCGAGCCCAGGCAGCAAAACCATGCAGCTGCTGGACGATTGCTGTGGACTCGACGAAGGCGGCGATGATGATAGTGGTGGCATTCGTAGCAGCAACACTAGAGGTGGGAAGAGTAACAGCAGTGAGAGCAGAGACGCTCCCCGTCACCGCGATGCTCGCACCGCGCTGGTGGTTGCCAATGACGCGCACCCCGCACGGGTGAAAGCTCTGATGCAGAGTTTGCAGAGGCATGGCCGGACCGCTGCCGAGCGCGCCTGCTTAGCAGTAACTTGCCACCGCGGGGAAATGTTCCCAGCGCCGAAACGACCTTTCCACCACCACAAAAGTTCGGGGAAATGCATGGAGGATTCATCAGTGGCAACAAAAGCAGGCAAGAAGTCAGCGTCGAATGCTGCTGCTGCTGCAGGTGTACCTTCTTTGGGGTTTGACAAGGTCTTAGCAGACGTGCCATGCAGCGGTGACGGCACGGTGCGAAAAGACCGGTCTGTGCTGCCTCGCTGGACGCCTGCCGTGAGCAACCAACTACACTCCGTGCAGGTGCGACGAGACTCTTTCATAAAGTTCATGGCTTGTGCATAATATCTACAGCACGATCGCCTTTACTCAAATATAGGCCATCAAGAGCGCCTCTGTTTTTTAATGAACTTTCGACGATTCTTTAGGTAGCAATTGGGTGGCGAGGCCTGGAGCTGTTGAAAGTTGGAGGCTTGCTGGCTTATTCCACGTGCTCTCTCAACCCCATCGAAGACGAAGCTGTGGTCGCTGCCCTCCTCCGAAAAGCCGACCAACAGGTGCTTGCATTCTTGTAGTAGCCGAAATTGGACTTACTCAGTGAATCAGACGAATGGGCACAGTAATGAGCGACTCTGTCGTTTTTTATGTATAAGTTTAACTAGCTATAGTGTTGATTCTTACTTATTTAATATTTGGTTTCTGGCGACTGCTTTCTTGGTTGGCTGTATTCTCTTCTCAATCTCAGGCGCCCGGGTCCGTTGTAGTCGAATCATGGCCAGCCAGTGTCTTGCCTCTTTTACGTAAACGATCTGGGCTCTTTCATTGGCGTGTCGCTGACTACATAGAAAATTCCGACGGTGCTGAGGCAGCTGGCAGTGAAGACATTGGCAGTAGCAGCAAATTTGACAGCACCAGCACTAGTACCAACCATCAGGCTAGAAGAAACCACGGCAGCAGCATTGGAGGTAGCAGTGGCAACGGAGGTGGTGATGTCGAGGGCGGAGTGGACGTGTCTCTGCGGTGGCACAATAGCTTTAATGAAGCCCAAGAGCATGGCATGGCCCACGCGGTACCTTCTCTGTGGCCTCCCAGCGACAGGGAAGCCAGAGCGTGGCAACTGAACCACTGCTCGCGCTTTCTGCCGCACGACCAGGTGGGCGAGTGGATGGAAACAGCAAGAATTGGGAGTATTGAAAATGTGAATGTGGAAAGAAGTTGAAGATTACGTAAATATCAAGTCAGGTTTCTTTGCAGAAGTGGGATTATTCTTGTCTTTTTTGTGGACTAACATGCTTCTCCCGTCTCTTTGTACCCTTTTTAAACCAGAACACTGGCGGCTTCTTCGTAGCTCTCTTAAGGAAAGTGAAGCCCCTGACATCGGCGGAAGCCAATGGCCAGCCTGCGCCAGCTGCCCCGTCGCCACCTTCCGCAGCAGAGCTAGCAGCGGGCGTGCTTGAAGCTTTGCCGTGGTCCGAAGCCGATGCCCTCGGCGCTTCGGTCAAGCTCAAGAGTGCCGTTGCACGCAGGCGGCTCCTACGCCGCGACCCGACGGCAGATGCAGAAGCCGATGCAACAGATCTGGGTG
>Ga0307930_1002432_pt1 | contig 14213 bp, 9 predicted proteins | sample OrgLakmetageno46_FD_203161 | JGI IMG/M metagenome (GOLD analysis project Ga0307930, IMG submission 203161) | Saline water microbial communities from Organic Lake, Antarctica - #46 | ecosystem: Environmental > Aquatic > Non-marine Saline and Alkaline > Saline | place: Antarctica: Organic Lake... | reverse complement strand
TGTAAATGCCGCAGCTGTGGCCCGAGCCCCCACTGGTGCGCTGAATCTTCACGGTCAAATCTACGGCGTCGTTCAAGTTGGCGGCCTTGTACAGGGCCAGGGTCACCGACATTTTCTCGCCGCTGAACGGAAAGTCAGGCCCGTAGCCCGTCTCGGGAACGATGAAAAACTTGGTGTTGTCGGGGATGGAGAAACCCGCCGTTTCGGCGATGAAGGAGGCGGGCTGCGCAACCACTTTCGCGTTGATGTGACCGTCCACCCTAATATATATGAATGCACAGTGTTCACACAGAAGGGAAGATGCTTACGTCGGTAAAGATGAGAGGGTTATAAGCAAGACAGAGGGCAGCAAAAAATGAAGGGAGGTGTAGTCCTTGGAATAGAACCCAAAACAACGGGTACTAGTAAAAGCGTTTTCAATGAGCATTTTTTTTACCAGAGCACAGCTTGAAGCTTTGCCTTGGCGTCGCCATCGAGCACGTAGCCCCCGCGGCTGATCAGCTTCTCCAACAGCTGGTCGTGCACCCCCTCCACCGCCACCACCGAGTTGTCGGCCGAGCAGGAGGCCGCCAGGTCCAGGGTCTTGGAAACGACGATCTTGTCGGCGGCGTCCTCGAGGTTGGCCGAGCTGTCGACCACGATCACGGCGTTGCCCACCCCCACCCCCAGAGCGGGGGTCCCGCTGGAGTAAGCGGCAGCGACCATGGCGCCGCCACCGGTGGCGAGGACCCGGTCGCACTGGCGCATCAGCTCGTGGGTCTAGAAGGGACACAAACGTTGAAGCACAAGAGGGCAACAACAAAAAGAAAGAAGCGATAAGCGCACGCATGGAACCTTCAAAAGTAAGAGCATGTATAATTGTAAACAATGTCAATTCTTCAAGTACAGGAGACGCTCGCTGAGATCTCTGACCGACTTTCGTTTTCCTAAAATCATACACTTGCGCTCTTCTTCGTCTCTCACCTTGACTACTGAAGGGTTCTCCACCCCAAGCACCAAATCAGCCGGGGCGCCCATCTTCACAATCGCCTCGCGCATCAGGTCCACAATCAAGGCGTTGGTCTTTTGGGCGCGCGGGTGTGGGGCCACAATGATGCTGTTGCGGCCCTTCACCGCTGCAATGGACTTGATGACGGGCGTGGCCTCGGGGTTGGTGGAAGGAGACAGCGCTCCAATCACCCCCACCGGTTTGGCGATTTTCACGATGTTGCGCTCCGGCAACTCTTCGATCACCCCCACACTCTTGTCGTCGATGATATCCTGCAAGGCCGCGCGGGTTTTGCGGAAGATTTTTAGGAATTTGCCGTCGTAGTTCCCGAGGCGCGTTTCATCCACCGTGTGCTGGGCGATGTGCTTCGCCGTAGACTCGTTGCAAACCGACCACACCATCGCCGTAATCAGGTCGTCAACCTGCTCTTGGGAATAGTGGGCAATTTGCGCCTGGGCAGCACGGGATCGTTTCACCAGGTCGGCGATTTCTTCGGCAGCTGGGGAAGTCGTGCCAGGCAGAGGAGCGGACGGCGTAGTTGCCAAGCTGCGAAGAAGGTGAGGTGCGAGTGCTGGGCGGCCCGCACGGGCGACACGAGCTAGCATCATGCTGAGTAATACGTACAATGAAGAAAATAAGCCACAATTGAGGGATTTGCAACGATCAATCGAATTACACTGGCGGAATGTAGCACTCCGGCGGAGTCTGGGGATTGAGCATCACACTACTTGTGTGGGACTCGCTTAGAGCTTCAGGCACACTACATAGAAGCTTGGATAGGAAAACTATAAATGATAAACGGCATATTTTAAACGAAGCTTAACGTTGCACAGGAGTACCTTGGTAAGTTGGCAATGGAGCGCTCAAAGATACTACGGCGAAAATCAATCAAAGCTAAAAGCAAGCTAAAGTGAAGAAGAAGCACTCCTCATCATTCGTAAACCTACGTCTCAAGCTTCCACCGAAGAATCCTGAGACGTAGGTTTACGAATGATGAGGAGTGAAGAAGAAGCAGGAAGTGGGAGAGGTTTGAGTTTTCACTTCATATTAGGGAACGGGATCACTTGAAGAATTCTTCATCATCTTCTCATCTTCTCTTCTCTTTCGTCTTGAAAGAAAGTATACAGCAAGAAAAAATGAAGCTGAAGTGCAGTACCGAAGGCCAGTCCTCGACCACGATGAAAGTAGGCCTTGTCTTGCAGTGGGCAACTGTAGCTAGTGCCTTTGCATTTTCGCCCTCAACGACGCCCCCAAAGTTGTCGACTAGATTACGTGCCGAGCCTACGCTTCTCAAGGCACCTTCTTCATCGACATCGTCGCCGCCGTCTGCGTCAGTGTCCCTTGCAGAGGAGCTGAAGGACCAGTTTCCCATCCTCTCCGTTAGAGGCGGCGGCGACCGGCCACTTGTTTACTTAGATTCAGCGGCCACTTCTCAGAAACCCTTGGTGGTGAGTAGGGCTCAGGTTAAGCCGGGTGGCGCAGCTTCTGATCACTACAGCGTCCTTTCTGCTGATGCCTTGCTGTCTTACAGCACACCTAATGACACTATTTTGCTAGCTTCCTAGCGCTAAGCTTCGTGCCGGCCTGCTATCTTTTATTTTTCTTGTGTACTATTTTTCGCGCCCTAGGTTCTTAACGCAGTCGACGCCTATTACCGTGAGGCCAACGCGAATGTTCACCGGGGCGCCCATCATCTCGCTGCCAAGGCCACTGAACGGTAAAGTCTTTTTGAATGGAATAGTCGAGAATTTGGTCGAATTTTGGGTCTCATTGTTGTGCCTTCATTCTAGGTCATCTTAGAATTGCTAGAGCAAGGGTGTTGAAGTAGAAACCACGATCGATGGTGTTTATTTTTGACTTGCTACAGCTACAAGTAGCCGAGTAATTTACCCTTCGTTTATACGCTCTTTGTATTCTTTTTTACGACCGATGCCACCACTACCTCCCCGGCAGCTACGAAGCGGCGCGGGACAAAGTCGCGTCCTTTGTGGGGGCGAACCGGCGGGAAGAAATCGTGTTTACGCGCGGGGCCACCGAAGCGATTAACCTGGTCGCCAACACCTGGGGCGCCGCGCATTTGGAACCAGGAGACGAAGTGATTTTGACCGTGGCGGAACACCACGCGAATTTGGTGCCGTGGCAGATGCTGGCCGAACGCCAGGGGATTCTGTTGCAGTTTGTGCAGTTGGATTCAGACCAGCGCTTTGACCTGGAGCACTTCAAGAGCTTGCTGAGCCCAAGAACCAAATTAGTGGCGGTTCAACACGTCAGCAACGTGCTCGGCGCAGTGAACCCCGTGAAAGAGGTAGATTTATGTAGGGTCAACTCATAAGAAAAGGCTGTGTGGGCTATTCACTCTCTCTCATTGTTGTCTTGCCAGCTTTACTCATCCTGCTCTTTTGCATATCTCCTTCTCCCTCCTGCATGTCCTTTACGTCCCCATCCATCCCTTAGCTTGATTCCGCTTCCTTCTTTGTTTATTTTTCTACCATTTATCGTTTACTCGTCACCAGGTGGCTCGCTTGTCCCACGAAATTGGCGCCAAAGTTTTGCTCGACGCGTGCCAGTCGGTGCCGCACATGCCAGTGAACGTGCAGGTAATAAGAATTGAGTGATCTTGATTGTGTTGTGCGTTTTACTGGAGAATGATGAGTTGATGAGTTGCAGTTGTGAAGTAGGAGGTTCGGGACTATGGAAGAAGGTTCTCACTTGAGCCCAACACGTCACATTTGGTTCTCTTCTTATCTCCACATCACCCCCCCCCCTCCCCCTACACACAGGAGCTGGGCTGTGATTGGCTGGTGGCGTCGGGCCACAAGATGTGCGCCCCTACGGGGATTGGGTTCCTGTGGGGGAAGTACGAGTTGCTCGACGAAAGCCCGCCGTGGCAGGGCGGCGGCGAAATGATCGATCAGGTTACTTTTGGGGGTTTGATGACAGATACGATGATTCAATGAGATGGGAGTTTTAGCACCTCGTCTTTTGAATAGTCTCAGGAATGACATCATAGGCCGCAGGGGGGTGGAACATCAAAAAAGGAGGAGAGGAGTTTGGCGCACAACACAACCATCTTTGGTCTTCGACACCCCATTATTCTTATTCGCCTACACCCGTTGTTATATGCAGGTGTTTGAAGCATTCTCGTAGGCTTGCCACACACGTAAAATTTGTCTTTGCTCTCTTTTTCGCTATTCCTCTTTTACTTATCGGCCTACTCCTCCTCTCTTGCATGCCTGCAGGTGTTCTTGACCCATTCCACTTACGCGCCGCCACCCGGTCGATTCGAAGCAGGCACCCCCGCGATTGCGCAGGCTGTGGGGCTGGGGGCCGCCTGTGACTTTCTGAGCGGCATCGGAATGGCCCGCGTCCAAGTGAGTAGCGCATTGGCTGCTTTGCTTTGAGTTTAGTGCATTGGTTGGTTAAAGGAGTGGTTGATTGATTGGTGCATGAGCCTGTTCTTTGGCTGGTTGAAGGAGGTGTTATATATTTGGTTGATAATCCGCATTTTAGAAGTCTCTAATTGTAGGCAATGCTTAACTCCTTTTCCTTATGACACTTTCATTTCCTGCGTTCACCACAACCCTGCAACGATTTCACCCCAAAATAATCAGGCCCACGAAGAGGCGCTGGCCGAATACCTTTGGGACAAACTCGGCGACCCTTCCCTCAATCTGCAGAGGTACGGCCCTTCTCCCGAGGCCTTGCGGGCGTCTAGCCAAGGAGGGCACCGGTCCGCGCTAGTGGCGTTTACTCACCCGGAAGCACACGCGTCGGATTTGGCTTTTTTCTTGGACCAGGTTAGTGCAAGTATGTGCTTGGGAGTGGTGCGTGAGTGACCGAAATAAGTATGCGTGAAAGCAGCGTGTGTTGCAGTAAGAAAACAACACTTGTCTATCTGTGCTTGCTTGAATTTTTTTGCTTCCACTCCTATTTTTTAAAGCCATTGCTTCATTTGGCGTCTCATATCTCTACGCTGTTCTGTACGGTTAATTCAAACTCCACCAATCGGCCATTTCATTCTCCTCTCTCCCCCCGTCTGACAGGAGGGCGTGGCGGTGCGCGCAGGCCACCACTGCACTCAGCCGCTGCACCGGGACGTGTTTCACACCTCCTCTTCGTGCAGGGCGTCCCTGTACATCCACAACACCGAGGCCGACGTGGACGCACTGGTGGAAGCCATGAAAGTGTCTCTGGAAATGCTGGGGGCCTGAGAAAGAAGATGAATGACAAACAGAGGTGTTAAGTAATGGAAGCTGGAAGCTTTCAAAGGTGAGTCTAAAGTATAAGACATTCACGGTCCACGAGGCACCTTCTTGTTCCTGCTACGTCTCGATAATTAACTTCCTCAGGACAACCAGAAACCATTAGATAAGCAAAGACAAAAAGACCTCCACTCCCCCACTTGCATCCTGGCATTCTTATAGAAGTGCGATTTATAAGGCACTACTAAGGGGGAAGTGCGAATTTATATATATGTACATATAATTTCTTATATTTCCAGGAATATGAAATATTGTGTGTTGCGTGTTGCGCATTGGCATCAGAAAGGTGCCTTTACTCTTAACCATTAATACTCGAGTATGTTGGTTCTAGTCGCGAAGTTTGAATTTCTTATTATCTCAAGCGAAGTGATAAAAATATGCAGGGTAGGGTAGCTCTTCATAAAGGGCCTGTTCTGGCCTTCAATATAGCATTTTCATCCTCGTGTTCTCTTCTGGTTTTATCCCTACAACTATCTCCAACTGAGAAGTCAGCGCCGTGTAGAAGAAAAAGGTCTCAGTTCCACGCCAACGCTGAGCGCTCCTTCCAGTATTCTTCGGGTGCTTGTTTGCACTCTTTGAAAAGGGCTGCGAGCTCAGTGGCGTTTAAGCTGTCGTTAACTTTGAGTGCCTGGGCGTTGCTGATCAGCTGTAGTCAATGTATATATCAACAATAACCCCGTGCAAATATGAACAGCACGAGCACGAGCGCACACGAGCACGAGAGCACACGAGAAGACGATAAAGTTAGCTATACAATATACCACATTTGGATTTCTCAAGAACACATTCGAGCAAATCTATTTTCAGCTTGCAACCTCCATTCATTTTTTCTAGTCACTGAGCTCCTTCTAGTACCTGGTCCGTGGTGACGGCTCCCGAGAGCACGGTGGGGTTCCACGGTTGTTGCAAGCAAGCAGCCAATGCAATGGCGTCGGGGCTTAATTTCTTTTGCTTGGCGAGGGCGACGAGCGCCGGCTGCTTGAGCGCTCGGCCGTTGGCCAAAGCCTCCTGCGCACAAGGCACAACAAGGATGCCAACCAAAAAGCAGTGTCAATTTAGCAGTGTCAATTCAGACAAGCATTACATCGCATCTTGCACTGTATACCTGTGGTAGCAGGAAGAAACTCTAGTGTGAAAGAAGTAAAATAAGAACACATCACACCCAATACTCACTTTCACAATCACGTCCATGCCGCTTGCGTGAGCGCGGCTCAGAGCGGGGCCTGCTGATTGGTCGAGGACGTTGAAAGTGGCTTGCACGCTGTCGAAAATTCCGACCTAAGAGGGGCGAGCGTGAGAGTTGAGGAGTCATTGGAAGTGAAGGGAGTGTACATGTGTCGACAATATGACAAAAAATAGAAGTAAATATTGGAGTGCAGTTGAAATTAGATTCACGAAAATACTACAAAAATTCATCTTTATGTGTATGTTGTTCAACTCAAGCCTCACACCTCAATGGCTCTGTCAATGGTAGCGCTCTGCTGGTCCCCCGTCACCGAGAGGCCAAGTTTGAGCCCAAAGTCGTTGCGCATGCGGAACAAACGGTCCAACACGCTGGCATCGTCCAACACGCTGTTGGGGCCCAGGCCTAGTCGAGCATTGGCAGAAGGTAGAATAGACAAATAGACCAGAACCAATGATGGTGATGAGTTGGTGAGGCTGACGGGGACCTCTCTCTTTCTCTCACATTTCAGTGCAAGCTTCGTGCTCTCTTTTTTTTTTCTTACAGCAGCTGTCGTCAGTCCTCTGCATGTGTCACTCTCCATGGACGCTTACCCGCGCTGTGAATTTGCAACAGGTGCAAGTAGCCGTGCTGGCCCAGAGTGGACCACGAGGTGTGCATGTGCCCTAACAGCGTGTTGAGGGAGTGGTCTTTCACTTCATGCGCGCCGCCGTTGGGCACGTTGACCTAGCTAGTAAAGATGAGAGGGTTATAAGCAAGACAGAGGGCAGCAAAAAATGAAGGGAGGTGTAGTCCTTGGAATAGAACCCAAAACAACGGGTACTAGTAAAAGCGTTTTCAATGAGCATTTTTTTTACCAGAGCACAGCTTGAAGCTTTGCCTTGGCGTCGCCATCGAGCACGTAGCCCCCGCGGCTGATCAGCTTCTCCAACAGCTGGTCGTGCACCCCCTCCACCGCCACCACCGAGTTGTCGGCCGAGCAGGAGGCCGCCAGGTCCAGGGTCTTGGAAACGACGATCTTGTCGGCGGCGTCCTCGAGGTTGGCCGAGCTGTCGACCACGATCACGGCGTTGCCCACCCCCACCCCCAGAGCGGGGGTCCCGCTGGAGTAAGCGGCAGCGACCATGGCGCCGCCACCGGTGGCGAGGACCCGGTCGCACTGGCGCATCAGCTCGTGGGTCTAGAAGGGACACAAACGTTGAAGCACAAGAGGGCAACAACAAAAAGAAAGAAGCGATAAGCGCACGCATGGAACCTTCAAAAGTAAGAGCATGTATAATTGTAAACAATGTCAATTCTTCAAGTACAGGAGACGCTCGCTGAGATCTCTGACCGACTTTCGTTTTCCTAAAATCATACACTTGCGCTCTTCTTCGTCTCTCACCTTGACTACTGAAGGGTTCTCCACCCCAAGCACCAAATCAGCCGGGGCGCCCATCTTCACAATCGCCTCGCGCATCAGGTCCACAATCAAGGCGTTGGTCTTTTGGGCGCGCGGGTGTGGGGCCACAATGATGCTGTTGCGGCCCTTCACCGCTGCAATGGACTTGATGACGGGCGTGGCCTCGGGGTTGGTGGAAGGAGACAGCGCTCCAATCACCCCCACCGGTTTGGCGATTTTCACGATGTTGCGCTCCGGCAACTCTTCGATCACCCCCACACTCTTGTCGTCGATGATATCCTGCAAGGCCGCGCGGGTTTTGCGGAAGATTTTTAGGAATTTGCCGTCGTAGTTCCCGAGGCGCGTTTCATCCACCGTGTGCTGGGCGATGTGCTTCGCCGTAGACTCGTTGCAAACCGACCACACCATCGCCGTAATCAGGTCGTCAACCTGCTCTTGGGAATAGTGGGCAATTTGCGCCTGGGCAGCACGGGATCGTTTCACCAGGTCGGCGATTTCTTCGGCAGCTGGGGAAGTCGTGCCAGGCAGAGGAGCGGACGGCGTAGTTGCCAAGCTGCGAAGAAGGTGAGGTGCGAGTGCTGGGCGGCCCGCACGGGCGACACGAGCTAGCATCATGCTGAGTAATACGTACAATGAAGAAAATAAGCCACAATTGAGGGATTTGCAACGATCAATCGAATTACACTGGCGGAATGTAGCACTCCGGCGGAGTCTGGGGATTGAGCATCACACTACTTGTGTGGGACTCGCTTAGAGCTTCAGGCACACTACATAGAAGCTTGGATAGGAAAACTATAAATGATAAACGGCATATTTTAAACGAAGCTTAACGTTGCACAGGAGTACCTTGGTAAGTTGGCAATGGAGCGCTCAAAGATACTACGGCGAAAATCAATCAAAGCTAAAAGCAAGCTAAAGTGAAGAAGAAGCACTCCTCATCATTCGTAAACCTACGTCTCAAGCTTCCACCGAAGAATCCTGAGACGTAGGTTTACGAATGATGAGGAGTGAAGAAGAAGCAGGAAGTGGGAGAGGTTTGAGTTTTCACTTCATATTAGGGAACGGGATCACTTGAAGAATTCTTCATCATCTTCTCATCTTCTCTTCTCTTTCGTCTTGAAAGAAAGTATACAGCAAGAAAAAATGAAGCTGAAGTGCAGTACCGAAGGCCAGTCCTCGACCACGATGAAAGTAGGCCTTGTCTTGCAGTGGGCAACTGTAGCTAGTGCCTTTGCATTTTCGCCCTCAACGACGCCCCCAAAGTTGTCGACTAGATTACGTGCCGAGCCTACGCTTCTCAAGGCACCTTCTTCATCGACATCGTCGCCGCCGTCTGCGTCAGTGTCCCTTGCAGAGGAGCTGAAGGACCAGTTTCCCATCCTCTCCGTTAGAGGCGGCGGCGACCGGCCACTTGTTTACTTAGATTCAGCGGCCACTTCTCAGAAACCCTTGGTGGTGAGTAGGGCTCAGGTTAAGCCGGGTGGCGCAGCTTCTGATCACTACAGCGTCCTTTCTGCTGATGCCTTGCTGTCTTACAGCACACCTAATGACACTATTTTGCTAGCTTCCTAGCGCTAAGCTTCGTGCCGGCCTGCTATCTTTTATTTTTCTTGTGTACTATTTTTCGCGCCCTAGGTTCTTAACGCAGTCGACGCCTATTACCGTGAGGCCAACGCGAATGTTCACCGGGGCGCCCATCATCTCGCTGCCAAGGCCACTGAACGGTAAAGTCTTTTTGAATGGAATAGTCGAGAATTTGGTCGAATTTTGGGTCTCATTGTTGTGCCTTCATTCTAGGTCATCTTAGAATTGCTAGAGCAAGGGTGTTGAAGTAGAAACCACGATCGATGGTGTTTATTTTTGACTTGCTACAGCTACAAGTAGCCGAGTAATTTACCCTTCGTTTATACGCTCTTTGTATTCTTTTTTACGACCGATGCCACCACTACCTCCCCGGCAGCTACGAAGCGGCGCGGGACAAAGTCGCGTCCTTTGTGGGGGCGAACCGGCGGGAAGAAATCGTGTTTACGCGCGGGGCCACCGAAGCGATTAACCTGGTCGCCAACACCTGGGGCGCCGCGCATTTGGAACCAGGAGACGAAGTGATTTTGACCGTGGCGGAACACCACGCGAATTTGGTGCCGTGGCAGATGCTGGCCGAACGCCAGGGGATTCTGTTGCAGTTTGTGCAGTTGGATTCAGACCAGCGCTTTGACCTGGAGCACTTCAAGAGCTTGCTGAGCCCAAGAACCAAATTAGTGGCGGTTCAACACGTCAGCAACGTGCTCGGCGCAGTGAACCCCGTGAAAGAGGTAGATTTATGTAGGGTCAACTCATAAGAAAAGGCTGTGTGGGCTATTCACTCTCTCTCATTGTTGTCTTGCCAGCTTTACTCATCCTGCTCTTTTGCATATCTCCTTCTCCCTCCTGCATGTCCTTTACGTCCCCATCCATCCCTTAGCTTGATTCCGCTTCCTTCTTTGTTTATTTTTCTACCATTTATCGTTTACTCGTCACCAGGTGGCTCGCTTGTCCCACGAAATTGGCGCCAAAGTTTTGCTCGACGCGTGCCAGTCGGTGCCGCACATGCCAGTGAACGTGCAGGTAATAAGAATTGAGTGATCTTGATTGTGTTGTGCGTTTTACTGGAGAATGATGAGTTGATGAGTTGCAGTTGTGAAGTAGGAGGTTCGGGACTATGGAAGAAGGTTCTCACTTGAGCCCAACACGTCACATTTGGTTCTCTTCTTATCTCCACATCACCCCCCCCCCTCCCCCTACACACAGGAGCTGGGCTGTGATTGGCTGGTGGCGTCGGGCCACAAGATGTGCGCCCCTACGGGGATTGGGTTCCTGTGGGGGAAGTACGAGTTGCTCGACGAAAGCCCGCCGTGGCAGGGCGGCGGCGAAATGATCGATCAGGTTACTTTTGGGGGTTTGATGACAGATACGATGATTCAATGAGATGGGAGTTTTAGCACCTCGTCTTTTGAATAGTCTCAGGAATGACATCATAGGCCGCAGGGGGGTGGAACATCAAAAAAGGAGGAGAGGAGTTTGGCGCACAACACAACCATCTTTGGTCTTCGACACCCCATTATTCTTATTCGCCTACACCCGTTGTTATATGCAGGTGTTTGAAGCATTCTCGTAGGCTTGCCACACACGTAAAATTTGTCTTTGCTCTCTTTTTCGCTATTCCTCTTTTACTTATCGGCCTACTCCTCCTCTCTTGCATGCCTGCAGGTGTTCTTGACCCATTCCACTTACGCGCCGCCACCCGGTCGATTCGAAGCAGGCACCCCCGCGATTGCGCAGGCTGTGGGGCTGGGGGCCGCCTGTGACTTTCTGAGCGGCATCGGAATGGCCCGCGTCCAAGTGAGTAGCGCATTGGCTGCTTTGCTTTGAGTTTAGTGCATTGGTTGGTTAAAGGAGTGGTTGATTGATTGGTGCATGAGCCTGTTCTTTGGCTGGTTGAAGGAGGTGTTATATATTTGGTTGATAATCCGCATTTTAGAAGTCTCTAATTGTAGGCAATGCTTAACTCCTTTTCCTTATGACACTTTCATTTCCTGCGTTCACCACAACCCTGCAACGATTTCACCCCAAAATAATCAGGCCCACGAAGAGGCGCTGGCCGAATACCTTTGGGACAAACTCGGCGACCCTTCCCTCAATCTGCAGAGGTACGGCCCTTCTCCCGAGGCCTTGCGGGCGTCTAGCCAAGGAGGGCACCGGTCCGCGCTAGTGGCGTTTACTCACCCGGAAGCACACGCGTCGGATTTGGCTTTTTTCTTGGACCAGGTTAGTGCAAGTATGTGCTTGGGAGTGGTGCGTGAGTGACCGAAATAAGTATGCGTGAAAGCAGCGTGTGTTGCAGTAAGAAAACAACACTTGTCTATCTGTGCTTGCTTGAATTTTTTTGCTTCCACTCCTATTTTTTAAAGCCATTGCTTCATTTGGCGTCTCATATCTCTACGCTGTTCTGTACGGTTAATTCAAACTCCACCAATCGGCCATTTCATTCTCCTCTCTCCCCCCGTCTGACAGGAGGGCGTGGCGGTGCGCGCAGGCCACCACTGCACTCAGCCGCTGCACCGGGACGTGTTTCACACCTCCTCTTCGTGCAGGGCGTCCCTGTACATCCACAACACCGAGGCCGACGTGGACGCACTGGTGGAAGCCATGAAAGTGTCTCTGGAAATGCTGGGGGCCTGAGAAAGAAGATGAATGACAAACAGAGGTGTTAAGTAATGGAAGCTGGAAGCTTTCAAAGGTGAGTCTAAAGTATAAGACATTCACGGTCCACGAGGCACCTTCTTGTTCCTGCTACGTCTCGATAATTAACTTCCTCAGGACAACCAGAAACCATTAGATAAGCAAAGACAAAAAGACCTCCACTCCCCCACTTGCATCCTGGCATTCTTATAGAAGTGCGATTTATAAGGCACTACTAAGGGGGAAGTGCGAATTTATATATATGTACATATAATTTCTTATATTTCCAGGAATATGAAATATTGTGTGTTGCGTGTTGCGCATTGGCATCAGAAAGGTGCCTTTACTCTTAACCATTAATACTCGAGTATGTTGGTTCTAGTCGCGAAGTTTGAATTTCTTATTATCTCAAGCGAAGTGATAAAAATATGCAGGGTAGGGTAGCTCTTCATAAAGGGCCTGTTCTGGCCTTCAATATAGCATTTTCATCCTCGTGTTCTCTTCTGGTTTTATCCCTACAACTATCTCCAACTGAGAAGTCAGCGCCGTGTAGAAGAAAAAGGTCTCAGTTCCACGCCAACGCTGAGCGCTCCTTCCAGTATTCTTCGGGTGCTTGTTTGCACTCTTTGAAAAGGGCTGCGAGCTCAGTGGCGTTTAAGCTGTCGTTAACTTTGAGTGCCTGGGCGTTGCTGATCAGCTGTAGTCAATGTATATATCAACAATAACCCCGTGCAAATATGAACAGCACGAGCACGAGCGCACACGAGCACGAGAGCACACGAGAAGACGATAAAGTTAGCTATACAATATACCACATTTGGATTTCTCAAGAACACATTCGAGCAAATCTATTTTCAGCTTGCAACCTCCATTCATTTTTTCTAGTCACTGAGCTCCTTCTAGTACCTGGTCCGTGGTGACGGCTCCCGAGAGCACGGTGGGGTTCCACGGTTGTTGCAAGCAAGCAGCCAATGCAATGGCGTCGGGGCTTAATTTCTTTTGCTTGGCGAGGGCGACGAGCGCCGGCTGCTTGAGCGCTCGGCCGTTGGCCAAAGCCTCCTGCGCACAAGGCACAACAAGGATGCCAACCAAAAAGCAGTGTCAATTTAGCAGTGTCAATTCAGACAAGCATTACATCGCATCTTGCACTGTATACCTGTGGTAGCAGGAAGAAACTCTAGTGTGAAAGAAGTAAAATAAGAACACATCACACCCAATACTCACTTTCACAATCACGTCCATGCCGCTTGCGTGAGCGCGGCTCAGAGCGGGGCCTGCTGATTGGTCGAGGACGTTGAAAGTGGCTTGCACGCTGTCGAAAATTCCGACCTAAGAGGGGCGAGCGTGAGAGTTGAGGAGTCATTGGAAGTGAAGGGAGTGTACATGTGTCGACAATATGACAAAAAATAGAAGTAAATATTGGAGTGCAGTTGAAATTAGATTCACGAAAATACTACAAAAATTCATCTTTATGTGTATGTTGTTCAACTCAAGCCTCACACCTCAATGGCTCTGTCAATGGTAGCGCTCTGCTGGTCCCCCGTCACCGAGAGGCCAAGTTTGAGCCCAAAGTCGTTGCGCATGCGGAACAAACGGTCCAACACGCTGGCATCGTCCAACACGCTGTTGGGGCCCAGGCCTAGTCGAGCATTGGCAGAAGGTAGAATAGACAAATAGACCAGAACCAATGATGGTGATGAGTTGGTGAGGCTGACGGGGACCTCTCTCTTTCTCTCACATTTCAGTGCAAGCTTCGTGCTCTCTTTTTTTTTTCTTACAGCAGCTGTCGTCAGTCCTCTGCATGTGTCACTCTCCATGGACGCTTACCCGCGCTGTGAATTTGCAACAGGTGCAAGTAGCCGTGCTGGCCCAGAGTGGACCACGAGGTGTGCATGTGCCCTAACAGCGTGTTGAGGGAGTGGTCTTTCACTTCATGCGCGCCGCCGTTGGGCACGTTGACCTAGCCCCCACCCGACACACACCCCGCAAACAACCGGGCGGATGGAAACATGAAGACACCGAAAGACACGTCGGTAAAGATGAGAGGGTTATAAGCAAGACAGAGGGCAGCAAAAAATGAAGGGAGGTGTAGTCCTTGGAATAGAACCCAAAACAACGGGTACTAGTAAAAGCGTTTTCAATGAGCATTTTTTTTACCAG
>Ga0307930_1002430_pt1 | contig 14220 bp, 15 predicted proteins | sample OrgLakmetageno46_FD_203161 | JGI IMG/M metagenome (GOLD analysis project Ga0307930, IMG submission 203161) | Saline water microbial communities from Organic Lake, Antarctica - #46 | ecosystem: Environmental > Aquatic > Non-marine Saline and Alkaline > Saline | place: Antarctica: Organic Lake... | reverse complement strand
ACTTTTGAAGTCCTACAAAGCGATTCTGGATTCACAGCCATGAGCTCCGGTGTCAGAGTTCCGTCGGAGTTTGCAGTCCATACTGTCCTCGAAATCATCCTGGACAACCACTCACAGACAAAGACTTTGAGTCTTTGAGGCACATAAAGAATTCACTTAAGCTGCACATGCGCTAGCAAATTCGCTCCAGAACGCCAATTAATGCTCCAACTGGCGCCTTTCCTCCGAACAGGTCGGTGGGACTGAGTGCTCTTTCGTGTGTTACGTCCCAGGTCTACAAGGCATTTCTCCGGGCTATTTTTTTTCCCCAGCAGGGCATCGTCTCAATCGTTTTCTCAGGTGCGGCTTAATCTGATTCAAGGTACAATACAAACGGAAAGCTCCATCTGCCCGCATGGGCCACTCGGTCGTAGGACTCAGAATTGCTGAGTATTAATTCCTATGAAGTTTGCCAAATGCAGTACCCATATTAAACATGTATCACATCACTGCACGGAAACCAAGCACACGGTGGGACGGCAGGTTCACTGTTTGCTGACCTGAATATTGTACTTATTTTGTATTCATTTATTCATTTCTACCAAATCAGAGCATTTTCTGGTTGTTTCCCCCCTTCGGAGACTCTGCCGTCACCAAGAAGAAAAAGCGGTTGGTCTAAATGTTTGGCAGTTCTCTTCGACGCGCAGCGTAGGACGGAGCATTCAATCTCGCTGGCCTCGACCGCCGCCAACGCGCGACGCGCTGTTTCTCGACTCAAACATAGCTCCTTGTCAAGTGCACGTAGCCTACGGTATTGACTGCCCTGAGGACATCACGCAATACTTTGTACATGATGATCATTCGATCCCCGATAAAACTATCTTCCTTACTGAAGGGCCTCTCGATGACAGTGTTACCACCAATGCCCAACTGCGACCTTGACCAGCTGCACATAGTAAGATATTTTCCTAACTTCAACATTGACCTTTTGTTTAGGCAGTAGCGATGATGATCGATTCGTCTTCGGCGGGGCTCGATCGTTTGCATCGGCGCTTGAGTCGGCGCCTGGGCGACATTTTACACAGCCAAGAGCTTAGCCGGAGCACCCTCGAAGCTTTACTGGATGCGATTGGCAACGGCGAAATTGAAGAACGGATTGCTGTGCCAGACCTCGGGCGGCCAGGCGCGGACGCGCATGACTTATTGGTGGGCGCGACCGCCTCCGTGGTGCACGACTGGTGGATGTTGCCTGAAAACGAAAACTACCGCCCGCCAGACCCGCCACCTGCGGAATGGTCCGATGACATTCTGGACCGCGCGTCGTCCGTGTTTGAAGTCCTGTACGAAGCTGGTGAGCAGGGTCTAGACGGTAGCGGTGGGCAGGCTGGCGGCGGCAGTCACGGAGGCAAAACGACCGCTACCATCAAACTGTCGGAGCCGCTGGGCATGGGTTTGACCCCCGACGGCACGGTGCTCCGCACTACGCCAGGCGGCCAGGCCGAAGCGGGTGGGGTGCAAGTCGGTGCGCAGATCGTGAGCGTAGACGGCGAAACGGTGTCCAATTTGGCGGGGCTCAAGGCGTGCCTGGCGGCCAAAAAGAGCCAGGTCGGAGGCCCGCCAACGTGCCAAGTGGTGTTTTTCACGCTGCCCGAGCTTCACGATCCAATCACCACTTCGACGCGAAGCGCCCCAAAACCCAAGCGAAGTGGACCACCACCCACGGAGTTTGAGGTGTGCGTCGCTGCGTACACTAATATGGCTCACCGTCGAGCAGAAGATGCTGCTGCCAACGGAGCGAGCAGCAGCAGTGGTTCACCGCTTGCTTTTGAGGCGTTGCCGCTCGAAGAGCAGTTGCGTGCCCTGGTGGTTGCCCGCGTGTGCCGCCGCATGGCTGAGGTAGCAGTGGCTGCCAGTGGAGGCCCTCAAACCCCAACTCCGGCGGCGGCTGCTGCTGCTACTACTGTAGCGGCGGGTTCAACTCCAGCGGCCGCTGTGGCGGAGCCTGCAGGCCCAGCCTCCGCAACGGCAGTATTGTCGCCACCCAGTGAGACAAATGCAGCAGTTGAAGCAGGTGCACCTTCCCAGCCATTGGCCACTGTAGTGGAGTCGCCGCCGTTGCCCGAAGAAGATGACAACGAAGGTGACCGAGGTGCTGCCTGGCAACGATCGCGGATATCCACGTCGACTGCGCTGCAGCTCAACACTGGGCCAATTCCTTCGACGCCCCCTGTAGCCTCGGTGGATTTCATCCCTGCCGACCACGACGATTTGGTCTTTGATGACCGCGCGCTGCCACGGTCGCCACCCAGCGAATACGAAGAAGGAAATGAAGGAGACGAAGGCGAAGGTGGAGCTGGCAACACAAGCAACGCGAGCGGTGGTGGGGTAGGTGAAGACAGTTTCCTGAAAGAAGGCGCTTCAATAATGTCGGCCTCAACGGATCTAAGTGGCCGAGCGGATGAGGGAGAGGAATCGTTTGTTGCGCCAGGCGCTGATGAAGGAGAAGAAGGCGGCAATTACGACCACGGGGATGAGAACGGAGGAGATGGCGCTGAGGACAACGACGAAGACGACGACGACGAAGATGGGCGCGACATTGCGTTGGAGACCACGATTGGGCGCGCCGCGGCCATGGCAGACTTGTTGGACGAGTTAGTAGCGTCGGCGGAAGCGCTACGGGGGCGGGCCGCGACAGAAGTGGTGGAAGAAAACCGGGATCGACTAGAAGCTGAAGCTGAGCGCGCTTACCATGAGGTTGTTTGGCGCTGTTCTAATGCTATTCCGCCTTTTGTGTCGTGTTGTTACCACAGCCACGCCTTTGCTCTCGCCCTTTTGTCCACATCCTTCACTTGCTTACCCTTGTGCCTACGTTGTTGTAATTGTGTTGGTCGTTACACACATGATTTCAATTGCTACTGTGGTTGAGCCTTTGAATATTGCACCGGTGTACTTATCAACTCCGTTCCTTTTCCTATCCGCTATTTTTGCTCTCTTTAGGTGCTTGGCGTTGACTCCGCTTGCAGTGCAGCTCACGTTGGCCTCGGAGAGCTGTACTTGAGCCAAGGGCTGATTGCTGACGCAGGCAAGTGTTTCGCGAGCGCTCTCGACGCATCGCCTCAACTCGCCGCTGCGCACAACGGGTGGGGGCGGCACCTGGCGTTACTTTTGTCCTCCTCAACAACAACAACGAACAACGACAACGATGACGGCGAGCGTGCCAGGCAACGCGCCGAAGCCATCGCGAGCTTAGAAGAAGCGTGCGCGCTGGAACCGAGCAACTTGCAGTTCGTGGCAGACCTTGAGGACTTCACTTCCGGGCCCGCTGCTGGGCAAGAGGAAGTGGAAGGAGGTCCTCGTGGAGCAGACGTTGGTGGCGGCACTGAGAGAGCTGCAAACGACGATTTCGATGAAGATGCCCTGTGGGCTGCTGCTGCTGAAGAAGTCCGCGCGGATGAAGAAGCCCGCGAAATGGCGAGCAGAATACAGGAAGACGACGACGAAGAGGGAGAAACAGGAGACGACCACAACGGTGCCGCTCGTCAGGGTGACCTAAATGAGGCGGAGCGGCATGCAGCAACGGGCGATGTTGTGCACGACGAGGCACCTGCCAGTGCGCTTGAGCCAGAAACAGTAGTCGAGGACAACACTGTACCGGCTCCAGCACCAGCAGTGGTGCCTGCGCGGACATTGTCGCGCCGCTCTCGGTCTTCATCGTCATCCTCTAGTGGCGCGATTGCTGCTGCAGCGCCTGCCACCGCTGCTCCTACCTCCACTGACACCACCACCACCAATGCAGCTGCCTCCTCGTCTCGCCCTCCTTCCTCATCCTCACCACCGCCGCCAGACCCGCCCCTGTTGCATGCCCCCGCGTCGCCGCCTTATTCGCCCGCCGGGTCACCGGAGCCGTCACGAGAGCCGTCGCCAGCACCGTTGCCACAGCAGCAGCGCCGCGACTCTGCTAGTCCTGACCAACACACTGAACCTGTAGAAACCCCCCTGGAAACAGCAGCCCGGCATACGCCTCCAACAGAGCCGTCGCCACCACTTCCAGGGCAACAATCGCCTCCAGAATCACCGCCGCTCTCGCCTGCTGACTTAGCAGTGTCAGCTTCTAGTACTACTGTGTCTGTGCCTGCGGATGCTGCTTCCTCCCCCCCTTCTCCTGCAAAAATGCATTTGCATCACCCGCCTGTGCCCTCACCGACTGCCTCTTCTGCGATGCCGGCACACTCTGGCCATGCTGCCACTACTGCCGGCAGCAGTAGCAGCACCATGATTGGCAGCAACGGCAGCAGCAGCAGCAGCGGGCATCAAATGAGTGCTGCTGGGCGTTGGGGGGAAGTCCAGTTGTTAGGCGGCGAAGGGGCTTGGAAGAATGACGCACGGCGCTTTCTGGCAGAAACTTTCGGCTTCGCGGAGGTAATATTCGCGTGTATATTTATTATGTTAGGCTAATTATAGAACTGCCTATGTAATGAATTGTGCTGTATGAGCTCTTTTGGTCTTATGCCCTGATGTCCCTGTTCTTGACGCATGACGCAGCTCGCACTGTAATTGCCGGCCATTCATGCACCTCTTTCGTTTTCCTGGTGGTATCATTGCTGGAAAAATAAATCACATCATTTCTATTCGCTTCAGGTCACGGATTACGATGCGCTGCCTGCTGTTGCTGAGAAGCATTCGACTGTAAAACCCGTGGTCGTGCTCGTGTATCTGGGAGAAGGGCAGCGGGGCGGCGCAGCGGCGGTGGATGCGGCAGCCTTGATTGCATCATCGTCATCCTCGTCTTCTTCAGACACCTCGCAACAGCGCAGTGGCAGTAATAGTAGTGGTGTCAGCAATTCACCTCAGGTGGTGCTGGTGGTGCAGGACGTGTCAGCGCAAGCGCTTGCCATGGCAGAAAGCGTGCATGTTAACAGCATCTCAGCCCACGAGGTATTTCAGCACACTTTTTTTATTCATCTATGTATTTTTGCTTTGGCTGTCCCTTACACATCCGTATTCTTCATGTGTCGATTGCGCTTACACGTTATTAAGCCCCCTTTTATGTTTATTTACATGCTCCCTCATTTCCTTGCCCTCATTGTTGTTTTTCTCCTGAAACCGCAGGTCAACGATTTAACAGCTCAACGGCAGTGCTTACGGCATCTGGCGGCGTCTTGCACTAACGGCTTTGCGCATGTAGCCGACAACTTGAACGCTTCCCTGTTCAAAGCCATTGATTTGTTATCGCCCGCCAATGGAGAAAGAAACAGCAGCAGCACCAGCCACGGAGCCTCTCAGGATCACCATCCATCGACACCACACAAATGGCGGCCGATCGCAGGTGCGGGTGCAACCACACCAGGGGGTGTTGGTGGTGGTGGTGGTAACGCCTCCACGGGCATACCTGCAAATGCTTCCTCTACAGCAAGTAGTCCAGGCGCAGACGCCACCGCAGCCGCTGCTGACGCTGCCCATGCAGCCGCCTTAGCCGCAATGCAAACGAAGCACGACGCGGAGATGGCCGCGATGGTGGAAGCGCACGAAGCCCAGCTCAAAATAGCGACCAAGACCTTACAGCAGGAGGCAGCCCTCCAAGACCGCCGCGCCGGCCGCACCCCTACAGGGGGGTTCTTTGGAAACGGGGCGCGGTCGAGTGGGAGCAGCAGCCCGGTGCCCTCGTCGTCTGCTGCATCAATGTCCTCTTCTTCGCTTGACAGAACCACTCCCACAGCCGCAGCCGCAGGTGCTGGTGGTTTTGTTGGTGTTGGAGGAGGAGCTGTCAAGACTGCGGACGAAGGAGCAGCAGCCGTCGTTGAGTTGCAGGCCAAGTTAGAGACGGCAGTGCGTGGACGAGAAGTGGCGGTGCTGCGAGCGCAAAGGTCCGAATTTTTGCGCGCCTTGTTTCACTTAGGGAAGCGAGCTGGGCGTGAAAGCTTGCTGATTGCGCTCCTGCGCTGGAAGAAACAGGTAAAGACATGACATACCAAAACATTACGTGCATATGCTTCTGCTTTCATCCACTGTTGCCTTCCTTCCCCCTGTACTCATTGATATGTGGGGTATGCTGTCTTCCTCAAAAAGTATATTCAATTTGCTTTAAAAAAACTAAGTTGTTATACTTTCCTATTGCATCCTCGGTGCATGCCTTCATTGGCCCCCTCTATAGGTGGTGGTGGGGGCACTAGACCAGGTTGTCGAAGAGCTTTTGAAGCAGCACAAACAGAGCGCGGCTGCTACCCGGCTTGCCTTCGTCACTTCCACCGCGCAAGTCTCCACGCGCCACGCAAAAGCAAGCCTCCAGCGCTACTTTTGGTTCTGGGCAGCCTGTGCAGGGAGTGCGACCTGTAACCTGCGGCTCGAGGCCCAAGAAGCTGAGACCCGACTGGCGGCGGCGTCCGCACGCGAGCAGGCAAGTGCAGTAGCCAAGCTTCAAAAGCAGCACCTGAAGGGTTTAACGGCCATGGCGGGAGAGCGGGACAAGTACAAGGCGCGCGCGTCCGGGCTGGCGGATGAGGTGGCAGAGCTCAACGCTGAGCTGGAGGTGCTCTACGAAAAACACGGGCAAGTGAAAAGGCAGCTGTTGGTGTTACGCCACAGCAGCCAACACAGCAACACCTAGACTTGTTTAAAGGGCCAAAGCGCATGGGATTTATTTAGTTGTAGGACCAGGAAAACATAACCCACTTCTAGTGCTTTGGATTAGGATTAGGACTCAAGCTGAGATCATGCCATGAGACCAAGACCAACAGGGGTCAACGATCTACGATCGAAAAGTTAAAACTAAAACTAGTAGAGAGTAGAGAGCCCGAAGAGAAGCGTAAACCAAGGCACCAATTTTATTTTGCTTAGCTCGGTCATTTATTGGGATATCTTTGGCGGTTTAAAATGGAAATGGGATATCGGAACAACGCGCCTAACTACTAACTAAGTAATGTCAATGTCACTGGGTCAATGGAGCAATGGAGCTCTATTCAATTCAAAACGCCCAAACCACCCCATCTGCTCCCACGCAGCTCAGTAAGGATACAAGTCCGTAGGGCTATGCGTACTTCGATATTGAAGAGTTCGTTGGACTTGAATCAGTTGCTTGAATCGTAAATCTGATCATGAAGGCAAACGCGCAGTGCCGCAGGCCGCAGTGCCCAACAGCAAAAATAGCAATACTGTAGTGCTTGCTTTTGATTGGCTCGTCGGGTCCCGGACGAAACCGTTATCGCAGTTACCTGTGGTGTGATTTTTCCACGTGCCTTAAAAATGTGTCCCGAGTAGCTCGGCCCGCATGTCGAGTATCGTTTTTAGCTGCTAAAGTCGCCACACCTCTACAGCACCACTGGTGTCGTTAGTTACAAGCGTTCCTGAAGAGTGCTAGAATAGGCTAGTGCGCTCACTGCTTCGGACGCACAACATCAGAGCACCCGAGCGGCACGCTTGAGTCACGCGTGCTCTTAAGTCGGGATGGCCCTTACGCCAACTGAGCTACAGGAAGCTGAAAATGAAGCTAAAGAGCTATGGGCGGAAGTTCAAAATGGAACGTTGCCCCTAGAAGAAGTTGAACCGGTGAGAGTGCAGTTCATAGTCGCGTTGTTGGAGAGATTCTTCGCAGCCGATAGTTCCCTTGAACATTTCAGTATATAGACCATAATTGTTTGAGTGTTTTGCTCTGCGATGTAGATTGTGCGCGACGCAGTTACCGACGGCGATTACACCGAGGCGGTGGGCAATGAAATCATTCGGCAAGTGAATGTGCTGGCCGTAGCCGCCGGCCAAGCCCCTGCGCCTCCGTCTTCTCCCACGCCCACGCCACAACCGCCGCCTCCAGTGGCTGCTCCCAAACCAAAGCCTCCTCCACAGCCAGCTGCGCCACCATTGTCGAAAGCAACCACTGCGCTCTCAGCAGCAGACGACGCAACGGCAAAAGACGAAGCGCGCGAATTATGGGCTGAAGTCAACAAGGGGCTCGTTCCTTTGGACGAAGTGCAAGACGTGAGACCCAATAAAATTAAACTTGAACTGTGCTTCATTTGCTGCCTCTCTTCAACTGACGAAAATACTTGAGTGCATTCGCTTACATTATAGACCGATTACCTGTCTATTGCCACGTCTTAGTCGTAAATGTGACCCTGTGAACCTATGCTGTTGTCGTTTCACACACACCGCCAGATCATCAACGACGCCGTAACGGACGGGGACTACTCACAGGCCGTGGGCGACGCAGTCGTTCGCTTCGTGCATGAGTTCCACCGTGCAAACGAAGCCAACAAGCAAGCCACTCCATCGCCACCACCAGCAGCCGCTGCTGCCTCTTCTCAGCCGCCTCCTCCTGCATCGGCCCCGAAACCGCCTCAGCCGCCGCCGCCGCCTGGACCGCCGCCACCGAAGAAAGAGGCCAAGAAAGGCTTCTCTCTGTTTGGCAGCAAAAAGCCTCCCAAAGGAACAATGTCGTCGTCTTCTGCCGTTGAAGAAGCGGAAGTGGAAACGTTTGGCATGACGCCGGAAAGTACGCCCAAGGCCTCGCCAAGGCATTCCCCGGAGGCGTCGCCTCAGCCGATGCCTACCGCTGCGGCTGCGTTGCCACCCCCGATTGAAGGCAACGGCGGCGGTGGCGAAGTTGACACGATGCGCGCGCGCAACGAAGCGAGAGACATTTGGGAAGAAGTAAAAGCCAACGAAATGACTTTGGACGAAGTGCAGGACTTCGTGGACGCCAATGTCAAAGACGGGGACTATTTCCAGGCCACCGCCAACGACATTGTGCGGCTGGTGCTGGTGGCGGCCGCTGCCGCAGGAATGACTCCACCGCCGCCGCCGAAGCCACAGCCGCTACCGCCGTCGCAGCCACCGCCGCCAGCAAACCCGCCAGCTCCAAAGGGAAATAGCGGGCCAGGCGACACGAAACGTTCCATCAAAGAAGCAAGCGCGCTGTGGGCCACATTGTCAAAGGACAAGGTATGTGTGCAGTACTGTAGTTGCCTAGACGCCACAATTGTGTCGTTTCTAACACTAGCTCTGAAGTCTCTTATCAAAGCCCACGATAGGTTCCATGTAAAGCACAGACTCTGTTGCCTTGACAGTAGTCTCATTGTGCCGTATCTTTCCACTGCCATGATACAGGTCCCAGCGAACAAAATGGAAGCACTCGTAGCGGACTCCGTGGCCGAATCGGTGGCCAACGGCGACTACAACCAAGCCACGGGGGACTTGATCCAGCAGCTCCTGCGGGACAAGGGCAGGGGAGCCAAGCCGCCGCCTCCGACAGTAGCGCCCCCGCCCACGGAGGCCACAGATAAGGCAAAAGCGTCCCATTATTTTGAAGCAGTGAAAGCGGGCACCATAAAAATCGCTGCCGTGAAAGACGCTGTCGATGGAGCGGTCACTGCGGGAGACTATTCCCGTAGCCACGGCGATATGGTATGATCATGTAATTGCTTTCACTTTTGCGCCACGAGAAGCAGCTGCAGCTTCATTATTTTGTTACGCGCCACGCGCAGCTGCGTTATGAACAGTCGCAGGAAAAGCGATAATGTGCACAGAAATTTCCCTGTTCAACATCTTTCATCTCACGCAATGGGCGATTCACATGCTGTTCATTTTATTTTGCCCCTCAACTCGCTTTTTGCCATGATACGACTGGGATTTGTGCGTGTGTGCGTCTGCTTCGAATCTTTACCATCACAGGTTGTAGCGAAGCTCGATGAGTTGTTAGCGCTCTGTGCAGAGCCTTTCGCCACCGCCATTTGCGAACTTGCAAAGAAAGGGAAAATCAAGAAAACGAAAGCTGCTGTTGACGCGGTAATGCGCTCTCGCAGAGCATGATTTTGCACCGATAGACATCACTACACTGCGCTTCTTCTTTTTCATGGCATTCTGAGTTCAAAGGTCACTTAATTTTGAACGTTCATCCAATGTGCTTGTCTGCCTCAGGCGGTCTTGAAAGCCGTGTCCTCCAAGACCTACTCTGTAGACATTGGCAAGTTGGTATGCGAACGAGCCAAGACCCTCGTGGAAGCTTTGCCGCAGCGAAGGGGCACTCTCAGCGGGCTCTTCGGAGGTGGCAACCGTGGCAAATCTCCACCACGCAACGAAAACACGCCCCCGCCCAGCAGTGACACCGCCACAAGTGCTAAGCTGCTATTGCCAGAACAGCAACCGCCGCCGCCTACACAGCAACAAGCGCTGGCAAGCTCTGCTGAAAAAAAAAACGAGGAGATGGATTTGGACGGCGAGATTGATTTCGCAGGCGATTCTTCCGACGATGACAAGAGTAAAAGCAAACCTGCACCAAAAGCAGGCAAAGGAGAAGTCCAAGACGAAAGTGAAGCCACAAAGCCATCGGCTGCCACAGACGCCATCGCCCTCGGGTTAACGCCGGAAGAAGCTCAAATGGCCCAATCAGAAGCCAAGGAATTGTGGGAAGAAATACAGGGCGGCGCAGTGCCCTTGGACAACATTGGCGAGGTTAGAGGAAATGTGAATCGAACGAAAGAGCACTCGGTCGAAAATTTCCGTGTTAGCAATATATGACAATGCCAGTTAGATGACATGAAGTTCATTGATTGTTGTATTTTTTTTGTTCGCAATTTATCGTCGATGGGTGTGCTTTGTGCTCGTCTCTTCCCTTTTTCTTCTTTTGCCGTTATGCACCACATTAGATCATCGACGACGCCGTCAACGATGGCGACTATTCGCGTGCGGTCGGTGACGCGATTCTTCGCTACATCAAAAGCTTTGCTGCTTCCACTAAGCCGCCTCAGCAAGCAGCAGATGCAAAAGCAGCAGAGGCAACGGACAACAGCAGCAACAGCAGCAGCAGCCGTAGCCGCAGCCGAGAAAAGCGAGGCAGGTCGTCCCCTGCTCCAGCAGCCGCCTCTGCTGGGTTAGGCGTTGGTCCCGCGTCCATCTCCTCCTCTGGGGGGCCAGGCGGCCGGGAATCCCCCCTCTTAGCTGGGATGCCCTCGGCGCCGCCTCTCAAGGGCGACCGAGGACACGGAGGAGCTTCCAAGGACAAAGTGCGCGAAGACACTCCCGCGGGGGCGGCCAGCTCTCATCGCAGCGGGAAGAGCAGCAGTAGGGACAGGGATAGGGACGGCGGCGGAAGCAGAAGCCGCGAGCGCGGCCGTGAAAGCACCAAAGAGGGGAGAGAGAGTAGCCGGGACCGAGACAGAAACGGCAGCGGTGGGAACCGAACGTCAGAGCGGAGTCGGTCTCCACGCAACGGCCAGAGCGACAACGGCAGTGAGCGCAGCCGCGACCGCAACAACGGCAGCAGCAGCAGCAGCAGCGATGCTTCACTGCCTCCTTTACCGTACAACGGCAGCATGAATGACGCTGTCAAGGCGCAGGTATGCTGTGTGCATTAGACCATAACCAAACCAATTACTTTTCACTCAGCAAGTGCCTTCCCTTTTTGTGTCTACATGGATTGGCCCTAAGAGGGTACTTGGTTTGCCACTGAAGGCTATCCTTTTGGATGACTCGCATCTTCGTCTTTATTCACATGTGTGGTTGAATGTGAATTTTCTCACCTTTCTTCGTTTCTTTGTTGGCTTTTCTCTTCGTTTATTTCTTCATTTTGCTTTTCCCAGGACAAAGCTGCTGTACAGCGGATTACCGAGCACAAAAAGGCAGTGGCAGCTGCAAAAGCCGCTGGAATACCCCCACCCAACCCCACCATGATACCAGGACCAATGCCTACGACGCAAGATGCTGGGAAAGCGCCCATTGCATCAAGTGCTAAGGCAGATGACAAAGCCTCGTCCAATGCTTCTACGGGCAAAGGCAAGGGCGGCAAGGGGAGTGGCAGAGGACGCGGTGGAGACAGCAGCAGTGGTAGAGGCAGTGGTGGCAGAGGCAGTGGTTCTGCCGCAGCGTCAAGCAGCAGTAGCAGCCAAGATGGCGAAGGTGAAGAAGAGCCAAAGAGCACGTCAGACACTCCTCCTTCTCCGCCAACAACATCAACTCCTCCTCCTGCTACTACGACAATGTCTCCTGACGGGCTGTCGCCTGAAGATCTGGCACTTGCTGAAGAAGAGTCCACGGATTTGGCCGAAGAGAGGTTCAAAGGCACCATGTCAGACGAGGACCTCGCGGCGGTACGCTTGTGTTGCAAGTATTCACACCACTGTACACTAGGAAATACCTTTCTCGCATCGATTTCTTTTCCGAATAGACATTCTCCACCTTTGGCATTTTCGTCGGGTTTTATCCTTCTTCTTCTTTTTTTTTTTAAAATTATTCCTAATCCTTTTAAAATTGCATGCTTTCTTTGTTGTTATGAATATGAACAGGTGGTCAACGATGCAGTCGACGAAGGCGATTACTCGCGAGCGCAAGCCGACGCAATTTTACGCCTGGCGCGGGAAAAATACGACGCAAAAATAGCGGGCCCTTTAGACGACAGTAAAGTAGAAGCAGCTGCGGAAGAGCTGTTGACGGAGCTGCGCAAGGAAGGCTTGCCGGTGGATGACGTGAATGGATTGGTGGATGAAGCGGTGAGAATAGAGATAGGAGAATGAAAAAAAAAAGAATAGAAAAAAATCATTTGGAGGGATAAGAAGTGTCCATTGAGACGTCAGGTCTCCTAAATAAACTCATCTCCTAAAGTTTGCCCTCTTCAATTACATTTCGCATTGTTCCTTCTCTCTTCGTTCTTTACCTGGTCGCACCTTTCTCTTTCATGTCCTCTTTTGTCTTATCCTGTGTGCACCCCCTTCCATTCGCCACTTTTATTCTCAGGTCGACGACGGTGACTATTCTAGAGCCTTCGGCGATGCCGTCGTCAAAATCGTCCGCGAGCGCTACGTCGCTCCGCAAGCTCCTTCGAGTGATGGCGCATCCACGCCAGCGAGTGCTTTGCCTTACGAAGGAGATTTGAAAGCCGCCATGGCAGCTGCAGACCGACCGGCCATCAAACAGATTCTAGCGCACCGGGACGCGGCGAAGCTAGCGGCAGACGAGAAGAAGGGCGAGGGCGGTGGTGATGAGGACGATGAAATGAAGCAGGAGAACGACGACAGCAGCAGTAGCAGCAGCAGCGAGAGCGACAATGAAGACGAAAAAATGGACGAACTCCCACCTCTTCCTGGCTTCCCGAAACCTGAGAGCAATGGCTCCAATAGCCTCCCGCCGCTGCCGCCACTCCCCTCAGAGATGGAGCCAACGACGACGAAGAGTCCACCGTCGCACGACCCCCTAGTAGAAGAAGAGGCTAACGTCATTTGGGCTGAAATCACCGACGGAAATTTGCCATTGGACGAGCTGCCTGAGGTGAAACTTTTTTTGTTTGTAGATGCTGAAGTGTGCATTGAATTTGATTCCAGTCTCAAATCCCTTACTTTTCCTGCGCCCTCTTGAAGTGTGCATTTTACAGCTTCTTTGTCTCTCGTTATGTACCGTCACCAATCGTTTTCTTCACGTGTTTCGAATCGCATTACTCCGTGGTCGCGCACATGTGCGTCAAGATTGTACAGGAAGCCGTTGCCGACGGCGATTACTCAGAAGGCCAAGGCAAAGCGATTGTCGAACGGGTGCGCGCTCTTTCGAAGGAATCTGCTGGTGTTACGAGTACACATGATAATGCCTCCAATTCCGATGCTATTTTTGCTGCTGACTCTGGCAAGAAACGCTTTTCCATCTTTGGCGGTGGCAAGAAAACACCTCCGCCGCCACCACCGCCGCCCCCGCCGAAGAGTGAGCTAGGTCTATCGGTCCAAGACCTTGAAGCTAAGTTCAAGGCAGCGGCTGGCAGTGATGAAGTGCTCAACAAGGCCGAGTTCAATGCTCTGGTCTTGAGTTTGATGAAAGGCGCGTCGCAAAGGCCGTCAGAAAGAGACCTCGACGCAGCGTTTGAAATTTCCGACGCGGATAAAAGTGGAACGGTATATAAAATAACTCTACTAAACTTTCAAATATATCTCCTGCTTCTTTTTCCCTATTTTCTCCTCTCATTCATGATTTTGTATTTTTGTGCAGCTTTCTGTTTGATATCAGATTACGTACAATGGTCGTTCCTTTCATTCTTTTCCCTTCACTTTGGGCATACCATCACGTGCCTATGCCCTGTGTTTCCATGCCTGCTTGTCTGCCGACCAGGTGGACATGTTTGAGTTCATTCGTCTCTACGAGTTAGTAAAGCAAGGCACCGTCGTGGGCTTAGGCAAAGGAGGCGGTCCCACCTCGTCACTGCACCTCTTTGGCAGCGGTGCGCACGCCTTGAAGGAAGCCAAGTTCAAAGAGGCGTTGAAGGTATGAGATGCAAGC
>Ga0307930_1002429_pt1 | contig 14220 bp, 9 predicted proteins | sample OrgLakmetageno46_FD_203161 | JGI IMG/M metagenome (GOLD analysis project Ga0307930, IMG submission 203161) | Saline water microbial communities from Organic Lake, Antarctica - #46 | ecosystem: Environmental > Aquatic > Non-marine Saline and Alkaline > Saline | place: Antarctica: Organic Lake... | reverse complement strand
GAGCCTTTAAGGTAGCGTGTGCGACGCAGGCGGGGCTAATTAGTGCTGGGGCGAATATCAGCTACAGGTAGGATTTCACAAATTTTCCCCAACTATTTTTCATTGGAACTAAGGCTATCAGATTGTGACTGTTGCGAAAAATGTCTATAAAATAATCCGTAATTTTACGTCAAATCGTTGGGGATTTCCATCAATATTTGTTTGATACTATATTAGGGATTTTCTGTAACAGTGACCACCTTTACTCCGCTCATCATTAATAAGATGAAGCAACTCCTCAGCCGTCGGTTGGCGGTGCTTTTCCGTACAAAGCCGTCAATGAACCCATTTATTGTTTTTGATTGCGCGACCTCTGTATTGCATGGAGTCCATATTGACAGTGCATCGCGCAGAGTCACAAGATATATCAAAGGTTCATTTCGTAGGTCCCGCACTCCCGCACAGCGTTGACACGACTAAGAAACCTCGCGTCTTCCTCAGATGTTAAGCCACGGTGATTCTCTGCATAAAAATCATCAAGAAAGTCTTCAATTTGAACGAAGTCCTCATTGAAGTGAAGCAACGTCTCATAGTGAACTCCGTCAACGTAGTAGATGACAATATCATCAGCATTCGGAGAGAACTCAGACAACGGTATACACTGCGGCTGAGATATTCCTGAGCACACCATAACCACAAGGTCATCATCTGTTATAACGCATACCTTATTCTTAATTTCCAAGCTCCAAGAAATGAGATCAATGTTTTCAACCCAATAAACGCCAGTACGCGGTTCCCCAACCATGGCCACCTCCTGAATTCCAGCACGAAGATATATACCTGCACTAGTTGAAGAGTAATATGAGCATTCAAGTAGCGAGCCATGGTTGTTCCTGAGGACTTGAGCCATTTCACTTCGCCCCGTGGAAATTGTTCGTCGATACGACGGCATGGCACCAAAAGGGCGAAAAAATGTTGGAGGCAATTAATACCACAATGACCATCAACAGGATTTCCAATGAGTACACGGCTGCTGGTCCGTTTCATAAATGCGACGAATACTTCTTTGAACGTTGAATCACTCTTAAAGTCCCGATGCTCAACGCCCTGAGTATCAAAGCAGTCTCCACCACCACCGCGATTGATTTTCAGTGCATACATCGAATAAGGCTGCTCGAGCATCCAAGCATATATAGGAACATTTTTAATACCATAAGAGCAAGTATACGTCTGATTCGCATGCCACGTATCACGGAAGACTTTGGTTGCTGTTTCGACAATTAACGACCCACGTGAGATGTCCCGCAAAAGCGCGACCGTGTGGCGCATGAAGGCGCATGCACAATCTCGATTGTGATTTAAAAATGCAATGAACCAATCTGGGTGTTACCATCGTGCAGTGTAACAAAATGTGTCTATTTGAGCAGGCACCAATTTGAGTTGCCCTATGTTGAGGCACTCTGGAACTCCGGAGTCTAATCGTACACCCTCCCAGGTGCCTGCTTTAAATGTAACGAAACGCAACATTGTACAAATGGTACGTACTCTCTACATTGAGGTGCAGTATAGATCCAGCCGGTACACAGTGCTTTGGAGAATACCGATAGAATCCATGTGAACCAATAACGGACCACCTACACCGCAACTTTCCGTGAACAGCTTTAACTCTGGACGTACGCAATTCTGTGGATTATCAACATTTGTCAATGCATACGCAATATGTGTTGGTACGCAGTTCACAAGCAAAATGTATGCGATCAAGTCACATATAACGCGACTGCTAAGCATGATCCATTCTTGTTCTTCTTCAAGTAGGGCCTGCCATTGTATTTCTTGTCGTCGCTGTCTCCGAAAACCAGCTTGTTCGTTTCAAAGCCCTCGTTAAATTATTCATCGCGTTCAACGGTGCAACCGCCAGATCGAATCAATATGACTTGAACGCGTGGCTACATCTGACAGTCTACAGCATCCTTTACTGCAACGTTTTATAGAATACGATACGTAAGAATCTCTGAGAAAATAGAATTAATCACTAAGGATAATGCACGGGGCGCCCTCAAATGGGCGCGGGGAAAGTCTCTCTAAACTGTCTCTATAAATCTCTGTTGTCTCTGTTGTGATTTCGGCTGTGGATCTCACGTCGGCTGTTCCATATTCGCCGACGTACTGGAGATCGGTTGTATTTTCTCACTCTCATATCTCATTAGCGCAGAAGTGCACGTCCAATAGGCGTACCCCATTCTATTTTAATACATGTGTGTGCAATCTACAACGACACACAATAATTCGTAAGCTCGCCTTGATTACCGTTTTAATTTTGTCCATTTTGTCATAAATCTGCAGCATCCTGGATCCTGGGTAATACATTATGAGAATTCTCAGAATTTATACGCATCATCTGATATTGTAGAGCGATCTTCTACGAATTGACGCAATGTTAGGCGCATCCGTACTCGATGATGAAAGTGAACCAGCGCCTCCTCCAAAAGATGTGGGCTTATGCCGCGTTACAGCAGCATTGCTCTATAATTTGGTTTTGTCCTTTCTGCAAAATGGACTGACAGCCATCATTGTCCCTCAGGAACTGAGCAACTTTGCTCCTGACAAAGCAGCGCTATTTACGGGAATCCTTATCGGTGCGGGTGCTTTGATAAATGCAACGAGTCCGATCGTTGGATACTTCGTAGACCGTGCAGGGCGGCGGCCGCTGCTCATGTTTGGGGCAGCCCTCGTCTCAGGAGGCGTAACGCTCTTCATCATTGGCGCTACCTCCCGATCATTGCCGATTTATTTTACGGCCTACCTGGTGACTCAAATTGGAACAGTAATTATGTTAACTGTTTTCAACGCCATGGTCGCGGATTTGTCTGCGTCAATGCCTAACAAGGCAGGCCGCATCTCAGGCATTTACGGTTTCTACGGCCTCGTTGGCTCCATGTTCAGCTATGTAGCAGCGGGTATACTATTTCCGGTGTCCAAGAAAAACCATACCGTACATTTTACTATTTCACTGCTGTGGTGACCCTCCTCAGCAACGTTGCTCTTCTCGCTGCTGTGCCACCGTCACCGCCTCGGTCTGCCGAGGCGCTCATGAGTGAAGTTGTGGAAGCTCCGTGGCACGTTCGTGTAAGGCAAGTGGCTGGAGAGTGGTGTGGGAGTGAAGCCTACCACCCATGGCGCCGCGTTGTCCTTTCCAGAACTCTATACTACTTCGGTGGTGGGGTGTTCTCCGGCTACATTCTTTTCTTTTTGATCGACCGCACTGACGCTAAAGATCCGCTTTCAGACATGTCAGTGCTCGCCGTGCTGGCCCTCAGCGGGTCTTTTCTGGCAGCTTGGCCTGCAGGGCTTCTCTCCGACTCATTTGGAAGTGTGGCCTGTGTCTTAGTCGCAGGCGTTATCATGTCTGCGGTTTACGCTATTATTCCGACGCTTATTCACATCGAAATTTTGTTTTTCGTCGTCCCTTTCTATGGAGCCGCGCAAATGTGCTACAATGTGGCGGATCTGGCTATGATTACTGCCGCGCTGCCAAATCCAGACAAGCGCGCTCGTGACATGGGTGGGTGGGCTGCCATTGAAAACATCGGTGGAGCGTTGGGGGGGCTAATTAGTGGGGCGGTTATCACGTTAACAGGTAGTTCTGATCAGACTGTCAACGACATCCGTGACGACGACGATGATGCTGGTGATGACGACAACGGTGGTGATCGTACTGTGTACACACAGGTAGGCTACTTGTCCATCTTTTGGCCGGCGGCTTTGGCAGTCCTCGTAAGTGCGCTCATCGTTTGGCCACTGAGCCAGCATCTTCGTGCACGAACTGCCGATGCCTCAGAAACTGAATCCAAGAAGGCAGAAGTTAAAAACGCACATGACGTGCGAAGCAACCAACTTTTAGACATTCCTCACGACGAATTTTAAATAGATGTGAAGCATTCATCGCACTGCGTACACGCATGGCTTCGCACACGCATAGCCCACCAATGAATCAAAAGATCCATAAGTTAGCAAGGAAATCGACCGCGAATGGGAATGGGCAATACCGAGTTAAATAGCTGCATCAGTAACAGAAGCAGTAACAGTGGCAGTAACAGTAACGTAACATTGTAACATTGGCATTGGCAGTAACAATAACAATTAATGAGGAAGAAGAAGAAAAAGCACCAAGAACCACTTGTATCTTGGCCGGGGTTGAATTATTTCTATTTGATCTACTTAGCTTTTGTTGTTTGTTGTGGTTCTGTTAACTCTTAGTCTTGGTTCTTAGTTCCCTTGCTGCTTGCTGTTTTGCTGTTTGAGATTATTGGGATAAGAACGAGAACAAGAACAAGAACTCCCCTCTAGAGGGCCCAATAACAAAAACAAAAAAACAAATTACAAAACAAATGAGAAGCAACCCGCGGCTTCTAGATTCCAAGTGCGCGTAGATGCGTATACCAGCGCCCCTTTGTCTCGTTTCTGGGCAATAAAGCTATATGCTAGATGGCCCCAGAGATATCTAACATGCCAAGGACCCCTTCGTGACTGCCTTGGGCTTAGGTGCCACTGCCGCCTTTTCGCTTACGGGCAATCGGAACGAGGGGTGGTAGCGGCGTGTAGCGCTTGAGTGAAAAATTGGCTTCGTCCCTGAAGAACGGTTTCGCGTACGTGATGTACACCAGCGGCCGCACTACGTCAGAAGTCTTGTTTGGAAGGCCACGATGCCGGAGCCGGTAATCAAACAGGATGGCATCTCCAGCAGCTGCTGTTACCGCCACGTTGCCAAGGTGCCGCCGCCCCCACTGCAGGTGAGTCCCAGGCGTGAACTCTGTAGGACCCACGGCGACGCTGGCCATGTCTACGAGGGGCACGAAGACGTTGAGGCAGTGGGGCGGGAGTTGGCACTCCGACGCCAGATGGTCGCCGTCCGAATGCCATTGCTGCGACGCGCTCCCTGGCAGCGACATAATGCACCCTGTAGCGATCAGGCACGCGTCAGGCCCTAAAATGGCGCGCACGAGGGGCAGCCACGGCGCAGTTTCGTTGAAGTAGCGAAACGAAGGCGCCTCGGCACCACTAACACTGCTGCTGCCGTTTGAACCGGCAGCAATTCCGGTACCGGTACTCGAAGAGGAGGAGGAAGAAGAGGAAGTAGACGAAGACGAGGAAGTAGACTGGGCGTGGCTACTCGTAGTAAACGCAGGCACCACCATGTCGTACCGACCAGGGGCGCGAAGCTTGAATGTGCTGAAACCCTCCGACGCGAGGTCCTCGAGCAAGTCTAACTGACGAAGCGTGTGTTGCACAGCCTCAAAGTACTCCAGCGCCGCTTCGTTGGCAGCATTCGCTTGCGCGCGTGGTAATGCGCCAGGCAAAGTGCACACGCCTTCGAGCAAAAATTGCTCCCGCCGCCGCTGCAGGTCGCGGCTGCTGCTGCTGCTGCTGCTGCTGCTACTGCTGCCTGCAACCACCGATGGATGTGGCGGCATAAGATAGAGCAGAGGCAGCGTGGGCGTCGGCATTGTGGTCGTGGAGGTCACCCTGGTAGCTGCTATTGTGGTGAGTCCTGCTGTCGCAGCAGATGCCGTCGATGGCGTGGCATTAGCCGTGGCAGCAATGGAAGCAGTGGCATTCGAAGGCGAAGATGAAGAAGCCAACGCACTTTCAGTGCAACGCGAGCAAAACCAGTCTCCCTTGGGGACTTCTGCAAGGCCAGTGCATCGTAAATGGGCTTCAGCGTCGCAACGTTCGCATAGCAACACTGGCCCCAAACCCACCACTCTGCCCTCACCCACCTGCATTGTGGTGGTAGCTTCACTCGCAGTGTTGCTGTTGGCGTTGGATGCCTCCACTGTGGCTCCTCCACACATGTAGCACTGATCACGGAGCGGTGACGTTCTCTTGACCGTTATTCCAACGCCTGCAATGCCTCCCAAGCTGCTGCTGCCTTTGCTTCCATGAGTGTTTGTCGTCTTTCCTCTAGGCAGCACCAGTGATGGCACCACACAATTGCTGGCTACTGGCCGCAGGTCCCAGGCAGCTGCGGAGCACACGTCAGGGTACGCCTCATCTTTTTGATTCCGTGACGTGCTTGCGCCGTCTCCACCTCGACCTTCACCACCGGTATTGCTCTCGATTGCACTGTTCTTGTTTTCTGCTGCTTCAACTTCATCATCATCTCCTTCTGCAGAAGCTTCGTGCCTCAAGACGTCTCTCAAATAATGCATGCGCCGTACTACTTCCATGGCTGACTTGCATCCGTGCAAGCCTGTTATCGCTGGTGGTGCCGGTGCCGTTGCTACTTTCACGGCTTTTGATTTCTTTCCGGTTGGATCTAACGCTGGCGCTGTTGATGAAACAGTAGCTGCTGCTACTTTTGCTGCTCCTGCTGCTCCTGCTGCTGTAGCTGTTGTAGCTGTTGTAGCTGCTACGTTGGCGGTAGCTGCTTCCATCGGTACATCCACAGCAACAGGCACCGGCGGTTGCGCGTGAGCCGCGGGCTGTTTGCACTGAGCGAGGCTCGCTTGCAAGGACTGCACGTCTTGAGACAAGTGAAGCACAGTGGCGACTTCGTCACCTACCAGTGAAGCAAAATGCGCTGGCGGAAACTTGGCGCACAAGGTCACGAGTTGCTGCAAGAGCTCAACTTCGCTATTGTTGTCAGCACTTGATCCTGCTGCAGCAGCCACAGCAGGAGGAGCACTAGCGCTAACTGAGGATAGAGAAGAAGCAGCACCAGGAGAAAGAGCAGCATTAGCAGCAGGAGCAGCAGGCACAACACAAGGAGCAGATTTGGCTAGAGAGACAGCAGAGCAGCGATAGCAAGCCCATCGCCCATCAGGGCCACTGCAAGCAAGCGACGGAGCTGATTTTCCATGGCTGCTCTCAACAGGCACGAGATTAGCATGTGAAGGAGCGAGAGCCTGCGCACACTCGTAGTGGTAAGCGCGAGGGCAGGTTGCGCACGGCAAGAGCCGCGTTTCATCGTCTCCAGGGGTGCCACAAGCAAGGCAGAGCGCAGAGTGGCCCTCGGTGCAAGTCGAGCAGTGCCACGAGTCCGAATCCTTGAGGGCTTTCACTACTTTTTGGTCCTCCGCGCTTCCGCAACACGCCACGTGATATGCGCGTGGGCAAGAACTGCAGCACACCAGCTTGCCGCCGTTGTGACACTCCCAGCAAAAGTCGTCCGACGCATTAGCTTTGACTTTAAGTAAAGGCCCCGCGAGCTGTTGCCGGTACACCCAATCCGCGCGCGAACCCGTAGGCTTTCCCGCAGCTCGCTTTGGGGCTACCGTAAATTCGCTGCTCATGCGCTGCCCCAAGTGCCCGTAGATGCCTGCAGCGGCCACCGTCGCCACAGAAGTGGCGCCACAATTATCTGCTAAAGGCTTTGAACGGGCTTTCGTCGACGCAGATGCAGGTTTCTTGCTAGTCGTTGACGTTGCAGGCGCAGCTTTGGCACTCACATTCGCTGTCGGAGCTTGACCATCCGCAGCAGCTTCAAGGACACGCCCCTCCTTTGAGTTGCCGTGAGGTGCCTTGGACTTGAGTTCCACTTTCTGCTTCTTCGCTGAAAGAGAATTGGCTGGTGCTGTTTCCTTCGCTGCTGATTTGTCGCTAGGCCGCTTCTTTGAGTTCCCTGAAGGAGTTGGCCCCTTCGCAGCAGCCTTGAGCTGGCGGCCCTCTTTCGAGTTTCCATGAGGCGCCTTGAATTTAGCATTGGACATCGTAGCTTTAGAAGCATTTTTCTTCTTCGCCGCTTTCTTTGATGGAGGTGTAGGCAGTGCGGTGGCAACGTCGGAGTCGGGGCCAGGAGCGCGTACCATTTCAGGTACAGCTTCTGGTATGATGGGCAAGGTGCTGCCGTCAACGTCAAAGCGCACCCACAAGCGGTCATCGCTAGCCATGGTAGATGCAAGAACTACGCAGCGCCACCATAAGTCGTCGTAGAGCACGTCGACACGAGCACCAGGCGGCCAGGAATTGCGCGCGTTGAGAACCACTGCATCTTGCGTAGGGACCACTGTAGTCTCTTCCACGACACTCTCGAGCACCTCCCCATTCTCCTCTGTGCAATCAATAACCCCAACACTGCTATCAGCATCCATGCTTACTTTTTTACTGACTTTGTCGAAAGATGAATATGTCTACCTCATTGAGACATCAATCGGACGCACAGTGGACATTTTTTCAAAATCTCAGACGACAGACGACGGCATCACCGACGACTCGTACAATATAGCAAGTTCCCCCCTTTGAGGAGTGAGGAGTTGAGGGGAAAGGGAACGAAAAGCTCCAACAAACAAACATCAAGAGATCAAGAGCAAGGCAAGATCTCCGAAATCATCATGTTGGGCAACATGACAGCACGTGCATCGACTGTAGGACTCGCAGCGGTCTCCACGATCCTCGTTTCGTACAATCGCCATGGGGGTTCGGCAGCGGACTGCTTGGGTGATGATGGTGGCGCTTTGAAGCAGCAACTTAAGGTTCGGGCCATTTTGCCGTAATACATGTCAAGTATGAGAAAATGCTAAGTGCGCGTTTAATTAAACCTGATAAACCACGTCGAGCTCGTTGTCGATAGACGGAAATTTTAGTTCAAATGTTTAGTGTTTCGTATTAATCTGCGCCATGGGTGAACGTCAATGTATTCTCATGTTGACTCGATCTCTGTGATGCGAACACAAACCGCAATTCTTATGATAGGCTGAGATCAAAGCACACATCATCACGAAGAAAGCGAACGCGTGCCCGATGGCGATGCGTATTGCGTGGCACTCGGCAGGCACGTACGACGCACGTGACGGCAGCGGCGGCACCAAGGGAGGCACGATGCGATTTGAACCAGAAAAATCGGACGGGTATGCCTTGACTTTTTCTATTAGCTGTCCTCTGCATTTAGTGACTGACTTTTGAGAGGCTGCATCCCCCTTGTTTTTTTTTTTTTTTTCATATGCCAGAGATATGGTATTCAGTGTCTAGCGCTAGAGAAAACTTTATCAACTGCTAAAGTGTATCCGTTCTGGCAAGTAATCTACGCCTTTTTCTCTTATTGTCTCTTCGATTTACGTTTATCTAGAGCCAACGCTGGGCTGCACATCATCCACGACCTTCTGCTCCCAATCAAGAAAAAGTACCCCCAGGTCTCATACGGCGATTTGTGGGCGCTCGCGGGGGCATCGGCCGTGGAATTCGCGGGTGGGCCGGACATTCCTCTGAGCCTAGGCCGTATTGACACCTCTCCTCAGGAAGCAGCAGCGTCCACACAAACTGGTACTTCCTAGACTAGGGACATTGTATCGGACAAATGTCATGTGGCAGTAAGATGTTTGCAACGTCACTAGTGCCAGCTTTAGTGCTATTTAAACTTCGGTACCATTCCTAGCACCATCCCAGAGTCGAGTGTATGGCAGTCTCAACATGCACTCGTCTGGCTCGCATGTGCCAACAGGTGCGAAATGCCCCGTCCCTGCCGTGCCCCCAAATGGCCGTCTGCCCGACGCCAGCCAGGGCGCGGCGCACTTGCGGGAAGTGTTCAACCGCATGGGGTTTAACGACCGGGACATTGTCGCCCTCAGTGGGGGGCACACTCTGGGGCGGTGCCACAGCGTGCGGTCGGGCTACGACGGCCCCTGGACCGACGGGATCTTGAAGTTCAACAACGACTACTTCAAGAATCTAATGTCCCTCGAGTGAGTGTGTTTCTCGGCTGCGATTGATAGGGCTTGCGTTTTTTTACTATTCCTTATTTTATGTCTGATCTAGCCAAGGCGTTGTGTATATTTTTCAGCGAATTCAGGAGTGACAGTTTTTTAGCGTACCCAGGTCTGTGCGGATGAAAGGATTTTTTCTACTGCTTTGACAAGTGGCATACACGTGGGCGGGAATGTTTCTCCTTTCATTTCTTGTTTTTCTTTCTTTCTCTGACTAAATATATATCGTTTGTCATTTTTTTTACCCCTGTAGGTGGGTGCCGCGGCAATGGTCAGGGCCTTTGCAGTACGCCAACGCCGGCGACGGGCGACTCATGATGCTGCCCACCGACTTGGCCCTCAAGCAAGACCCGCTCTTTGCGCCAATTGCCCAAGAATACGCCACCTCGGAAGCGGCGTTTTTTCGAGATTTTCGGATTGCGTACGGGAAACTGATGGCGCTGGGCTGCCCGCAAGAAGCCTGGCCAGAAGAACTGAAACACATGGGGCCGAACAGCAACCACACTGGTGGCGGTGATGTGCAGGCAGGAAACAGCGGAGCAAGCGCGAACGCGAGCTCGTCGCTGCGATCTGCGGTGCGTTGCGGATTTTACCTGCAGAGATACTTTCAAGCTTGATCTTCTGTGTTTTCATTCCTTTAATGTACTTTGGTTGAAGCTCGAGCAACAAATAGTCAATTATGTCATGCGCATTACGGAGAAGATGTCTCACGCATTAGAATTGCCTAATTGTTTGGATGCCTTATTTTTTTCATTCTGATTGAAATACACCATGCTTTAGGTCAACGCCAAGTTCCGGGAGCACGTGATGCACGGGAGCTTGGAGCGCGCGCAGGAGCAAGTCAAGCTGGGCGCCAACATGGGAGAAGTGGAGGGCCACACTGGCCGCTCGGCGCTGCACAAGGTGGTGTCATGATGTGTGGCGAAACTTACAGTAGATATAAAATAGATGAGGAGACGGAAGAAACGAGACGCCACCGTGGGGGATAGTGCATTAAGTCTCATTTGTCTTTGGTGTAAAAAGTGTGCTAACCTCTGCCAATGGAGATCATCCCTGCCACCCACATCCTGTCGTTTCATTCTATTCTGTAACCATCTCCTGTTGTACGCGCCTATTAATTTGTCCCCGGTACTTTTTTTCTCTCTTCTTTTTTTCCTCACATATTAGGGTGCTTTCTGGAACCACACCCACATGTTGCCATGGCTCCTCGAGCGCATTGACCCAAACCTCCAAGACTTCAACGGTGAGCACAGATAACGGAAGATAAGAGATAAAGTGAAAATATTAATCGTGCACTTTTGGTCCTGGTCCAGAGTTATCAGGATGCCTGTATAAAGTAGTGTGTGAAAAGCGTGGATCAGATTTTCTTGTGCCTAGTCTTCTAATCGACCTCATTCTTTGCTTTTATATGCGCGCTCGCACTTTCTCTGTTCCTCCCTCTCTCCTTCCGCTCTCTTGGGGGTTCCCAGGCGACACCGCCCTGCACGACGTGGCGCGTTTCGGCCACGTGCAGGCTGCCACCATGCTTCTGGAAGCCGGTACCAACCCCCACCTGCGCAACGCCGAAGGCTACACGGCCGCTCAGCTCGCGGACCAGTACGAAAAGACGGCGCTCGCCGAAGTGTGCCGCGCCTTCGAAAGCCGCCACGCCGCAAACGCTTCGAACGGGAGCAACCGCCGCAAGGGAGGCGGCGCAGGCGGTTGTGCAACTTTTGAAGACAAGTGGGTGGCTGCCACGGACTTCGTAAGTACTTCCGGCGCCGATCGTGCGGCGATTCTTGCTAAGCCTGCCTGCAGTGCCTAAATTACCTCGGGGAACTTGGACACTTGGAGTTCGAAAGTTCGAACATCAAACAAAGGGCGTTTCCTCCAATTAGCTCCCAAGAAATAAATCGGGTTTACAAGGTATTTTAAGTAAAGCAAATCAGCGAACAGCGTTATCTGGTCTGAATATCTCCAAGTGCGATAAGCAATGGGTGTTGTTCCTGTTGTGGGTTGTGTGTTGTAACAGCTGCGAGCTGCGAGCTGCGTGCTTCTTCTTTTTTGAGCTCCAAGCGTCTCTACAATTCGATTTGCATGTTAAGCCAAGTCGAATTCGGTTGTTGCGGATTTCTATAGCTTACTTGATGACTTCGCTTATAGGTTCCTGAAGTAGCCTTGCGTGATTTCGATCAATAGTAATGCGTTAAGTAAAAGTATAAGAGGGAGCACAAACCCCACGCACGAGGGCGAAAACAAACAAGAGATAATTCAATCTGGGTATCACATCAAGGAAAACTTATACACACAGAGTACACAAGGAAGGCACGAAAAAAATATCCCAAGGCCACTGATTTGGCCATACAGGGCACGCCGTTAAACAATTCAGTCTTCTTAGGAACCGCCCAGGGGCCTCCAAGCATGTTTATCTTTACCCGTGGCTGGCCAAAGCAATTCATTCAATTCTTGCGTGCTCACGCGCGGAGGACGAAAAGTGGCCATAGTAGGTGAAAAATTATTTGGTGAGTGCACAGGCGTGTGCTCGTCGTGAAGATTGGTGTGCGGAGCATGCTCTTCGAGGTCACCAGGGGCTCCACCGTCGATAGAATCTTGAGTAAGAACTAGAGACGTGGCCATGGAATCAACCACCGACCCACCAAGGGTAGCGATCTCCGTCACTTTGGCTACCAATAAGCGGTACACTGGGTCTGTGTTGATGTCGATTGCAGTCTCTGTGGCAATGTCGAGGCTGCTCTTGCCGTGCTTATCACGGATCCCAGTGTCAGCGCCGTAGTTCAGCAATGCTTTGACACATCCAGGCTGGTTGAAAATCACAGCCGCATGAAGGGCAGTGCGCCTTTCACCTGGAATTATCCAGTTTACTCGGCACCCGTATTCTTCAATGAACCTGTGGAGTGCGGCAATATCACCGGTGCCAGCTGCCATGATCATGGCCTCTTGTCGCTGCCGCATGCTCACCCAAGGAGTGAGAGCATGCCGAATGGCGGGATGGAATTTTGAGGAGCCCACCATAGGCAGAAAACTAGATCTTGACAGTTCAGGTGCTTCGTGCAGTAAGCCCAGAAGCGTGCGTGGTGTTGCGACCAAGGGAATTGCAATGGGATAAGCTTTAAGGCTGAGATCCGAGATGAGCGCAGATGGACGCGACGTAACGTGTGATAGCAAGAAAGCAAGATGATGGCAAGGAGAACGTGAGAACAGAACACGAAGCGAAGGCAGGTGATCTGGTGATTTTCAAGCGTTCTGAGAGAACGCTGTGATCTTGGCATTATATTCGGGCACTCGGGCATTTGAGGCTCGAGGCACTTGACCACTTGACCACTGACCACTGACCACACGAAGGTTGGTCGTTTGGTGGGAGCAATTGGTTTGGGATACTCAAAACGGCCATAACGCGGAACAAAGGATTTCTAAGAAAGCGATATAGCTCTGAATGTTTAAGTTCCAGTTCAGTAACCTAGTTAGGTGAAACGCCTTCGAGCTGCCCCCCTGAACTCGAACTCGAACTAATACAAACCCAAATGACACAGAGGCCAGTGCTGCGGGCAGAAGTGGGAATGCACGCGTGTTCCAAATACCCCCGAGCTCGCAAAAGTTACGACACCGAGGCACCGATGTCGCTGCTCTATTAGATGGCACCCTTTCTGTTATTAGTTACTAGGTCTAGTCCCCTCTCGGCAGATGATGAACCCTTCCGTTATGAAAGTGCAGCACCGCTTGGTACTTGAATTATCCGTGGGACTCTCGTTTGATCAAAGGCAGGCACAATTGAGGACTGATTTATTTTGGCGGCAGCTACAAGCATTGTCAGCACTATCTTGCCGATCACTAGCGCGGAACCTGCACTCCTCGGGGTATACGCAGTCGACTTGCTCTCAAGGTGGAGGACCTTGCGAGGGTTTCGAAAAACGCTGGAGGACGACCACGACTAGCGTCCGTGGCGTTTGATGGAAGATTTATGGGTTTAGCTCTATGATAGGGAGGGGCCGCTAGACCACAAGCGGCCCGCTTGCATGTTGTTGTTTGTATTTTTGAGGGGAGGCTTTTCTTTTCACTGCCACTCCGCGGACGAGGAAGGAGTTCCTGCCCCGTCAAAGCCTCTTATGGCTCAGGGGCAGAACAATAGGCGCCTTGCGCGCTGAAAGGCACACTTTGACCTCTGCCGAGTGGACCTCGTGTTCCGCATGTCAGGAGCTCCTTTGCTCGCGCGCCTTCCTCTTTATTGTTCTGCGGAGTGCGCAACACCCGCAAATACCTCGCTTTTTGCTAAATTATCGAGGAATTTGGCCAATGGCCCTCCCCCTCCTAAATCATTCCGCACTTGCTTTGTTTGCGCAACGCACGCGCATTCCCACTTCTGCCCGCAGCATAGGCTTCTTTGTCATTTTGGTTTGTATTAGTTTTTTTGTTCTGAGCACGCCTCGAACGTGATGAAGAGGTGAAAATTGCACGGCGGGTCGTAAACGACCGGCGATACTCTAAACACCTTACCTCACTAAGTTTGAGATCCCGGTTGCACTCGAAGCGTTTATAGCTTCGAAGG
>Ga0307930_1002428_pt1 | contig 14228 bp, 6 predicted proteins | sample OrgLakmetageno46_FD_203161 | JGI IMG/M metagenome (GOLD analysis project Ga0307930, IMG submission 203161) | Saline water microbial communities from Organic Lake, Antarctica - #46 | ecosystem: Environmental > Aquatic > Non-marine Saline and Alkaline > Saline | place: Antarctica: Organic Lake... | reverse complement strand
GCAGCCTTTGTACAAGGCAACGGGCTTGGCCTAAAGGGTAGTTCTCGCACATGGACGCTAGGACAAAGGCAGCATTAGTGTGCAGCTCCAAAGGACTCGGGCTGTTGTTGCTGCCACTGCCACTGCTACCACTGCTCCCACTCCCACTGCTCCCACTCCCACTGCTGCTGCTGTTGTTGCTACCACTGCTCCCACTCCCACTGCTCCCACTCCCACTGCTGCTGCTGCCCTCCCAAGAAAGAGGTCCCTCGGAGAGATGGCTAATGAAGGTGCGGTGCGCGTCGGTGCCAATGAGATCTACCTGGCAAGACTTGTCAAGCGCCAACACCTTCGCCCAGATACCAACTAGCACTTGCCGCAAATCGGCTGCAGGGGACTGCAGGAGTTTGAGCACGTAAGGGAAGATGCCTACGCTGAGAGCGAGGTGCACGGCTAAAGGACCTCGCTCAAAGAATCGCCGCAAGAGCTGGAGCGCGCGTAGTCGGTGTGCTTGGCTTAGTAACACCTACAAATAGTAAGCAAAGATATGAGGAGAAGGAGTAAAAGTACAAATCCCGAACAAGGAATTGGACGCATGTGGAATAAATATATCTGATCTCTGTTAGTGCACAACAACACTTCTACTCAGAGCCTCCATTTGCTTTTCACCACAACTCATGCCTCACCTGCAGCACCACCGGCAGTTGCTCTGGGCAGTTGTCCGAAGTCAGAGGCTCCGGTGCGTCCAGCCACACTTCAAACGCCGTCAATTGCTCTGCGAAAAACAGCACGGGAGGTGACGAGGTTGTAGCCGCTGCCATCATGCCAACTCCATTCGTGGCTCCTGCTCCTCCACTAGCTGACATGGCAGGGTATCCACCACCACCTCCAGCAGCGAATGAGAGCGGAGGCGCATTCGACGACCCTCCGCCCGACTGCAATTGCTGTTGCTGCGATGGCAGGGCACCTTGCTGCATGAACCCGCTACTGTTCAAGCTTCCGCCACTGCCGCTGCCGCCGTTGGGAGGGGGCATCGGAGGAGGTAAGCGCTTGGCGGCGAGGTGGCTGAGTCAAGGAAGGATACAGGAGTAGAGACAGACATACGAGGGAGAAGGGATGAGTGTGTTGGAGACGAGACTTGAAAGAAGAAGGGTGGTAAAACCGATTGCGCTCATAGCATAAAAGTAAGCGTGTATGTGCCCGAGCAAACATGAGTATGATAATGAATCCGGCGATACCTCAAAGCGCACTCGGCCGCGAGGTCCCAGGCCTGCCAGAGCGCATGCAAATGCACCCCTTGTGGCAGAGCGGGGATGGAGGCGGGGGTGCAGCTGAGGGACCGCAACAAGCGGTCGGCAAGGAGGAAGTTGCGAAACAAAGACGCGACGAGGAGATCCTACCAACACGCAGTGAAAAGAAAGTAAAGTCATGAAACCGGAAGGAAAAAAGGCGAACAGATGGCAATCAAAAGAAAAAGTATGTATAGCAGACCGCGATATCCCGTTCCAATAGTTCATAATAGACCCATGGTATGGATTCGCCCACTGACCTGTCGAAACAAGCGGTGGAAGAGAGCGCGCGGCAATAAGTTCCAGGCAATCGAGTCGGTGACTGCAGTGAAGATCCAATTGAGCTCGCCCAGAGGCGTCTTGCGGTCATTCAGTTTACCTTTTCGTAGTCATTGAAACAGAATTACAATATTAGTATTAGGGCATACGTAGGAGAAAGGAAAAGGTTGATGTATTTCAGCAGGCAGCATAACACCGTACCTGAGTATCAACGAAAGTGGGAAATATGCACAGGAACACACACACATTAAAGCCTACATGTACTTAACATATACCAGGAATGTGGTGCGCGAGGTCTGGGTCCACGCCCTCCATCGATCCGTGGCCGTGCTCCATCACGAACCACCGCAGTGCCATGGGGATTGGCGTGGTCAAGCAGGTGGTAAACAGGTCCGCGGGGTACTGCGGCTCCATCGGTAGCAACTCGTGGGCACCGCACGGCACCAGCACGATGTCCGCATGCAATGAAGCTTCAGCAGCAAAGCTGGCAACACCTGCACCTCCTCCTCCTCCTCCTCCCGTTGCTGCGGCAGCACCATTGCTACTGTAGCTGCTGCTCGCTCTGCCCGGTGACTCAAGTGACTCTTGCCTCGATAACGCTCCTGCTGATGGAGGCCCGCCAAAAGGGCGACCCCCAGCCCCACCTTGAGCCTGGCTGAATCCCGGCGGTGGGCCTCGCGGAGAAGTCGGGGAGTAGTCCCCACGGAAACCACCACCTGGAGTACCCGGCGTCCCTGGCTCGTCGTCCCCGAAAAAACCGGGAGGCGGTGGTAGCGCGAAATGGGGCAGCACTTGCCCCGCGCCGCTGCAGTCAAACACATACACGGCGGGTGAGCCCACCACGCTGCCTCGCAAGTCCTGAATGGCCAGAGGGATGTACTGGGTGTAGCTCTTGTTGAAGAGCCAGATTTCGCCCTTGTCCGTTGGACGAGGCACTCCGTGGCCGTTGTAGTGAAAGAGCACTCGATCACGCTTGGCTCGTTTCCGCAGATGCTGGCAGCACTTGTGGAGCTCGTCAGCGGTCGGGTCAAGCAGCTGCCGGTAGATGGCCCGCGATTGCAAGGTGGTGTACTGGGCCTAATCACAGAGAGGCAAAATGAAAGAGAGAGAGAGAGAGAGAGATGAGAGGAATACACAAACAATCCTTCAAAAATTGCAAGAGCATATGGCCACAGTATGTGTGCCTAGCATGGGCCAGGCATCATAGCCCACGCACCATGCTCTCCGCTCCACCTTAAATATATTAAAAACCCACTTTTCTCACCCACAACTAGACCATACACAACAAACCATCGCACTAGCTTCTCCCTGTTGAAGAAACATTCTAATTTATTTGTCGATATGCCTCTAGCGCCTGTGCGCATACCTGCAATGCGTTGCCAATGGCTTCAAGGCTCTTGTGCCGCGACTGAGCAAAAGGATTGATCCAGCACTCGTTGCGCGCACACATAGATATCTTCACCACGTCCGGTGGGTCGGTGCCGATGTTCAAGCACAGCGCGAGAGCTACGGAAGTCGTTTTCATGCGCTCGCGAAGTCGCCATGGCGTGCCGGCGTCCAAGGCTTCCTCCTCCGGAGTTTCATCGTTCAGAGTGTCAAGAGCGTCATCGAGCCAGAGTGAAGTGGGGTCTTCAGGATCGCCGCTGTGGCGGTCGCTGCACAGCACTAAAGGCTCCATTGAGGCTACGAGTCCTAGCAAGATGAATCAAACCTTGCTTAGCTAGAATTGGCAATGCTTTTTTGTTTTCAAATCGCAATTATTAGCTAAGTGGCGGGGCTAGAGAGTTGGGGCTCGAAAGAGTTCATGAGGAAGGAGATCACGAGATCACAACAACAAAGAAATCATTCCAGAGAAGTCAAGAAAGGAAGCTGCAATCTGCCCTGTATACTATGTACTTGGGGTCGGTCAGTCGGTCAGATCTTTGATCTGCATCAAGAAGGCGTAGAAGATGTTGTTGCGAAGTAAGTTGTTGTTGTGACCACGTGACCACACTCATTATTAGCATGGGCTTCAGCATCTTTTACAGAAGCAAAGCCAGTCGGGCGCCAATCGAGACTTAGGCGACGAAGACCTTATTTAAGCAACAATGCCGCCTGTTCGTGCTGCGCAGGCCCCTGTTCAGTGCGTTAGTTCAGACACTGAGTGGTTCCGAACACAAGAAGAAGTTACAGCCTACAGTTTAGATGCGGATAATTTCTTGGCGCACTTTAGGCATGGCGGCGTGAACAACGGTACTCTCATTGACGAGTCAAGCGCGCTAAATGCAGCGCCAGTCAAAGCTCCGAAGTCGAGTTCCACGCCCGAGTCTAGTCCTCTGGCTACTGCATCATTCTTGGATCTTGAGAGGGTGTCACGGATGGGTGTGCATGCTGTGGGCCTAATAGTCGCCCTTGGCAGCCGTATAAGCGCACCCACCGCTGATGTCAATCGAAACAGTAGCGCTCTTGCTGTGTTCAATGCTGCTTGTCGCCCCCTGCGCGAAGGCAACCCACGCGACGTAGATAGTGCTGCTAACACCTCAGATGTCAACCCTGCTGGGCTAGACAGCACAATTGATGATAGCGACACCAGTGCTGCGCCGTGGGTGATAGTTGTGAAACTTCTCCATATCTTAGGTGCGGTCATTCGATTGAGAGCAGACAGCTTTCCTTTACCTGACAAGCCTTCAGATTTTGCAGCAGCCTTAGCTATGCTCTTGGCTACGGCTAACACTCTCTTGGCAGAAGATTTTGATTCTTCAATAGCCGGTTGGGCGTTGGGTGCGGCAGCAGCACAAGTGGTTGAGGCCATGTCTCTAAAACAATCGAGCACACCTCTGGTGCTGTCTATACCAATTCTTCAGCCGCCGTTATCGTGGGGCGCGGCTGCAATGACGGCGGCTTCGCTGGTGCCAGAATCACAGATGCAAGCGGAGAGCTCCACGTTGAACGCTAGTGAAGCCTCTGGTGGCACGAGAAACGGAGCAGAAAAGTCATTTATTGCTGTAATTCGTTCATTTATTGCTAGGAGCGGCCACGTCCACCTCGTTTCGACGTTTCAGCCAACGAAATCGGTGGCCCCAGAATCAACTGTTGACGCCCATACTGCTCTCGTTGCCGAAGTCTCACACGGCCTACTGCAAACGGCTGCGATGGCGGCGCTGGCAGGTCTCGTGGAGTTAGGTGATGCACGGGTAGTAGAAGCAACCGTGGGGGACATCAAGGCTGTTGTTGCCATTGCATGTGCCTCGCCTCGTGCAGTTGCGTCCAATTCTGAGGATGCTAGAATCACGGTTCCAGGCCACCGAGAGCGATGTGTGATGCATGCGATGCGCCTAACAAATGCATGGAAGTTGTTAGCACTCGTAGTTCGGCCATCATTGAATGCTTCCGATCACCACACTTGCAGGGAGGTGGTGAATGTGATAGCGTCACCTTCACTACCTAACGTGTTGGTCTGGCTGTTGGCTGAACTTCAAGGCTCAGAGTATGCGGCGGCTGCTGGTATTGACAAAGAAGACTTCGACAATAATAATGACCCTCATACATCGGTGCTCGAGCTCGCACCTAATGTTATGGTACCATATGCGCTGTGCCCTGGAGCTGCCATTGTCTCTGCGACATTAGCGGCTTCCGATTTGGCTGATAGCTTTCGTGCAAGAGTGCTGAATTCTTTGTTCGCATCTTTGGGTGAAATTGCTTGCATAGAGCAGCGGTTTGACCTCCAAGCGACTTCATCATCAAGAGCTACTGGTATGGCGAGTGGAGGTGGCAATAGGAGTGAGAGATCGTCAGAGAGTGAGGCGTCAGGATGGCTTGGAAGTTTCTTTTCGAGCAGTAAAACTCAACCTTCTCCCAATACAGCGGCGGCGCATACTTCAGGTTTTATCGACGGAAGGGCCAGTGGTGCCAGTAGTTACGGGATTTACACATCAACCGCTGTTGAGCAACGCTATGGATTTCTATTGCCAGTTCTCCGATGCCTGGTTGCTGCGATCACTGCAGCGGGCGCTTCCGATGGCCCTCCAACGATTCAAGCTGCAGTTCTGACGTGCTTGGAGACCATTGTCGAGAAACTGCCGACAGCTTCAGCTATCGTAGGTGGTGTTGAGATTTGGCCTGTGCTTCTCGGTTCTCGTTTCCTGCGAGGTGGCCGACGCGCCTTGCGCGAATGGGAACTTGTGCACAATGCTGCCGCAAGAGACATAGTCGATGGTTTTCCTCCTCGATCGAACAGCAGTAGCAGTAGCAGTAGCCGTAGCAGCAGTGGTGTGCCTCGGCGGAAAGAATCTACTGGCTCGATGGATAGCTCAGGTGGAGGCGGCACCAAGGCTTCTTCAGCATCTCTGCAATCGAGCCCTGGTGCTGCGGGTGGTGCGGAAGCGTGGTGCTTTGTCCAAGACCGCTGCCTGCGGGTCCTCCATCGGATCATTCTTGAAGCACCAACTTCCGTGCGAACTAGGCTGCTGACAGAGGCTAGTCATGGGTTGCGGCAGGTTGACAGCGGCCGCCTTGCAGCACTGCGAATGGCACGCTGGGCAATGGCAATTACCCAACAAAAACAAATAGATAAAGAAGGAGAACAGTACAGGAAGAGCCCCAATGGTGGCAAAAGAGTCGAAACGTTGCTACCACTACCTCCACTTCCTCAAACATGGTTGGGCGGGGAGGGGACCGATGCGGTGGTAGCACTTGCGCGAAGCTGTCTCGAGGCATTGGTTCACGAAGCGAACAAGTCCCACCATGTTATGGTGACTGCATCAACCTCCGGCACGAACTCTGCCAAAGCGCCCGTTGACCGTTCTGTTTCGCAGCTGCAGCCGCCGGTCGAAGCAGCTCTGCATAGGTCTTTACTCGAGCTCGTTGCATGTCTCGCTCTTGGTCCTGCTCGTGACACGGTGGGCGTTCTTGTTTGTTGGCGTGGACCCTCGCCTTCCAATCCATCCACTCCATCAGGACCTTCGAACGATGGCCCTGAGCCGTGGCCGCCGCCTTTGCCGTTTCTCGATGCTCTATTGGTGCTTGCCGCTCATCGTTCCAGCCCTCACTCTCGGAAATACGCCCTCAAGGCGCTCACTGCGGTCATCAGTCATTGCGCGAGCCGAGCTGCCAATGCAGTGCAAGGGCTCGGACTTGCGGGCGGGTCACAGCACGACGAGGGCAAGAATCCAGCACTTGGAACGACTTCGCTGGAACGCGAAAGTGGCTTTGCGCTACAACGAGGTCGCGCGATTGCCTTTCGAGTGATGCAAACTTTAGCTGAATGCTTTGGCGATGAAGTGCTAGCTACTAGCACCTCTGCTCTAAACGTGGCGCTCGATCTAGTGCTTTGGATTAGGGCTCTGCTTTTCCAAGACCGCTTGAAAAGCGCACATAACAGCACCGGGCGTCACTACGGCAGCATTGAAGGTGACGATGACGGCAGTGCAACAACGGTAACGGAATCGCTTCAAGCTTTATTTCGACAGGCAGGCGCCGTGCGTTCTCTCGTGAGCGCCCTTGCCTTCTGCGCCGACCTTGCTGCTAACAGTCCGGGAGCTCCAGGCAGCAATTCTTCGAAAGGCTCAGAAGGAAGTGACAGCGAAAGTGTGAGTTGCTGCCGCATCAGCAGTACTCATGGAAGTAGTTCTTTGAGCGCAGCTGAAGCCGTGTTATTGGTGCGGCGCGTGGCCTACGGAAGCTTGGGTGCTTTGGTAGGGCTAATGCGCGGTACAGGCCATTTGCGCGTTGGGGAGCGCAACAAGGCGTCCTTTCAAAGTGCCCTTCATGCGGTGGCTCTCGAGCGCCGCTACCGCGCCCGTCGCGTGCGCCTGCAGCACATCTGGTCTATGGCTGCGTCAGAAGCCATTCCCGTGACCCACGCTTCTAGCCTTGCTCTACAGGCTTCCTCGGCTGAGTCAGCAGGCACCTCGCCCATTTCGGTGGTGGCAGCAGCTGCCGCGTTATCTCCTTTACTTCCGTTGCTTCTCGAGCTTGAAGGTGGCTCTCCATCGACGCACCTCATGAGCGTCGTATTCGACCTTGTGTTCGATGATTGCCGCATTGGCGACGCCTTCATGGAGAATCTTCTGGAGACTTCGCCGTCAGCGGCAGTTGCATCAGAGGCGGCTGCAGAGGTGGCAGAAGAAGCAGTGAGTGTGGGAGATGACTCCTCAGAAGATGCGGGGGCTGCCATTTTGCTATCAGCCGTGCAGCGACATAAGTCTTTGTCGGGCCATAACAACAGCAACTCTTGGTCGCAACACGCTTTTACTCTGCAGCATGGAGATGGTGTTCCGCTGCTCTTTCTGCTTTTGCCGCACTGCGCATCTGCTTTACAGGCTGCTGCTACTCGAGCTTTCCACGGTCTCTTGACTGCAGAGCATTCCAGCGAGTGGCGCAACAATCAAGTAGCTTCTTCTCTGGTGACTCCACCGTTGCTCACTGTAGTTTTGGAAGCATTTCCTCGTTTGTCATCGGGTAATCCTCAAGTTGCGTCGATCGCGCTCATGACGACGCTAGGGCAACACAGTGTAACCGTGGCTCAGCTCAAACGTATCTTTCGGCTCATGAATGCGAGGCGCGGCTTTCGACCTGCTTACACGTGGCGTCTTATCAAAGCTTTGGATGAAATGGTAGCAGATTCACCGGGAAGCAACAACAACCTCGAATCAGTGGCCAACGATGCTTCAAGTGATCCTAACGGCAATAACAATGGCAGCGTCGGAAACAACGGGAGCACCGGTAGCAGTCGCAGCAATGGCTTTACATCTGGAGGCGATTCGTCACAGTTGGCGTGGCGACGGCGCGGGCCCCACCGTTACTTTCTCTTCGACGGCCACCAGTCGGGCCTCAAATTGCCACTCATGCCTCGGTGGCCTGCCTTGAAAGGCTACACCTTCTCAGCTTGGGTGCGCGCTGGCCGTGCTCCTCATGCGTCAAGCACCTTGAATTACAAAGACCCAAGCAGTGGTGAATCATCTGCTGGTACTGGAAGTTTTAAGGCTTCGGTCACAAGCGACAGCAATCGCGCCAGCAACAGCAGCAGCTCAAACGGAGCTGGAGGAGTCAATCGTCCTAGTGCTAGTGGCACTGCAATTTATCGCCCAGTGCTTTTCGCTTTTCAGTGCAGTAGTGGGAATGGCATCGAAGTCTGCCTCGTGGAAGTGCCTGGAAAGCCTGGCTGTTTCACCATCAGTCTTACTTGCCACAGTCGCAAGAAGGGCAGCATCATGCATGATCTTACGGGCTTTGTGGAGATTCGAGCGGGAGAGTGGCACTTTATTGCAGTCGCCCACACTCGATCTCAGTTTCGTACCGTTTCTTCGGTGAGTGTGCATCACAGAATGATCGTGTAAATTAGACAATCTTCGCATGGGGGACATTTTTTTACTTTATCTTGCCTTTATACCACTCTTTATCGTCTTTTTGACCTCGATACCAACATTGATTGTAATTCAGCATGCTATACGCTTTCCTCATCCCTCTTTTCTCATCTATTCAGGTGGAAGTGGTTGTTGACGGCATGGCCTACTCCTTCGACTTAAGTTTCCCACGCTTTGAAAGCAACGTTCGCGGCTTCATTGGTTACCGTGGCGCTCCATTTGACGGCACTGGTGAGGCCATATCGCAGCTGAACCAAGACTCGAGCAATGGCAGCAGCAGCAGTGGAAACGATTACAGTGAGAGTGGTTCAGCTTTGAGAGGGCAAATGGGCGCCGTATACTTTTTCGAAGATGCTCTATCCGCCGAGTATTTACGGTCCATTTATGCGTTGGGCCCCAATTACACTTTCTTCTTTGAGCGGGCTGACATCGACCAGCGGCACGACGACTATGGAGCTGCGCACTCAACCGACACTAGCACTGCTGCTGGTAACTCAGCTACTGCCACGAGTAATGTTGCGGTCTCAACAGTGGGCACGAGTGGCAGCGGTACTTCAGGCGTCCAAGAAACCATCAAAACCAGTAAAAGCAGTGGGTATGTAGCGGCACATCCTCCTCCTCCAGTTTTAAACGGCAGCAAAGCACTTGACGGATCGTTAACGAGCAAAATCATGCTCGCATTCAACCCTGCAGTCTACGAGGGTGATGCGTTCCTCGACAATACTCCCGAGAAAAATGCTGTGAATTGGGGTTCTTACGGCCTCCTCTCTCAGTTGGGTATCGGTTACTTTTCATCGGGGCCTAGTACTACAAATAGCAGCAGTGGAAGTAGCAGCAGCAATATTTCTGGTAGCAACTCAGGGAGTGGTGGTGGGAATAGCGACCGTGGTGGCTATGCAGTGTATCGAGATGCAGTTTTACGGCCAGCTGCGGGTCAGATGCACGCGTTGCGCCGCCCCGGCACCATTGAATGTGTTACTCGAGATGTCCGGGACACGCTTGATTGTTTGGGTGGGGTGAAAGTTCTCTTTCCACTCTTTGCTCAATTCGATCAGCCCGCAGAACGCTTGACACTCGGTGGACCTTCTACACCTTCCGCTGCTGCCGCAGACACTGCAACAGCTGGTCTCAACAGCAGCAGTAGCGATGAGTATGACAACGCAGACTACACAACTGAACCAAAGCTCTTTGCCTGGACGTTGACGCTCCTCGGTACATTGCTTGACCGCAACTCAACAGCCAATCAGAGCTTTCTGGAACAGCAACAAGGCTTTCAGATGGTGTCCTTTTGCTTGGAGCGGGTGTCACCACAGCACCTGACACCACCAGCTCTCGCTGCTATGCACCGCTTGATGAATATAGCTACTTGGGCGCATGCTCCTATCAAGGCGGCTCTGTGGAACACGAGTCTGCCGCCCTCATTGAGGTGTGTGCTGCCACCTGGACTCAAGAGTTTTACAACATCTGCGCTGCGGCATTTGCTCGCTCATTGGTCGGTTTGGACCTTTGCGGCAGACGACGTCCAGCAGGCTGCGGCACATGCAATCGCTGCGGTTGCCGTTGAGAACGCTCCTTTGGTGCGTGCTGCGGTCACTTTACAGTGGCTGCTCGATGGCATGCGGATATACTTTTGGTATACTCCCCCCGTGTCTTTGCTTCACGATGATGGAGATCAGACATCCGAGGTGTCTACACCACAAGTGCAACCTTCTCCGTTGATACCACCACAGGAGCCACTATTACGTGCGCGCTCTGCCCCTAATCTCAGGGTCAGCGATAACCTTCATTCGGCAAATTCAGCGAGAGCAACATCAACAGCACAAGCAGCAGCAGCAGGGACAGGGGTAGGAGATAATTATCGTGAAGGCGGCGGTCAGGGCATCACTGGCGGGTTTCGGCGGCGCCTGGGGCGTGGCGTAGTGCGTAAATTAGTGCATCCTCTGCTCGAATCTACTTCAAGGCATCCTGCTACGAGTGAAGTTGATGGCACGCGAGCCAAGCCGGCCACGTTGCGCGCGATGCGCGTGCATTTTTGGGCTGCTGCCGAAGCTATGCTCGTGCATTCCTCACACGATAATGCCATGGGAGGCAGTAGTCCAGTAGGCTTCAATAACAATGATAGGTTAAGCTTTCCCGTGACGATAAGTGATGGAGAAGCAACCGCGCTGCTTAAATTTATGGCACGCGCAGACGAAGACCGAAGTCGCTCAGAAGGTTTACAGCTGATTTTGCGCTTGATGCAGCAATCTCACCAGGCGCGCGCATTTGTGCAAACACTTGTGGCATCATCCGTGATCTCCTCTGGAAATAGCGCTGACGAGGATACTTTAAACTATTATGCTTCCTCTGTGGATTTAGTTGGCGTCGGCTCTTGGGTGTTGCAATTGGCTAAACTGACTGAATCAAAACATCATATAACGGTGCAAGCGTGTGCCTTCTTGTTTCTAGTGCATTCTGCGTCCGTAGTCTTCGGAGGTCGTAATGATTCAGAAGAGGAAGATCCTGTAGTTGTGGCACCTTTGCCACCTCCACCACCGTCAATCTTTGGAGATAACGCCGAGGCACGCCGTGCTATTTGGGAGTGGATCACCTCTAGCTTCCTTGCATCAGAGACTGCTGCTTCTGCTGCAGGTGCGAAGCTCGATGATGAGGATGCTGATAAAACCTCTGCCGCTTTAGCATGTGACGGCCTTCTGCATTTGATGGTAGGCCGTCCTTGCCTGGCGCAAAGTTCTGCTTGGGCCCAGTCTTCTTTGAGTAGCGCTGATAGTATTGACGACGCAAGTTCGAATGAAGTGTCAGCTGTAGAGGCAGCAAGGTCATCATTGTCATCTTCGGTTTCAAGCAGTGAAGGTTTCGCCAGCATGAACTTAACTACATGTGCCATCGTAGTGCCCGACGCTTTTGGGGCTCTGTGCCAGCAGCTTGCTCGTCGCTCACTGGGAGGTGCGCGCCGCAGCCGGCTCCTGCAATTGCTCAAAGAGTTGCACGCCACCAGTGCCAACCGCGATGCGCTTCTTGCGGAGCCCAAGTGGCACGTCCACCTCTTACATGTGGCCAGTACTGCTCTTGCTGCTTCTTCTCATCGAACAGCAACAATGGTGAATTCCGCTCCAGATTCGCCTAGAGCTCTTGCTGGAGAAGGCAGAGTAGATACCGCAGGCGCTCATGCTGAGGTCGATAATCGCTCGAAACAAGAAGAAAGTGCATTCATTTTAGGTGAGGAAAAAGTCGATCGCCAGAGCAAAGTATCTTCACACGTGAGCGGTCTAGGAGCGAGCTTGGCAGCCGGGGCAAAGAGTGTGGTAGATGATGGAGCAGATGCAAAAGACCAGCATGAGGCGCATCGGCCTGGGGCTCCTACAAGAAGCGACAACGTCACTCGAGAAGCTCGGGCTGCGGATTTGTGCGTAGACTTACACTGTAACCTCATCTTTCATGCCTTGAAGCGATTCATTGACGTACCGCCACCTGCAGCTGCTGTCCCTAAGGTAGCAACCACCTCTGCTGACAATGTATCTCCCAAAAAGGACAAATTTGGGACATCCTCTGCAAGTACTATCCCTGGAATGATGGACAAGAGTCAAACTTCTGATTTACCCGCTGTGTGGTGCTACCCAGACAACACGAAGAATGGTCACGCAGGTTCAGGGGATATCACTCCACTTCTCGACACCCTGTCAGGATTAAGAGCTATGACTCGTAATACTGTGTTGCCTGCACCTGACTTGGCAGCTGCAAGTGTGCCAGCAGAATTAGCCTTTGAATTGGGAGTTGCAGTGCTGCGGGGTACGCTGGTACGGCTGCGGCGAGAATTAGACAGCTTATCTGCAAAGAAAAACCGGTGGTTTGATACCCACGCCCACGGCGGCAATTCTTCGCAAGCATGGACAGCTACCGTAGCGCTCGTGTGGCGCACAGCTCAGACAGCCGTGGACTTCTTGGTGATGCCATCAGGCACATCATCAAATGGGTCATCGGTTGCCAGTGCTGATTCGACTGTTGCTGCCGCTGCTGCTTCCTCTAGATCGAAAGAAGAGGAAAGAGGTAACGCAGCTAAAGGAATAGTACCACCAGCAGCAACGACAGCCGCAGCAACAGCATTAGCGAATGAAAGTGGATGGTGGGACTTAGTTGAAGATTTAGTCGCATCGCTGCTTGTCGCCAATCAAAACCCCTCATCTCCTTCTGAGAGCCTTCGAACAACTTTTGTCGAACGACTGGCCTCATCTCCAAGCTCAATCACGGGACCAGATGCGGTAGGAGGCATGTTGCGGTCTAATCTAAGCAGTGGTGTAGGGTCGTGGCAAGGGCAAGAAGGTTCCATGGGCAGTGACAGTGACCAAGCTTTACGCGCTGGGTTCTTCGACCCGCAAGGCCGTGACGTGTTCCTGGGTGGAGTGATTCCTCGAGCTCCAGCCGTAGCTGTGGAGGCCTTCGCTGCTGCGTTTGAACCCTTGAACGGTGACGGTAGTAAAGCGAATGAGGATGGCACGGGCGTGCTGACACCGAGCAGTGAAAGCAGCAGTGGAGATGTGCCTGTAGCTTCCGCTCTATCCCGCGCGACCGCCGTGCATGCGCAGAGCCCCTACCGCGCTCGTCGCCGCGCGTCCACTTCGTCGTCTTCTTCTTCTTCTTCTTCCAGCCTACATGTGCCCACCTCGCCTCAGCGGTTTCATCCCTCGGCCATGGCTCCGCTCCTCAAAGTGTCAGGTTCGCTTGAAACAGGCCCTCCGTCACCGCCCTCTGCTTCTCCGAGCAGTTCTCGTGCGTGGCCTCAGCCAACTTCGCCTCCTCATACTTCTGCTTCCTCTTCACCCTGGCAAGATGACACCAGCGCTGCGGAGGTGCCTGTTCCTCATGAGCTGGACAAAGTTGCACATGTACCCTGGCTCCTTTTCCGTCTCATTCTGAACACGGCGGCCCGCGGCGCAGATGCAAGCAACTGCAATGAAGACGACGCTAGTCACCGTAGCGCTGTTGGCAACAGCGGCAGTGGCACTGGCTGCAGCAGTGGCGCTGTAGCAGGAGCTTTGCGGGTCAGTTACCCTGGCACCAATAGCGCAGAATCTTCCATGCACTCAAAAGCATCACCGCAAGGCTCATCTGTAGAGGAGTCCACCAACATTAGCATCATTGCCTTAAGAGCATGTGAACTTGTGCCCAAATTGTTGCAACTGATGGCCGCAGCGCGGCTGCCAGAAGGAGTCGATGAAGCGGTGCATTGTGTGGCGATGCTCGTTGCAGCCTTGCGCTGTTACAGGAATAAACCGCAACACTCGCCATGGTGCTTGGCGGCTCTTAGGGCCTTGCACATTGTCGCGAGTGATGCGCGATT
>Ga0307930_1002424_pt1 | contig 14252 bp, 4 predicted proteins | sample OrgLakmetageno46_FD_203161 | JGI IMG/M metagenome (GOLD analysis project Ga0307930, IMG submission 203161) | Saline water microbial communities from Organic Lake, Antarctica - #46 | ecosystem: Environmental > Aquatic > Non-marine Saline and Alkaline > Saline | place: Antarctica: Organic Lake... | reverse complement strand
CGAGGTCAAACCCGCGCAGTGCTCGAGCGGTGCGAAACCATGGCAGTGGATGAGGTGAAAGAGGGTAAAACTTACAACACCTTTTACGCCAACGAGGATGCATGGTTCCCAGCGACTGTGTCGAAGGTTACTGAGAAGGGCACGGTAATGTTAACCTACGAAACCTTCGATGAGCAAGATGAAGTGCCCTTGGCGTACCTGCAGAAGCCGGGTACTGAAAGCCCTGACACGGGTGCTAGTAAATCGGAAGAGAATGCTGGTGAGGGCGACGACGGCAGCATCGAAGATGAGCGTGAGGGAAGCGTGTGGGGCCCGGAATCCGTTGCAGCAGAGGACGACGACACTGGCTGGGATGTCGACGCTGATGGTAGCAGTAAAGGCGAAGCCACACCGCGAGGCCACGGTGTTACGTTTGTGGTGACCTTGCCTGACATGGCCTCTACTGACTTCGACGACAAGGTCCAGGCGACTTTCTTGGATGGAGTTGCTACCTCGCTTGGGCTGGACTCGTCACAAGTGGAAGTGAGCAGCTTCGAAGCTGGGTCAGTCGTGGTCAATGCCCGGGTTTGCGGTTTAGAGGACGCAGATCACGCCAACGAAGTGGCCACTGCCCTCAAGGAGGCGACGGAAGGTGGCTACTTGCTCGACTCCGAAGAGTTTGGGGACTACAAAATCACCGACGTGGAAGCCTTTTACGAGCCTAATATCGATGCAGAAGCAGAAATATCTGCGGAGACGAACCAAGACAGCCTGCCTGCGCAGGAGGATGGGCCAGGCGAGACGTCCTCGGCAGGAAGCCTGAGCATGCTTGCGGGCATGGCAGCCGACACTTCAGTCGGGTCCTCAAATGCCAACGAGCCTTCAAAGCTGTCGCCGGACGAGAGCGAGCCCGCATCCTCAGCGAGTAACGCATCCGTTGCGCTTGACGCAGAAGAAAGCACAGACAAGGAGGTAAAACTTGAAAATAGCGAGCCAGAAGCTGCCGAACCAGTAGCTTCAGCGGCCAAGCCTGAAGAGAAAGACACGCGGCCGAACGAATTGTCGACATTGCTCGACGACTTTGGTCTCAGCGACAAGTACCCAGCTGTGAAAGCAGCGTGTGGCGACGCGACTTACGTGGCTGTGGTCGCACTCGAAGAAGGCGGCCTCGTGGAAGCAGGAGTTCCGAAACTCAAGGCCCGGAAAATCTGGCGGGCTGCCGAGCAATTCGTCGAAGACGCCGCAGCTGCTTCTGAGGACGATGAAGAGGAAGAGCAAGAAGATGAAATAGTCAGCGAGAAGGCAAAAGAAGAAGATGAAAAACGTAGCGAAGAGGAAGATGAAGAAGACGCCCGCAGCGTTAGCGATGCAGGAGGCAGTGAGACTGAAGGCAGTGACGCAGAAGACAGTGAGAGTGGTGGGATGGGCATGCTCGAAGGCATGGCGGCAAGTGGGTCAGACGACGACAAGAGCAGCAGCGGCAGCGAAGAAGCAGAAGGCAGCGACGAAGAGTTCTTTGCGCAAATGAAGGAGGCTGGCTACGAAGTGAGGCCCGTAGACGAGGTCGACCTGGATCAAGAAGATGGCGAAGAAGCAGGCGACGAGAAAGAAGAGTACCCGAATGAGCTGTCAGAGCTTTTGGAAGAATTTGGGCTCATCAGCGTGTACGACGAAGTCCGTTCAGCGTGTGGCGCTCCCACTGCGGCTGCGGTCGTGGCCTCTGGCCAATCGGCGCTTGAAAAAGCGGGTGTCGCCAAGCTCAAGGCCCGCAAACTTTTCGGCCGAGCCAACGTGATTGCAGCTGGCCCTGGCCCTGACACATCTGCTCGGGACAACGCGGAAAAAGCCGAAAAGGAGAGGGTTGAAGCCGAGCTCCGTGCAAAGGCCGAGCGTGAGGCCAAATTCAAGGCCGAGCGTGAGGCCAAAGACAAGGCCGAAAAAGCCGAGCGTGAGGCCAAAGAAAAGGCCGAGAAGGTAGAACACGATGCCCGGGAAAAAGCCGAAAAAGAGAAGTCCGAGAAGGTCGAGCGTGAGGCCAAAGTTAAGGCCGAAGCAGAGATTCGGGCCAAGGAAGAAGCCGAAAAGGAACAAGTTGAGGCCGAGATGCGAGCCAGAGCTGCAGAAGCGACCAAGAAAATCGAAGCTCGAAAGGCGGCTGAAAAGTCAGAAAAAGACCTAACAGCTGCGCGCAGTGAGAAGGAGACTGCAGAGCAGGCAAAGGCAGACCAGGCCGCAGAACTAGCCAAGCTCGCTGCGGAGAAAGCTCGCAAGCGGGCAGAGTCCGCTGCCGAGACCGAAGCATCGCGCGCCGCCGCGGCCCAAGAATACGCCGACAAAATGGCAGCTGCGCAAGCCGAGATCGAGCGGCTGTCGGCAGCGAGGGCCGACGATGAGCGACGCGCGAAAGAATTTCAGGCGGAGCAAGCTCGAGCGTTGCGCGTGGCCGAAGAGGAGCGTGAGGCGGCCGTGGCGCGAGCCGAAGAAGAAGCGAGCCGGTTAGCGCGCAAGGCGATGCAAGCAGAGCGTGCCGTGGTGGCCGCATCGTCGGAGCCCAAGCTAGGCGCGCCACCACCTGCATCGCGAGGGCAAGGGTTCGAGCCGTCAACTTTGCCTGTGCGAAGCATGGGAGCTGACAATGGAGTGGAAGCAAACCGTTTGCGGCTGGAGCTGGCCTCGGTGCGGGAAGAGCTCGCGTCCCTTAAGCTGGAAGCGAGCACGGCCACGTCAAAGGCGCAGCGGTACCGGCAAGAGCTGAAAGATGCGCAGCAAAGCCTAGCGCTCACGAAGCTGCCCGACAACGAAGTCATGGTGAGCCTGGTGGCTGAAAACGCAGCTTTGAAGCGCAACACCGCGAAGCTCCTCAAAGAAGCAGTGGGGGCCGAGGGCGCGGCGGCTGCCTCCGAAAACGCCCGGTTGAAGGCACGACTCGCGTCACTGGAAGCTGAGAACCATGCCCTAGCTGCGGAAGTGGAAGTGCTCACCGACAACAACCAGAAGCTGAAGATCGAAGCGAAAGAAAACAAGCAGCTTGCGATTGACATGGCCAAAGAGGTGACTTCGAAAGGGGGGCAATCTGGCTTTGTCTTGCCGAAGAAGTTGCAGGATGCCCTTGGAGGCGACCATGCCATAAGCCGCTCGGTGTCCCGGGACACGGTCTCGGGCTTGGAAGAGCAGGCCAACGAAGCGCGCGCCCGCGGTGAAGACGACGTTGCGCAGCAGCTCGACGAGACCGCAGCGCTGTGGCGCACCCAGAAAGCGTCTGCGGTGGACGCTGATGCGATGCCACTGAAAGGCGCAAGGAGCCGCATTCAAGACGCAGAGAAAGATGAAGGAGGTGAAGCTGCCAAGAAAGTCCTTCCTCCTCGTGTATCTGAGGCGCCTCCGGAATATGGCCCTGCCTGGCCTCCTGAGCCTCCTCTAGCCCCCACGGGGAAGTCCAGCGATGAGCTGATAGATGAAGCTATGGCGGGCATTGCTGTATCAGCGGTGGCTGCAGCGGCTGCAGGACTCGAGAACGCTGCTGACGGCGGTGACGACGAAGAAGACGAAGGTGTGGACGAGTCGCTCGATGAGTACTACAAGGGGATGGACCTGGTGTTCCTCGTGCGGCCAGCGCCACTGGCGACCGTGGTTGACGGCAGCCGCGCTCGCCAAAGTCCCGTGAAGGGTGTCAGTGGAGACCCAGACCACCTCGAGCGGCAAGCAGCCCTCGAAGAGCTCAAAGCAGCCCGTATGGCGGCATTCGAAGCCCGCGACTTCAAGAGCGCTGCTGCTCTCAAGGACGAAATGGCGGCGCTGGAACTCGAGGCAGCGGAGGCGTTAGAAGCTGCCATGCTCGAGACCGGCGGAAGCTTGGAGGGTGCGACCTCCCCCTCCCATGGAGGTGCGAAGAGGCATTGGCTGGTAGGCGCCGGCACGCACGCGGCCATTGGCGACTTTTCCGTGCATGGCTACCGCACCACTGTGGCGACCGATGACAGCCGAGGCCACAGCAGCGAAAGCGGCAACAACAGCCCTCAGCGGTTGTTCCCAAAGAGGAGTCCAGGAGGAAGCTCGCGAGGCCAAGAGGGCACCGAGGAGCTCTTGGTGCTGCTGCTGGAGCCCAAGCGACGCAGCGAAGACGCTGTGAAGCTGCGCGTGACCATTGACCCCCCACAGGAGAATGGCACCAATGGCAGTGGAATGCAGACCCAGCTGAAGTTGAGCGGGTTCGACCACCACGGCAACGCCGTCACCTTCAGCCGGGTACCCAAAGCCAGCGCAAGTGGCTTGCTTCGGCGGCCGCTGCGGCGCTGGGCGCACGCCTGGGGCATGTACCGCACCTACCGCCAGCGCCTGGTGGAAGTGCTCGACTTGTGCAAGCAGCGAAGCAGCGACGTGCGGTCCCTGGAGCAAGCTCTTTCGCAGGCGCAGCGGTCGCTTGAAGGCGAAGCTGCCGCGCGCCACCAGCTCCTGGAGCAGCACAAAATAGCCCAGCTCGAAGCAAAGCAGTTTGCGGCGGAGGCGGAATCCAACGCCAGTCGCGCAGAGAGGGCAGAGAAGGAGGCTACGTACAGCAGTCAGCTCATGGCCGGGAGCCAAGCGCGGTCCAACGGCAGCAGCCCGAGGAGCCGCAACGGCGCGGGTGGCGGTGGCAACTCGGGCTTCAACGCTGCTGCTTCCATTGCTGCCGAGAAGGCCGCGAAGAAGGCCTTCTCGGTGGCGAAAGCCGAGCACGATTCCGACGCGGCTGCCCGTGTGGCCCACCTGGAAAAGCGCGAAGAAGGCTTGGTGAAGCTGCAGGCCGAAATGGAGCAGCAGCACGCGCGGCTCCGCACCGAGGCCATGGAAGTCGCTCAGGCGCGCGCCGAATGGGCCTTCGAGACCCGCCGGGTGGCCGAGGCCGAGGAGCGAGCCGCACTGCGGGAGAATGCGGCATCTGAGGCAGAAGCCCGAGCGGCAGCGGCCGAGTCCGAGGCTAGGGAAGCCGCAGCCAAGCTTGGGGAAGCCGAGGCTGACCTTCGAGCCAGCCAAGCGCGCGTTGAAGCAACGGAAGCAGCCGCCGCCCTTGCGCGCGAATCGGCTGCTGTTGGCTCAGCCGCCACCAGCCCAAGCAGCAACGGTGAGGAAAGCAGTGGTGGCGGCGCAGCTGCTGCGAAGAAAATGCCGTCGGGCGCCGTGGCTCTGCCTGGGATGGCGCCGATGCAAGGCAGCCGCCAAGACGCTGCCAACGACAAGGACGACGAAGAAATAGAAGCGAAACTCCGGCTCAAAGATCGGGCAGTGGCCGACGCCAAGGCCGAAGCTTCTGCCGCCCGGGCCGACGCAGCGTCCGCGAGGGCCGCGGCTCAGGAAGCAGGGCGAGAAGCCGACCACATGGCCGCGAAAGTGCGCAAATTGGAGGAGTCGCTCTCGACGGCCAACGCTGCTCGTGCCGATGCTTTGCTTCAAGCCACAACGTCACCTCTAAACTCCCCACCGCCAGCCCACTTCTCACCTCGAGCAGGCAACCGCAACTACTTGTCCGTAGACACGACGTCGCAGCTATCGCCTACGGACCGAGGCCGCCAGCACCTCTCATACTCTTCCCCTTCGTCCTCGCCTCGATCCGCAGCCTCACCCATGCATTCGAGCAGCAGCCCTCGCCCGCAACACCTGTCAAGTAGGCCGCCTCTGCAGCAACAGCAGCAGCAGCACGGTTGGAACAGTGGCAAAGGCTTCTTTGGAGGGCATCCGGGAGGGGATCACTTGACGCGTCGGCACGTGCAGGAGCACAGCAACGTGCTCAAGTACGGCACCCTCGTGGACTTGGCCTCGGTGCAGCCGCCTCCTCGCGCCAACCACAACCGTGCCAATCGTAACGCATCCTACGCGCTGGGGCGCTCCTACGAGGAAGAAGACTTCGGCGACGAGAGCTCCGATGCGGTGCAAGGCCTAGGCGAAGGCCCTCCTGCGCTGCTGCCGAAAGACTTGGCCGAGCGCTATGGTGTGGCGGTGGACCATGCAGCGTCGTCGGTGTCTCAGAGCCGGTCCCGGTCCCGGTCCCCGCGCCCTCTGCCTGGGCGTTTCACCCAATCCGTAGACCGCGTGAACCTTGGCCACAGCAACTTTGGCAACAAATACGCGCCGAAGCACCACCAGTTCTCTGAAGAAGCGAGCATGAAGTTGGAGGCGATTGCTGCCGAGCGGGCGTCGCTGGCAGCAGGAGACAAGCAACGGGCAGCTGACAAGGTCGAACGGCAAGGGTCGGCGCTGCTGGCCGCAGAGAGAGCGCGCTGTGCAGAGCTTGAGGAGTTGATCGCGTCGGTGCGTGACGAACGCGATGAAGCCGAGCGGAAGCTGAGAGCACTTCGAGCCAACGGCGACGAAGAGGCCAGCCGCTTGCGACACGAGCGAGCAGTGGCGGAAGAGCTCCTGGCGCAAGAGAAGAATCGCGCCATTGAGGCCAGCGGTGCTGGGTTCGTGGTAGAGCGGCTGAAACAAGAGCTGTCGAGAGCGAAGCAGCGGGCGGAGCAGGCTGAAAAGACAGCAGTGGCGCTGGAGGCGGACCAAGCTGCTCAAGCGCGCCGGCACCGGGATGCCCTAGCGGCCGCCGCACACGCCGCCCAGAGAGACGCCTCGCAGGCCGTGGCTACGGCTCTGGACGAGTTCTCGAGCGCGACCGACTTTGGAGCGCACAGCGACGAAAAGCACGAGCGGGATCGGCTCGAAGTGGTGCGCTTGAAGCAGGAGCTGGCGACCTTGCGCGCAGAACAAGCCATTGGAGCCATCCGCTCGGACCACCATGGCGATGAGCCAAGCTCACCGAGGAGCCCTCGTAGTCCGCGGAGCCCTCGCAGTTTTACGGGGAGCCCAGGCCACAGCGGTGGTAAGTTTGAAGGAGGAGCAGAAGGAAACCCCGAAGAAGGCGGCCTCGGAAGGGCTGAAGCAGCGAGACTGAAAGCGCGGCTCAGCCGAGCCCAAGGCGCTCGTGAGCAGCTGGTGTCGGAGAAGGAAGCCCTCGAGCGTAAGTTGCAAAGCACCGAAGACGAGCTGGTGCGAGCGGCCAACATTGGCAGCAGCAGTGGTTTTGCAAGAGCGTCCTCGCCGATTCACGGCTCAGCGTCTGGCTGGTCGTCGCCGAATTCCCTCAAGGGCAGCCCCATGGGCAGTAGCAGTGAGCCGATGTCGCCGCGGGAGCGAGAGCCGGGAGACGTGAGTTTGTCGGCGCAAGAAATGGCGCACCTGCGCAAGGAAGCGGGGGAGTGCCGCGGTTTACGGGCTCAGTTAGAAGGGGTGCAGCAGCGGGCTGAAGCCTTCCGCGTGGCGGTCAACACCGAGAAAGCCCACGTGCGGCAGCTCGAAGAAGAGGCCCTGGAGCAAGCTTTCAAGATCGACGAGTTGAAGAAAACGGTGGAGCGGCTGCAGCGCGAAGCCGAAGACCAAACCAAGAGCCATGCATCGTGGGCTCGCACTAAGGCCAAGCTGGAGACCGCCATCAGCGAAGGCAACGACACCCTCGCCTTCACCCAAGCCGAGCTCGAGGGCGTCAAGAAAAAGCTGTTGCGTGCCGAGCGAGCGCTGGGCGAAGCTGACGTCGCGCAGCGCGCTGCGTCTAGCAAGGCGGCCAGGGAAGCCAACAACGCGAGCGAGGTGCTTCGGCAAGAGCTGGCGACCTGCAAAGACGAGCTGCAAGTGGCGGCAATGGAGCGCGAAAAGCTCATTGCCGCGCACCGCCGTGAAGTAACGAGCTTGCTTGACAAGTCGGCGGAAAAGACGCTGACCGGCAACGTGGATGGGCAACCGTACAGCCCTAATTTCGCTCGCCTCGAGCGCTCGAAACGCGAAACTTTTGCTTCAAGCAACTACAGCAATAACTACAGTCGTAGCAGCAATCACTACAGCAGCAGCGGTATCGGTTACGGGGTTGAATACGCGCCGCGCGAACACGCCTTTGCCTACGCAGCGTCAGCCCCGCGCGCTGACTCGAGCCCTCTTGCGTCAGCCTTCGACAAGGCCGCAGCGGCGTCTGGCTACTCGGCTGGCTCCGCCCTCCACCCGCCTGTATCGGCTTACGACCGCGACCGGCGAGACCGGGGCGCGCAAGCGGCGCAGCGCATCCGCTCCTCGAAGTCTGCGCCTCGCACGATGATGGGCAGCTCAAGCAGCTCGGGCAGCGCCTCTTCGAGCTCGTCGCCGCTGCACCACAGCCGCTACTCGCCGCCGCCACTGGAGTCTCCGAATGCGGGGAGCCGGTCCTCGCCAGCCGTGCGCCGTAGCGCCAGCGGCAGTTCGCCCGTCAGTGCTACGCTGGCTGCGGCCGCTGACCGAGCTATTGCTCGTCATTCGCCGAGCATGGGACGGCAGTCACCAGTGGCAGGGGGGCGTGAAGCTTCTCCTGTGCACTTCCGGTCATCGCCGCCGCCAGGTGTAGGCAGCTCTTCGTCTGTGTTTGCAAGAACGTCACCTCCAGGAGGGCCATCAGCAGCAGATTCCGGTCTGTCTCCCCTCTCGTCTGCGCTAGCGGAGGTGCGAGGACGGCACGGCATCGTGAGTGATCACCCAACAGCTGACCCAGTGGCGGCCTTTTTGCAGTCAGCGCGCGACCTGAAGACCGGCAGCGGCCATTCTGAGGGCCCTTCCATGACGGTGGCTGACGCAGCAGGCCCGATAGACGCTCAGGCAGATAGTCGCAGCAGCCGGGCGCAGCGGTCGGGGTCCTCCCTGAGGTGGCGTGACGAGGCAGCCGAAAATGGAGGGGCAAGCGCGACGGAGCCGCACTCTCATGCGAGCTTCGACCAACCTGAAACGCACACGAACCGTGGCTATATGCCGTCCAGTTCCTCGGACATGGGTGCAGTTAGGAGCATTCTAAAGGCGTCAGCGGGACCGCCGGGTTCCTTTGAGCCCGCTGCCCCTGTGGATATAAAGAGCTATGCGCGTAAAATGGCCAACAGGCAGGCCGTTCAAAAAGAGCATCAAAGCGCAGGATCTTCGGCTTCTAAGCGAACTCTTTAGTCGTCTTAGGTCTTAATTGAGCAGCAAATAAAATTTTGCAATTGGAGTGCGAGTGAAGTGCGAGAGTAGGACTTCAGTTGAGATCAGAAGTACTGGTGCCGGGAGTTAAAAATCTTTTCTTTCATTTAACACCCAAATACAATCCCAATCCACGTCCCAATGCCCTGTTTATATATGTGGCATACTCCCGCCATGCCCTCGCGTTATTGTTTGCTCTTGTTTAACGTAGAACACAGAGCCAGCGTATAAAACAAAAGTACAAGCTTCCGAGCTACTACTAACTTCTAAGTTTCTAAGCGGCTACTGAGTTCCTTCCATTCTATTGGCTATTCACTTATAACTTAGCTCTTCGCTCTCAGTTTTTTTGCATAAGTATACGAATGGATCTGAAAGCAGAAGGAAAGAAAATGCATTCGTAGCGCGGAGCGGCATATACCGACTTCTTGGCGGGTTTTCTGAGTAAAAGCTATATGCAGTTCAACGAGATCCTGTGGCGAATTCAGCCAACGAGGTCCAGAAGAGAGCACACCCCAGTCGCGTTTAAAATCAATTAAGCACTCAATTTAAGCCACATGTAGCCGTATTTAGGCAAAAACAAACACTAACCCTAACCCTTACCCTGCCCTGTAAACCCGCCCTAAACCAAAATTAGTTCGACTGGGATGTGGCATGGTCCAGAATCAACGACAAGGTTCGGAGTACTCCAAAACACTATTTTTTTCGTGAAGCCCTCTGCACGCACGAGCCTACTCAAGCGCCCGGCCCACGTTATCTCTTGGAAACCATTCGGCCAAGAGTGCGCAATCCAACCAGTGTGCAACGGCCTATGACTCGGGACTTTGATTAGATTAGTTCAGTAATTGTGTACGTAATCGAAGCAATGAAGGCCCGATCTTCCGTACAGTCCCATGGGCCGTAGAGCCTGCCTGGCAAAGGATAAATTGGCTGTGGTGCGAGGCCTCTCCTCTGAATTGCCTGTGCAGGACTCGGGCTCTTTCTATTGTACTTCGTGCAAATAAGATGGAGATGGAAGGTTGAAGCTTACAGGTGGAAGTAAATAAACTGCGAATTCTGAAATTCTGTTCGGGTCTCACCGGGTCAATTGTGAGGGGTTGTGCCCGGCCAATCACAAATGTTCCATTTACGTTCCATTTTGCGCTGTACCTCCGTCGCTTTCCTTCGCGAAAGAAGGAGGAAGTATCATCGAAGGTGCGCACGGAAGAGTTTTCATTTTTGTTGGTGCATATGTTGCGACCTCTGCAGCCTGGGTGGCTTCTTTCTTCATCTACGCGAGGGATTTTCTGGCCTGGCTGGTTCTCTGTGCTTTCTACAAAGGCTTGCGCCCTTCTCAACCACATGAATTGACCGATAGTCCCCTGTGTAGGTCTTCCAAGCCATAGCGGAGATGTTCACAGCACTGGCAGATAAAGTGGGTGCTACTGGAAGCTCTGCAATTCCATTTCAAGCCGACCGCACACCGGGCTTTGTTTCAAAACTCTTCGAAATCTTTAGTGACGGCACCCATGGCGGGGTGTGCAGCTGGGGAAGAGACGGCACCACGATCTTGATCCAGGGCATCAATGACTTTGAGCAGAAGGTGCTGCCGGGTTATTTCAAGCACAACAATTATACAAGTTTTGTGCGGCAGCTAAACATGTACGACTTCCACAAAACAGTCGCGAACCCACAGGTCAGTCACAATGGCTGCAGATGGGACATCATTGCATGACACTTTCTAGTGGCCTCATCGGAGAGCGTGCATAGGATGTAAAAGAATCTGCTTTGCCTAATGTGTATCCGTGTGTTCATGTGTATTACGTGCCCATGTGCGTCATGTGTTCATCAGATTGCTGAGTTCCATCATCCGCACTTCGTGCGCGGCCGGCCTGACCTCCTACAATTCATCAAGAGAAAGGCTCCTATTCGAGGAGGCGGACCGGTAAGCGAAACTACGTACTTCTGTAGCGTGCACTTGAGTGCATATGCAGGTCCAGTTTACTCTAGATACCATTGGTGTGTTGTCTTTCTACTTTTGACGGTTCAATTCTAAAGGTGTTACCCTCGGCGCCGAGCGCCAACATGAACGACGGCAAGGTCGGCCCTGGCGGTGGCCTCGCCTCCCTTTCGATCTTAGCCGAAGCGTCTTTTGCGGCTGACGACGCAGATTCTCATGTCGTGGAAGCTGCCACTAGGCGTCACAACACACGGAAGCGCCACAGCGGCAGCGACCGGATTGGAAGCAGTGCAATCAACGGTGAGTTCAGTAGACCCACGCAGGTGCCCGAACGGCCTCTCAATCACCCCCGCGGGGGCTCCTTCGGCGGAAGCTTGACTGGCCACGGAGGCAGTGGTGACAACGGCACTTTCGACGCGTCTTCAATGAGTTATGGGGATTTGACCCATCTTCTGGGCAGCAACTCTATGGCGTGGCCTGTATCTCAAATCAGCGCCCTGAGTGCTATGGAAAATCCCCATCTTCCCAACGGATTTCTGCTCCAGCCTCAAAACAATCAGGGTGGCGGCAACGGTGCAGTTGGAGCTCTCTCGTCGTACTTTGCAGGGATTGACGGGCATCCGCAGCCACCCATGCAATATCGCGTGCAGCCGCAGCCGCCACAGGAAGAGAAACTTTCAACGCTGGCCTCGACTAACATGCCACCCGCGGTGGCTGCTGCGATGGTGGGGTTGGAGAGCGAGTGCCGCTCGTTGCGCGCGGAGCAAAGCGCGCTCAAGCACCAGCTGGCGTCGGTGCTGCAAACTCAAGCGGAGACTGCGCAGCGGCTGGACCACTTCTTAGGCCTCGTGAGCCGCGCTTATGGCCCGGCGGGTGGGGCGGAGCCTCGCGTGGGAGGAGGAGGCCCCACTTCTGGGGGAGGAGGCGTGCCGCACGAGGCGCTGCTGGCGGCCACTGCTGCAGCCGCGCAGGTGGCTCAGCCAGATTTGCTAGCATGTGCGCGGTTGAGTGGAGGTGCGGCAGGCGATCGAAGTGAGTCAGAAAACGACGACGAAGGTGCTTCAGATGATGGAGAGGACGAGCAAGAAGAGGAAGGCAATGGCCGATCCCGATCTGGCAAGCGTCAGCGAGTGGGATCAAAACAATCGGATGACGAAGATGAGGAATCAGACAGAGAAGGTAGCGAAGGCAGTGACGATGGGAAAAGAAACGACGAAGAGCGCGACGCAGAAGAAGTGGGATACAGCAGCGAACATAATTCTGGCGATGGAGGTTATGATGAACTCCAGAGGAGAGACAGACACGGCGAAGCGGCGAATGAGAATGCGACTTTCTCCCCAATCACAAGCCCAGGGACGTCAATGCCGACATCAAAGTCGTACTTCGGGCAGGCCTGGAGCTCCCCTTTGAATTAATGCCTTCTTTCTTTTGAATTTTAATTTTAAAGCCGAGCTTTTTTAACTTTTATATGTAACTGCAAACATTATACTACAGATGGGGTCTTGATATATATTCGACTGAGTTTTCTCCTTACCCCATTGCTGCTGCTTTATAACAGCACGGAGGCAAGTAGGCCGCGGGATCTGCCGGGTGAGATATGGATTAGGGATTTGGTAAGTGGCGGTGATCGGTGATGATAGAGATAAAGATTGAGATGGATGATAGGTGGTAGTATGCTGAAATGGTATAATATATGACTGAGACACCTAAGCGATAACCAAACTTCCAAGTACAATTAACCCGCCCTTGGCATATCGACCTCTCTTGCGAATGATTGCATGGGCTTCTGGTGCCCATTTCTTTCGGAGAAGTTAATGACTCATCTTAGATGCCGATTGACCGAAAAGAACGAGCCAATTGCTGGTGATGCTTTGCTCTTACTTCATCAGTGATATTAGGTCACTTCCAAGTCCCTCCATATCAACATTAGACATGACACGCGAGATCAAGATCAATCAAGATCATATGCAAGAGCTGGAAATTGGGAGGTGCGGATGCAAGGGATGTGTTTGTCGTAGTTTCCAGCCTTAAGTCCTGGGGCTCCAAGTCTTGGAGCGGGAAGCGTGGAGTGGAATTCTATTCTCCCCGTAAACTGATAAGGAGTGGGGGAGCGGGGGTGCGTTGATGAATTGTTGTGTGGTTGAGGTGTTGAGGTTGATTGGTGCTTGGTGGCTATCCAATGACAAATCCCCCCTGTAGAAAAATAGTCAGTCTGACGTTCTGACGTTCTGATGACGACTTCTGTCGTCGTGTCGTCGTCGTGTTGCTCTTGGTGACGATGTGGTGGTGCGGTGAAGTGCAGGTTCATCAACTCGAGCACGTGGTTGCTAATACTTAGCTGCTTCTTAGGTGGAGAAAATATGAAAGTCGCTATTCTACTCTCTTGCAATCTCCTAGGAGTCGCTAGTTTCATCGTGCCACGACCCCGCACATGCCAAAGAGCTCTGAAATCTGCTTTACGTGCAGAGAAGACGGATGAATCTGTCGAAGTCGGATCTAAAGATTATTATGACGGTTTCATAAAGTCACCTCTAGAGGATCCTCGCCTGGAGGGTGCCGAGGTCATGGTCGGTAAGAGTGTAAATCAAAAGATATCCTACATGAGAGTTATCTATGACCTAGAATTAAGACGATAAATGGACTTTTTGTTGCTGGTTGCAGGCGGTGTTGAACAAGCACTTAAGCTCGGCGCAGGCGCCACAGCGGTTCTAGGAATCTTCTTCTTAGGATTCATGGCGAGCAACGGACTTCTATGAGATAACCATGTAAATTTTTCGCCCAAGCGAGCCCAAAATTTTTTGTACTCTGTAGTTGCGATGCAAGCATCATCGTGCGCCATGAAGCGGTTCTATTTTATTGATTTCTCTCATCTGCCTCAAACAATACATGATTTATACTTGTACTATGGACTTGCACTCAAATGAAGTTTTCATTAAATGCAAAAATGGACGGAGTAAGCTCTCTATCATATATGAAATTATGTTCTTGAATGCGATTTGCGTGGTCTTTGTCCGTAATAAATAATTATGTTTCATGTTATTACTTATTAGTCATTTGTCATTAGACCTAAGCACCTTCAAACTACCTCTAAATTGATTCACCCCGGTACGTTTAAATTTAGACGTGGCTTTAGGATACCTCTATCGCCTTAATATATGTCTGGACACATATGCATAATGCATGATGCCCATTCCATGTTGGATATTAGAGAGACCGGACTGGGAAGTTTCCGGGAAACTTCCCTGTGGGAGTCTGGTACACAAGTACACGTGTTGCTTTTAGAAGACAATTTGCCTTGTTGTCTTGTGCCGTCTGGGCCCATAACCTCTAATAGTCTAGCTGA
>Ga0307930_1002420_pt1 | contig 14270 bp, 14 predicted proteins | sample OrgLakmetageno46_FD_203161 | JGI IMG/M metagenome (GOLD analysis project Ga0307930, IMG submission 203161) | Saline water microbial communities from Organic Lake, Antarctica - #46 | ecosystem: Environmental > Aquatic > Non-marine Saline and Alkaline > Saline | place: Antarctica: Organic Lake... | reverse complement strand
TGGAAGGTATGTACATGGTCAAACTGCTTCGATGCTCTCTCGACCACAAGAGCATTTCACAATAAGTCGTCGTAGACGATCGTAATGCACTGCCTCCTCTCTTCCACGGTTGAGGGGCGTGCCACTAAGGACCGCTATCATCACTCCCATGGCCACTCGGGGGCATGTGTCTGTTAGCCTTCTGATTTTGGCCCCTCGGGGCCTGTGTCAAAACATACTGGTCTCTCTTGCTCTTCCACAGCCTAAGTGCAGTGCTGTAGTCATTCCTTTGACTGGGGTTCAAAGCGGCCGCGGGGTTCCTTGGGCGCTCTTAAGCCCTTGAAATTTAGTTAAGCAGAAGTTAGTAGATGAGCAAGGCAATGCATCTCCCACTATGAGGTACATCTGCATAACTACTGTGAGGTGAATTCGAATATTCCATTGCCCAGTTCCAAAGAACCGCCGATAAATTACTTCCATGGCCACTCGGGCATGTGCGCCTGATTAGCTCCCTAGGATCAGTCCACGCTGAATTGCTTTTCATCTCTACGTGTTGGCCTTCAAATTCCGGCCCATCGGGGCCTGTCTCGTATATTATATAGGTCTAGTCTAGTCTAGTCAAGTCTAGATAATACTCCCCAAAAATACAAAGAAACACCACTGTGACGTATAGCACTCAAAAATGCAACCTTCAGAACAAGTCAGACTGGGCTGAGTGCCCTTTTGCGTAATGCAGTTGCAATCATTTACTCTCGGTGTGTCCTTCAGCTGTCAGGCATCAGGAGGTTTGGGAATGGAGTGAGTCAGCTGTCTCCACTTCGACCTGTCCATGGCAATGGCGATCCACTCACCGAATTCCTTCGAAATGCCCATACTTTTGAGCGCGTTCTCAAACGCCCTGCCCCAAGCCATCTGTGGAAAACAAATCGGCCGAAAATGGGATACCCAGCCAGTCATTAACTGCCGATGTCATGAATGACCAAACGAAGGAAGAGACTCGCGGAAGTGATATGGTGACGGAAGGCACACCTTTTATGGAAACTTCGTGACACTTCGAATCACTTAGTTTTCTAGAGCAAGTGTAGCTGAGCTGAGTGCCTTCTCGCGTAATGAAAAATATGTAGGTACTTCGTTTACTCCTAGTTTCTCCGCAATCTCCGCATCTCTGCTCCGTGTTATCTTCTCCGTATTATCTTTTGTAATGGCTTTGAACTCAATGGCCCTGTTGAGTGTCCGCCCCTGGGAAATTCCTAGGTGGAGGCGCCTCTCTAAGATTTTAAACTACTGGCCCGTTACGCAAGCATAAGATAGAGGCGTTATTGTACCTAAAAAAACTAAAAAGCTTAAGCCTCAAACCCCGGAATTCTGACCCCTTTTAGGGGGGGCGCTTGGTACCAAGTTACATGCACCCAGCGCAAAACACATGAGGCATGCACAGAAGGGGCGACGTCCATACCACACCATATAGACATGGCCCAGAATTCCCGCTTTCGCAGGATTTGACCCGCCTTTAGCTGCGGCTTAGAGATTAGCACAACAGCCCTTGGATGTGTGAAACAGATTTTCATGTCGTCTACTTCTGTTGATTTTTCGTTTTTTCGAACCCATTTAAATTTAAATCTTGGCTGTGTTTCGGTAAATCGCGAAGCAGCTCTGATTTTTTAAAATTCCTGTTGGCCCTCTGATTCTGGCCTCTCGGGGCCTGAGGTAAATAGTGAACTACGTATCTGTGCTTTCTCAAAGAAATGGCTACAGTTTTGGCTTGGTTTCTTTCTCAGCGTGACAGTAAGCGGCTCTGCACACCGCCGTGCAAGTCAACACAAATATCCCTGCTTCTAATATTTTGAAACTATATTTTCCGTTCTGTATTCTGTATTCATTGGGGTTTCTATTAGGTCGAGTTGCGAGTTACCGATTACCGAATTATGGTGCTGTTGCTGAGTTGGTGTTGGTCCTCCATTGGGCACTCAGACCCCGCCGACTTGTTCGGAGGGAAGACGCCAGATAGAGCCTTCTGGAACGCGCAGATACATACCACAAGTGCAAATACAGATCACCTCTGAGAGCGTGTTAATTCTGCCCTTGTCTTTCTTTACACCGGGGGAGTATAATCTAATCTCCTAGTGTCTAGTGGTCTAGTGGCTAGTGCTTTCTATGCCCATTTGTCTATTTCTATTTCCGATATGGCACCTGAGTTAGCCGGTTGATCGCAGAATTCTGGTTTCCTTAGCTCGAAGGCGTTCTTATGTTTGCGTCTGGGGTCTGTGGTTCTTTCTCAAATCCGCAACTGGTGTCAGTGCGAGTGCTAGAGTCCAGAGTCCAGGGTAGCCGCATGTGGCAAATAAGGATTTATGGCAGGGCTTCACTTTAACTTCAACAAAGGCGAAATGGCCGATAGGCGCTAGCTGCCAAGCCAAGTTTCCGGCACCCAAAGAGGCCACTCCCTTCACCCCAGTGGCAATATTGTTCCCTCCTACCACTTTTTGATGGCGTCCCGTGTAGCCTCGTAGCCCACGAAGAGCGCGGCGTTGGCTGGAAACGCTCGCAACATCGCGGGCCACATGCCAGCAAACAGGCCGTTCACTCCCCGGGAAGCAAACACTGAGCGTGCAGCCTTTGGGAAATCGCCAACGACACGCGAATCCCACGACGCTTGCACTACCTGTTGATACAGTCGCACATTTAAGTGTACACAAGAAGAAATAAACAGCACCGCTAAATGAAAAAGAAGCACAACGTGAACTGAAACCAGTCAATTACTCGAACCAATCATTTTCTGGACTGCCTTGTGCCTGAAACGATTATAATGTCGTTGACTCTGTATTTTTTGCCCGACATTTTTTCTCAGGCGCTCACCGATTTGGGCCCATCGAAGGGCATCACTGCCGTCCAGCCAATCATGCCAGCCAAGCCCCCGGCCACGAAGGTCGCAGCGGTGTCCGGCATGTGCGGCAAAAGCGCAGCGCGGTTCAGCTCGTACGACCCAAAAAACACCATGTAGAAAGGGCCATCGCGCATGAGCTGCGCGTCCAATCCGTTGAACAAGCCTTTGAGGGCACCTTGCCGCTTCAAAATGAGCGCTAACATTTCGCTCGTCGACGGCGCTGTTTCACCCGCTTTCACGACCGCGTACTGCGCCTTGACCTGTGCATCGTAAGACCGAGGAGGATAGAGGACAACTTTAAGATGCATTGAAGCAAGGGCACGTTGCCAGCTCCAGCGCGTAAGTTTAGAATGAAGGAGAGGAGTGGTAAACATAGCACCCACGCCTTTGACCACTTTCTTGCCAAGAACACAATCCCAACATCTATGAAGACACGCCATGAGAGCCAGCGTCTGAGACACGTGCATGACAACTGGCATCTCCCAAACCTTCACGTTGTCTGCAGGGCATAACACCACCCCCGTGACCGATCCAGTCAGCGCTCCCATAGCCAGCGGGTAGCTATATTGCCACAACGTACTTGACCCGTCCCCCGCTACTGGCTCTGGAATAGAGCGCTTCAGTTGCTCGTTCACGCCGAAAGCGGCGGCGTTCTCCATCATCATTCCCGTCAAGGTAGCTGGCCAACCTAGAGAATCATTAGGGTTCGTAGGGTGCTCATACGAAAACTAGTAAAGTGGCCATGCAAAGGCGCGTCGAGAGTTTTAAGTGTAAAGCACCATAAGTACTAGCTCTCCTTTCATAACTTGAGCCTGTGGCGGAATACGGATTTCAGCAGAACTACAAGTAGTACTGATATGATTAAGAGGTCAAAACTCAAGGAATTCCTTTCAAATCCTCCGAAGGACAAAATGGTGCATGTGTCTTCACCTTTCCAGAGTGCAAGCACGCCTTCGGCACGGACCGTCTTCAGCGTGCCTTGCACCATACCAGTAAACTCCGTAGGTCGTGACTGCATCCGCACTTTGATGGTGTCAAAAGGCTGGCCAACGAAGCAGCAGCTTGCTGCACCCATGAAAGATGCGGCTACATCCTTGGCGGTCTCACGCCAGGAAAAGACGCTATCGGCCATTGCCATCGTGAATTAAACGTGTGTGTGTTTGAAAGCGAAAAGAAGTCGGCAAGCCAAAAGAACCGATCAATTCGTCAGGCTAGACAAGTGAGGTATGTCTAATCCTATATGAGCTACCAAGTGCAAGCTAGCTCCTGGGGTTTGTTGTGACGAGAGATGCCATTTTCGTCCTGTACTAAGTTACTGCAGCCACTGCACTTCCCCACAGTTTCACGAATCTTTCGCATCTTTTTTTTTCGACTTGCCCACACTACTCAATTCACCCCGAGTGGGGGATGTAAAACTAGTCTCGAGCAGTACTAATAGCTCAACGCGTAACATTAAATAGCTCCCAACATCCAAAAACTTAAGAATTCGGATTATAATCGAGTATACATATGAAGAAAATCAAGCAAAAGAAGCGCAATAGGCCACTGAGTTACACCGCAATAGAAGGAAACGCAAACCAGCTAGGAAAATCCATTCACCTGCATCAAGCACTGCACTTCCAGCTACTGAATGGAGCACAGGCCGCGAGGCGGCTCATATGGCTTACCGCCAACATTGAGAGTAGTTTTGTCGCAGGCATCAAAGACAACTTGAAGCTGGTTTGGAACTAAGCCGCAACCTTCGTCCAACTCAATAGTTTGCACGACCACGCGCACGCCTGGGAAGTTTTGTGCGCCGCTACCGCCTTGTCCTGTAACTGTTACTTCCATGCCAGCCTCCGCATAAGGGGTCGCGGCTGATGCTGGCGTTTGCCCTTTCACGACTTGGGCTTCTTTGGCAAGGGGAGCAACATTCTCCTTAGTAGCGGCAGCATCGCCAGCGGTTGACGCTAGCGCCGCTTGCTGAGCTTCTAGGATGGCCACAAGCGCATCCACGGCCCAGGTGTGCTCCGCGTAAAAGCCGCACATGCGAGATCCCCGGAGGTCGAGCACCACGGGCACCACTGCCCCTGCAGCAGCAGCAGTGCTCGTGGCACTACTTGTGCTGCCTTCAGTAACCAAAGGGTTTGGCTGCGGAGTATTAGATGCGCTCTCCTTGTCAATAGCCGCGGTTGTTGAATCCGGCGTCTTGACCTGCGGCGTGAACATTCGGAGGACCTCCAAAAGTGCAAGAGCTCCGTGAGCCATCGAATCCTTACCAGCCTTCAGTGTGACGGGCGTTGCTGACTTCATCGTTGAAGCATCAGCTGCCGCTACTGTTGCCCTCGCTGTTTCGAGGGATGCCGCTACTTGTGCGAGGTTTAATCCTCCAAAATCAGGCAAACGTGCAGCTGCAGCAGCTAGCGCTAGAGTGTGCGTGCCTGCCGCAACGTCGTTGTCATTGAGGTTCAGAGAGGTTAATTGGCCGTTGGAGACCTGAGCCTGGAGGTAGCCTGCACCGCGCGCTTCCACGGCACTCTGGCACAGTCCTAGCGCACGAAGGTTTGGTGCACTTGGAGACTGAGTTGGGCTCTTTCGCAACATGTAGGCGAGCCATTCGACACCATCGTCGCCGATTTGGTTCCCTTTCAGATTCAGAGATTCGAGGGCGCATGTTCGGGTCGGGAGCAATGTAGCTGGATCGTACGACTCCGCTTCAAACTCGGGAGCTGTCGCAATAAGGAGAGTGGCACAAGGAGAAACACGGTAAATAGAATACACACATTTGAAAAATCCATTTCCTACAATTTGAACTCTACCACAACAATTTTCTATGGAGACACGCACTTTTTACACCGACAAGGCCTTTCACGAGCGCTTCGATGGCGTCTGCGTTGAGATCGTTCCACGCCAAATCGAGTGATAAGATGCGGTGAGCATGCGCCCCCAGGGCTTCAACACCACGCGCTGCGAAAATGTATGCCCCAGTCTCGGGATTTACTTCTCGGCCGATACTGATAGGTTTCATACATTATAGGTACAGACGTAATCATCAATGACAATCAAGTATCAGGGCAATTGTATGCACCAAAACTGGATCACGAAGACGCCCGGAAAATTCAATCAGGAAGGCACGCTCCGAACGGTTACAAGAGTATTGAGTAAACTATCCCCTCTGACGAGGCTTATCCCTCGTCTCAGTTTGTATTGCATAGATGTCTAGATATTACCTGCATGATGAGAGGTTGAGTGTTTTGATTATGCCCTCAGAGTCTTTTGCCGCGTCCTCGGCCAACCAGTCGTTCGCTAATTGAATCGTTCCATCAATGCCGAACTCTTGATTTTTGGACAAGTCAAGAGATTGTGGTAAGGCCTTATTGGCCGAGACATGAGCACTCAAAGCTGACGCCACAGCAGGAAAGGGGGAGCCTTGGCCGTGGAGACTTAAGGTTGCCATAATTTGAAGCCGAATCGAAAAACTCTAGTCGCCAATCGGTTGGCTTGCCAGCTAAAGTTACTGAAGCCTACTGAAGCAAGGCTACTTACTATCTGTAGCTGCAGCGTAGTATGTAGCGCAAACTCGAACAAGTGAAACGGTTGCGGTTAGGTTCAAAATCTCCAAAAACCGCTTGTGATTTTTTTTCAACCCCCAAGAGAGGAATTGAGTAGGTAATATTTACTGCGGTAATTGAAGAATTTGCATTTTCGATGGCAGGTTTATTGGTTTGACAAGAATGACAAGAGTAGGTAGAAGGTTCTTCTCAACAAGAACCACGGAAAAGCATCTGTCGTCATCGATTACAGGACATCAAATCGATGACTGCGCATCCCGTGGGTCGATCACGAACAACATCAGCGAAGCTACAATATTCGGAACCGCTGCGACCAACGCCCGCCGGGAATTTTCAATAGCTTTTGCCCTTCTTGCGTCAGGGAAAAACGCAGGCAAACCCTTCGTCGTCGAGCCCTATTCTTAGTGCCTATTCGTCCAGGCTTCCACTTGCCATGATAAAAGTCAGAAGCCAACTGGCGATCTTTTGTGATTCGCCAGATTCATCTGGAAGGCCAGAGTGTTTCTCTGGTGGTCAACACCTGCACCCGACCTCTTCGCTGGAAAGCGTCACTGACTCTGAGGTAAATGCATTGCGCTTCTTTGAGCGGCCTACATCGCCCTCATTTTAATCCCACTTTCCAATTTCCCCCTTTCTTTTCTCACCTTTGATTTGTTGCTCGGTGGTTGGACATCCCATACATAGGCTTCATCGATCGAGGACCTCGATATGACGATGAGTCAATGCAAGCGTAAACGAGTGTTATCCCATGCAGTGTTTCCGGAGGCTTCTCAATACGGTGAGCTCTTTTTGATTTGTTCATATGAAGGGAAGTGTCGACGACGCTTGAAACCGCCTCTCTTTGTATCGCCCGCCATACGTAGTCCTGATATTTTCCCTTACTTTCTTGCCTGCACGCGCTTTCTCAACTTGACACCCCATGTGCTCTCTTTGAATCTCTGTGCACTAATTGCAGGCGCTCCTATGGATGCACGGCGGACTGCCGCTCCGAAGCTGCCAGCGAGTGGCCCTTTCAACGGCATGTCGACTTCGCCGCCGACCCCCCCAACTTTCCCCATCTTCGCCTTCCCACCGAGCGGCGTAGCGTTGCATCGCCACGTAGCCACCGAGCAACCCGCAGCGATCTCGCCAGCTTCCCCCCTCTCGCCGGGTGGCACCTCCGTAGGTCCGGCAGCGCTCGCTGCTCTGGCAACCGTCAGCCGACCCGTGCCATCTGCACCCAGCCGAGCAGCCACTGCAGGGAAAGCGGCCACCACAACGACCTCCACTGCTTCTGCTGCCGTTGACGACACCTTCGAATGGCTCGACGCTATTTTACCGGCGGGCCCTCTCAGTCAATCGACCACGCCCTTCCCGCCTCCATTTCCTGCCCCGTTCCCAACGCCTGCCACTCCTTCCACGTGTGGAGCGTCAGCCACAAGAGTATCTTGGTCCGCGCATTCCATTCACAGCGCCGCGGCGATGCCCTCTGCGCGGCCTGAACCTCAATCCTCCACGGCGGAAACTTTAACACTTCAGCAGTCGCGACCGCTTCGATCCCACCAGCAGCAACAGCAGCAGAGGCGGCTGCCGAGGTTCCAGCAGTTTCCACAAGCACATGCTGGAAAGTCATCAACGCCTGTCTCGACAAACACTCCGTACTTCACCCCAGTCTTGCAGTCAGGACTCACAAGTGATATGCATCTTGCGTCAGTAGCACCGCCTGCTCCTTATGCGGGCGCTACAAGAGATCTCTCAGCTGGAGCCGGCGCTCCGAACACGACTGAGGACAACACATCACCTGACACGCCGTACTACACTCCTGAAACCGCCGCATCGCACTCCAATGCTTTTGACATGTGCGGTGTCATGTCTGATGATGACAACGATGACGACGGCGACGGATGGGGTTGGTTTGTTATAGGGTAACAATGGATGCTTCTTGATCAATGGATCATGGATCATGGATCATGGATCCAGTTTTGAAGCTGTGGTTGCCTTGCGGTTCGCACTTGCCTAACACCTAACACATACAGGTTTTCCAGAAACAACTTCGCACTTATTCAGAATCCACTAGGGAAATGGAGTCGCAATTTCGGGACGTCTATATCCATTGAGAAGAAATACATCAGAAGGTCATAGTTCAAATCGTCCAAATGGCACATGGGCCCTTTCTTCTTTTCTAGTTTCCAGGCCATCTTTCTTCTATTTTATATGGCCGAATTATTCAAGAATCCTTGCTACACTTGTACTGCTTCTTCTACTAGCCACTTCCAAGTTTTAACGCTATCATCTAGGGTCCATCTCAAGAGGGTATTCCTTATTTACTTAACGGGGCTCTGGAGTGACATAGAAGTAACAATTCTTAAGATTTATTCGGGCAATTGGCATCCAGAGCCACCATACCATACACCTCCGGCAACTCGTTGAAAATGGAGAGGGCCCTTCTTAATTGCTGCTTTTGCTCCTTGAGACTTCAATCCTTATGTGCCTCATGAATATGCCTATGGATGTGGCTTTACATGATCAGTAATGTGGTGGTGGCGGCGGCCACTGCGATCTTGTAGGCAAAGGATAGCTATTGCCCGTAGGCGGCTCTGACCTATAAACGGGCGGCTGTGCTGCTCTTCTTTCGCTTTGGGTGGAGATATCCGCTGCGAGTCGGTGGTGAGAGGACTCGAGAGCTCGCACCTGTAGCCATAGCCATGATGGAGAACACATGAGAGACAAAAGATAAGACGAAATAGAAGTGAAAGGCAGAAAAGAAGATGCATTTGATCGAAATCAAGACTGCATCAAATCAGCTGCCTCCTAGCACTCTTACTCGTGAACAAGCTTATAATTACTGTACTTACTCGATTCTCGACGAGGTATAGCTGATCCACAATTCGTCTTTCCAAGCCGCCGCAAGCTTCTGCGAGCGCATCGCCCAGCTCAGCGCGTAATGCTTTTGATTGAGATGGGGGTCGTTTGAGAGACATGAAAGCGAAGGAGGATGGGACAGAGACAACAGGGTAGAGAGGAGATGAGGAGGTGCACATGCAGTGATTATAATTTCGTGGGTACATTCATTGAAAAAAAATCCTTCATTTTTTCTATCCGTAGCTTAACCCGTACATCAATCTGATTCGACAACTCTGCTCTGATTCTTTCTCTCTCCTTCCTACCGCCAGCAACTCGCTCAGCAGCTCGCCTTGCTACTCGCGCTTCGACCTCACTTTCCATGAAAGCGCTTGCACCACCGTCACCATTGCCACCACCACTAAAAGCTTGAGCTTTCTGGAGTGCATCTACTTGGGCTCGCAGCGCCGCGACAGCTTCTTCGGCGCGCACAGCACGAGCCTCTGCGGTGGCAGCAGCGGTGGTGGAAGCGGCTGTTGAGGTGTGCTCACCTCGCCCACCACCGTTGCCGCGGCCGCCAGTGCTGTTGTAGTGGCTGGCTCGATCGCTAGCGCGGCCTTTGCCTTTGCCTCCTTTGCTACTGCTAAGGCTAGCTTGCATGTTGGAATGGTTCGTTTGCGGCCACGCTTGGCTGCTCGTGTAGATAGGTTCTGCTGAGTGCTGCTGCTGCTGCTGCTGCTGCTGCTGCCTTTGGTGTCTTTCCTGCGCTACCTGCAATTGCTGCTGCTGTGCTTGCTGTTGTTGTGCGTGCAATAACCGAAGCTGAGCCTGCTGTTGCTGCTCTTGTTCGGTTGCTTTGCGTTGGCGCTCGAGTGCATTGGCCTCTTCAGCAGCAGCTGCAGCCTCTCGATCGGCCCATGCCCCGGCTGCTTTGGCGATCTCTTTATACAAAGAGTTGCAAGAGACGTGTAATAATAAAAGGCACACACAGAGACAAATGAAAAGTTTATGTGATTTAATTCGAAAATGTGCGCTGCTCTTGTGGTGACGCCTTCGAGGGACTAAGAAAAAAGAAACTTGAGAGAGGATCGGCGTGAAAAGGGCAATTTTACACCTAAATACAATTCACCTGCTTTGAAAGGAAGCAGTTGTTTCGCGTCACACTTCAGCTCTCGAATCAAAGCACGGCTCAGGGCTCGGTCCACGCTGCCTGCTTGTGCTAGCTCCACATCGCCCAATCCTTTTGCATCGTTGCTGCTGTTGATCCCCACCAGCACCGACAAAGTGCTCACAACTTGCTTACGAGTGGGGCCTGGTTTAGTCACTAGCTGGTCGTGCTTGAGCTGGAGGAGGCGCAACAAATCGCTAAGCAAGAGAAGCCTCTGCTCGGCAAAGCTGCCTGGAGTTAGGAACTGAGACACAGAGAGTGGAGGCATGTACGAAAGCTCGTTGCGGGCGAGCCGAAACCTGCACGGAGCACAGTGGCAAAATGAGAGATTGGCACACAGAATATGACAATTTGAGAGCAGCCAATATTTATGTGAATCCATTCAGTTCTTCGCACAGTTCTTCCACGAAGCGTTGATCGGTGGCAGAAAGCAGTGGTTGCCCTGAACTGGCCAGCAAAAATGCCGAAAGGGGTGCACTGGCGCCCAGCGCACACGTATGCAGCAGCTGAAGAGCCGGCACAGGATTGCTGCCACCGTCTAAACTAGCAACGGCCTCCGCACTCTACCGTATTGGCAAAGAGAAAGCAATAAAGAGAAGTCAGCAAGCTAACCATAGCTCTATTCTAGTGTCTGTTCATACCATGATGAAGGAACTCTTGTTCTTTAGAAGCGCTAAGTAGCTCAATTGCCATAGCGTTGCTTGCTGTTGCATGCCATAACACAGCCTAGTCTATGACTTACCGAATGGCCCTCGGGCAAGTGAGACTTGAATGGGTCTCTGCTGAGCACGCTTGACAGCTTCCCGAGTGCATTCTGAACATCGCCAGTTGGCCTTGAGGCCTCTGGCATAATTGCACTGAGACGGCAATATGTGAGAAGGTTTTAACTGCCTTGTACTTGTACGAGAACCCAACAAGGCTCTATTTTGGACTGTTGAATGCTACCTACGAGGCTAGGATAGATTGCCTCGATCACCGACACAATTTGAGTTCAAGGTCACCAGAAACATGAACGGCGAGTGGTCGAAGAAGGGAGTTGTGGCAATAGCTATTTCAATCCACATTTTATTAAGGCTCTACTGTAGCTACTACAGTAGTAGCTGTATCTAATAGCTAGCTGTAGCTAGCTGGCTGCGAGCTGGCTTTTAAGCTACAGAGACTGTCGAGAGCTAGCTTGCTGCTACCTTGAGAACCTGAAAATCTGTCTATTACTTCTGCTGTTCAGCACAAGAGACAAAGCTAAAGAGCCAAAGAGCGGGAGCCCCCAAAAACACTACAGTACGAAGAAGGCAAAAGCGTCGAGTTTAGTTGTTGGTCACGTCGCATCGTCGGCGGTCGTCGGCAGTCGGCAGTCGTGCAGGTTCGTCGTCGGCTGCCGGCGTCCTCGTTTTGGTAGATAAGTAGCATTTGATTCTGTCAGTTGCCTCACGCCACCGACCACCGACGTCTAGCGTTCAGGACGATTGGCAGCAGCTCACTCAAGTGCTAGCTTGCAATGTTTGTAGATTCAGTTTTCAAATAGCACAACTTTGAGCTTATCCTTTCAATTTTTAGTAACTCCTTGGTTGAGTGCAAGGGCCGAAGTGGTTGTTCTTGCCAACTAGAGCTTGTCTCTTATAAAAACTCAAAAGCTCACATGTCTGAGTCCTCAACTAGTACCACCTCCGTAGATGGCTCCATGATGTGGGCTGGTGAGCTCGCACACCCTGCCCTAAATTTGAGCGGTGTAGGGGCATGTTCGGTGCACTTGAGCGCGGCTGGCATTGATGCTATGCTAAGCCTCGGTCGAGATGCTATCCGCCCCGGAGCTTCTGCTATCCCGGTAGCCGTAACGCTGCTGAGGTCAGGCAGCTGGGGTGGAGCATGGGACGATGCAAGCGAGTGGTTTGTGAGGCCGCCGCCATCAAAGCCAGAGCTCAAGTGGCTTTCTTTGGACTGGGTGTTTTCGACCACCTTTGGGAGCGAGCGGACCCTGCGGTGCTTGCTGCGCGTGAAGCCTCAAAACGATGGAAGTCTTTTGCTCGACATAATGCTTCCGGCCGACCCTAGTGCTGCAGTGGAGCGCCCAAGCCCACCACCGTCGAATTCCAAGAAAGACATGGCGGGCCTGCGGGCGAGCGGGCGGGTGCTGTCACTGGAGCGCTGCCCGATGTCCATCCGCAAGCGCTCAGAAGTGCGCCTCGGCACCTCCATCCAGCGCGCCGTGGCGGGTTTGTTGCGCCAAGCCACTAAGGTGATCGAAGCAGCTGCCGGGCCAGAAGCGGCAGCGCAATCGAGGGGGTCGCGTGACGGCAGCGACGACGACGACGATGGAAACGCGTTCGCAGATAGGCTCGGAAGTGGGGGTTCAAATGGAAGCGTGTCAGTAGGACGAGCGCCAGACGCTCTCGTGTTTCGGCTGTGGCATTTGCGCTTGGAGCGCACATGCAGCGAGCACGGGCAAGACGCGTTTTGGAGCGTGCACCGCGCGCGTTGTGGCCTAGCCGAGCTGGCGAAGGACTGGCCGTTGTTGACCGGCGACTTCAAGCCAGAAGCTCGTCACATGAGCTGGCTCCGCGACTTGCAAGAGGTACTATAGAGGGGCGCAACTGTTGCATGTGGTGGATGTGTGAATGTTATCATGCTGGAATTTGATCAGATGAGTGTCACGGTGCGACGGATGCAAGATTCAAATTGCGAGCGGATATGTAACCACACGCCTTTAAATTTGTTGTCGCCGAACTTCTCCGCATGCCTCGTGTTAGGCGGACGAGGATCGCTTCGGTGAAGACTTCGTTGGCGACGCTCTCGATGCGCTGATGGAGCGCGCCCATGACCTCGGGTTCATCACTGCTTTTGTGGACGGCGACAGCTTGCCTCCTGCGGTGCGTGAAAGGCTGACTCTCTCGTCGCGTGTGTTTGATATCGAGGGGCTTATGCAAGAACCAAGTTATGCGCCAATGGCGCACATATTTTTTGCATAAAAAAAGACAACTGTTGACTCTCATACTTCTTCGTTGTTGTTCCATGCATCTCCCAGGTGGCCGACCACTCGCCCATTGTCGTGTACTCTCTCGCCGTGGGGATGCAGTACGTCCCCAGCCTTCGGCTGTCTAGGCTGAAACAGCAACAGGTTGATGCCCTTGCACACGCTAAGAGCGGTGCTGCTTTAAATGGTGAGGTGAATGAAACAGTGCAGCCTGCCGGCTTACAGAATGCATTTGATAGTACCGTGGCTCTCAAGAGAAACGACGGGATTGAGGCCCATGTGCAGGCTGCTTACGGCAACGGCCTCTCGCGAGGGCGCGACGGGCGGCTCCAAGCACTCGCGCTCCAGAAACGCTGCCACAAGTTGCGCTCCAAAGCGCAGTCCTCCCGCAAGAAGGCAGCACTGGCAGCAGCAGTGGAGGAGCCAGCGGACGATAGTCGTGTTGGAAAGACAAGTAATAGCAGCAGCAGCAGCAGTGGTAGTAGTAGTCGAAGCGCAGTAGTGTCTACGGCAGCAGGACACTTGTCAGATGCTGAAGTTAAGGCGATGCGCGCAGCGAGGTGCTTCATCGTAGAACGGCGGCAACACTGGCAAGCACAAGACGAATTAGCGATTACTTCTTTGATTCAACCCGAAAGTGTTGAGACGGATGTTGCTGCTAGAGCACTGAAAAGTCAAGCCACTAAGGCACCTTCGAAAATGTTACCCAAGGGACGTAAGCTGGGCTCTAGCTACCCGAATGATGATCCTGCAGTCACGCCTACAGTGGTGGAGCACCAAAAGGGGAGCAGCAGCAGTGTCAAGCGTGGTGGTAGTAGTATTGCAAATAGTCGCGGCAGTGATAGCTTTGTGGAGGTGTTGAGACGGCAGCGGCTGAACCACGTGTTGCGCCTTCATGTG
>Ga0307930_1002418_pt1 | contig 14274 bp, 19 predicted proteins | sample OrgLakmetageno46_FD_203161 | JGI IMG/M metagenome (GOLD analysis project Ga0307930, IMG submission 203161) | Saline water microbial communities from Organic Lake, Antarctica - #46 | ecosystem: Environmental > Aquatic > Non-marine Saline and Alkaline > Saline | place: Antarctica: Organic Lake... | reverse complement strand
ATGAAGACGGTCGGGGGATTCGGCGGCAACCAAGCAGCTGGACAAGTGCACTTGCAGGTATAGAATGTGGTTGCTGCTTCTGTTCTTTTTTGTTTGCTTTTCTTCGTTTCTTTCTTTGTTTCTTTTTTGTGGCGTATACTAGTAGAAGTTTTTTTTCCTCTCAGCAACGCGCACACTTGCAACGATTTTTCGCCTCCCCTTATTGTCCACTCTTCCAACATCAATGTTGTCTCATCCCTGAACGGTATCTTTATTTTTCCCTATCGGCGATGGTGCCAGTTGGAGTTCGAGGGTCCAAGTGGAGTACGGTACCCGCTCAACCAGCCGGGAGTCGATTCTTTCGACGAGAAGGAGCGCCTCAAATACCTCAAAAACCTGCCGCCCGCCACCGTAGACAACGACTCGTCTTCGGCGATGGTGGCGGCATCCAACGAGCCGAAGCGAGCCCGAGACACGACCTTCGACGACGACGAAATCGAGGCCGCGTTTCGGTTCATTGACCTGGACAAAAATGGGTGCGTTCATGTACTGTTGAGATTATTAATCTTAAAAGCCTTTTGTGCGAGCCGCGCTATTGTGTCGACTTAATGCTCTGGAGATACTACAAATCTTTCGTTTGCTTTTTCTTGGAAAAGGCCACTTTCATTCGTAAGTATTAATTCTACCTGCCTCATATGCTAGGTACATTGGTGCTAACGAATTGCGGCACGTGTTAATATGCATGGGAGAAATGATTACCGACGAAGAAGTCGACATGATGATTAGCATTGTTGACGGCGACGGAGACGGGCAGGTGAACGATAGAGAGGCGTTACTCTTTTAATTTTATGTAGATACTCTTTTTAATCTGGCGGAGGTAGCGATTGACAGTGGTGCATTTAAAATACAAACGAATTGACGCGTTCTCCTTGTTTTTTTCTACTCAATGCAGGTAAGTTACACGGAATTTTACGAGCTAGTAACGGACCCAGACCCAGGCCGCCCGGACTTTGGAAAACCAGGCGCCGCGGCGCCGGGCAACGACATGAAGCGCAACGCGCAAGATTCGGAGCAGAGGGCGAAAGAAGCCGCGGCCAGAGACGAGAAGAGGAAAATGTTGGCGGCGTTCGTGGAAGAAAACGCAGTGGGGGTGGCGGAGATTCAATATGTCGTGGAGCAGGTAAATGAAGGAACTCCTCTCGTCTTTCTTTTCTTGTTTTCGAATTTAATCTCAGTAATTGTTGAATTGCAATACAACGACTTTGAGTTACGCGCCCACTTGTGTGCCCTCAACAGGCCATCCAATTGCCACCGGAAGCGCGCACCACCGACGGCGGCATCGACTTTGGCACTTTCTGCAAGTTGAACCAAGTGGAGCCTACGGGGGAGTACTTGGCCTTGTTTTCGCTCTTCGACCCCGAGGGCGACGGCACCTGCGACTACAAAGCCATTACTCTGGGCATGCTCAATTTCGTGGACATGCCCAAAGAGCAAAAGTGCGACTTCGTGTTTCGCATTTTCGACGAAGACAGCAGCGGGTTGCTGGAAATGAAAGAACTGATGCAAATTTTGGCGTCCAACCACATGCAGTCCCTCGACGCGGTGCGTTGTGAACCCACAAGATAATCGAATGCAAATGATACAGCGCGCGTATCTCCATTTGAAGAGACTTTTGTACCCCAATCAGCTCGTTAGTCACTTGATTGCACCGCTCCTCCTTGTGCCTTTCTTGTCCTCCAGGTGAAAAAGAAAGCGCAAACCATCATGAAGACTGCCGACAAAGATGGCAACGGCGAGCTGAGCATAGAAGAATTCCGCGTAGTAGCCCAGAAATTCCCGAACGTGCTTTTTCCCACTTTCAACAAGCCTTCTCAGGAATGAATTCGTTCTGCTTGTACATGTATATGCGCGGCTCTGCCGTACACACCGCCCATCTCTCATGGCAGCCACAGAGGCTAGGCACAGCAGCTCGGTCCTTTCTGAGAAAGCCGAAATCCGCCTTGCTTTTTCTCCGGTTTTTGAAATCTAATTCAATTATTAAATGTTAAATCACCACAACCACATAAGAGTTAAAACACAAAAACAGAACTGCAAACTCTAATAGTTGTATGTCCATTCTACTATGAACTATATGCGAATAAATCCTTGGCTACTCTTCGGTTTACGTCTTATATCTATTTTACCACCTGGCGATGGCCCCTCGTAGTTCATTGCGCCCTTTTTGCCTTAGGAAACCCCGTTGCTCTAAGGCACACAACGTCCGCATTTAACTTCCAGCTGCCAGCTATTACAATTATTGTGTGCTAGTCGCTAGACATGTGAAAATACTGCTCCACATGCATCCGGCAATTAAAGCAGAGGAAACATTGCGCCATAAGCATCACCCAAAGGCACGTCACCTTGTTTATCGTCATTGGGGAGGCCCACGTTTGGACCCTACTGCCTGTTTGGGCCGCGCGACTGGCAATGGATTTAAACGTGCTCCGATTCACTTCAGACTTTACAGGAGCTTTATTCAAGTCGTTTCGAAAGTGCGTGCAAAAAGGCGCGGTCTGAATCGCCGAGAAACCCTTTCAATGTTTTGAAGCTTAGCCCAACGCCAACACCAATAAATTCCTCGTTGCTCCCGCGCTAATCCGAACGACAAATCAACCTAGAGGGGCGTAAACGTCGACACACCACTTCCAGATAAAACGCCAAACTTTCCAGATACCCAAGGCAAAGCCCGTTGTGCCCACGCCTTCTGATAGCACGATGTGTATCAGTTCGAGGCAGCTTCTTAGCGCGCTCTATCTCGAGACATACCTCAATCTTCTGGCCACTGCAAATGGAATTTCGTGACCTCTTATTCTTATCTATTGATGATAGGCACCAATTTACAAGCGGAATGGCCTATTCGAAATGGCAAAGCGCGAGATCCCGAATAGGCTACTTAGTTCTTCAATCCACAACAATCTCCACGTCGAAAAGTGTTCACGAAATCTCAAAAGTAAATTTTCCCAAATAGACAGTATTGCCTCTGGAATTTCGAAAGCGCTGCACCTCGTGCCAGTTCTTTCATAGATGTGCATACACCCACCAAGACTCCAGCTGCCTACTTTTTGTTCTTAGCAGCTTCCTGGGCCTGGAGCTCTGCCATCAAGTCCTTGTTCATCGAGGCCATGACCGACTGCGCCGTCTTCTGGGACTCCGCCTGCGCTGCCTTCATCGCTTTAATGGCCTCTTCGGCTACGCTTTCCGCACCCCCTGCGAGGGCCTCCGGCGACACCACGACGCTGGTGGGCGTCGAGTCAGCCGTGTACACCACCGACACGCCGCCGCTTTCGCCGTGGCACTCCGTCGACGATAAACGTTTGAACATTTTCTCCCGAAAGTCTGCAGCCATCTTCATCTCTTCCTCGTACTCCGCCTGCACGTTTTGTACTTTTGTGAGTCAAGGGGTGTTACACTCGAAAAGGTAAGCTATCGAAGAACAGCCAGTATACAAGAAAAATAACAAGGACTGAACAAGAAAATATCATAGTGGGCACCTGCTGTGCCTTCTGCTTCGCAGAAAGCTGTGGCGTTTCCCCGACAGGCTGCTCCTCGGCACCGCCAAATAAAAACAGCGTGGTCGAAGTTCGACTTTGCACCCATGTGGATGGAGTTGTCGGCACAAATGCGCTCGCGCCGCCCTAAAGAAATGCACCAATTTGAAAAACACGATTTATATGAGTATCTAAGAATTTGATCGTTGGTAGGCTGGAGTTGACGATGCGTGCTGATAGGAGGTCTTGAACACGTCAACTCCTAGAAATACTGAACTTAGTAATCATTGAAACGCTTGAGATCAAATTTCGCCCAAATTTTAAGCTAGATACAATGAAGCAAATCTAAAACGAACCGCTAGAGCAGCTGTAATTACAGCGGTCGCGACTTTCATAGCTTAGAGGTTGCCGTGATAGAGAGGGAGGAGGGCTTTTGCTATGCTCCTTTCAAGAATGAAGCTGCTGGTTCAACCAGCAGCTCGATGAACTCTCCTACTAGCTAGACGACTCCACAAGTACACAACAAGAACTCAAGCAGCAAGAAAGAAGCCTTCACTGCAAGAAGAACTCGTAAGTTTAGGGTTACCGAACCCTGAAGCTCTTCCGCTCTTCCTTTTCTGGAGCTGCAAAAAGAAATTTAACAGCTCATCATAATTAATGGCGACCCAATTGCTATGCATCTCGTTGAATCTCCATAGATAGTAGCTCTGAGCCGTCCTCAGCGCATGACTAGAGCATTAGAAACGTTGATACGTGTGATAGGCATTTTGCCTTTCACGTATGCATTCGTTCCGACGGTATCGACGGCTGTGCTAAGGTAACAATTTTGTCACTAAGCAGTGATACTAGGAATGTCCTCTTTCGTTGCTAGAAACGTAGTGGGCTTTATTGATAAATGAAGTTAAGGCTTCGACAAAATTTAGAACGCTATTCGCTTTTGTGCCACGTGCGATGGGACTCGGAGCATGGTCTAATCTCTTGAAGCTAGTTAAGAAAGCACATGCATGATATCTGTAGTACAAGGAACGAGTACGTCATGAGTTTCGCTAATCTTACGACTGACCATGTTTCTTTATTTTTTCGTGCCTTGATGCGTGCAGTAAACCGTGGAGCAATTCAAAAGTTTATACTGTCAAGGGTTCAACCGGCAGTGGAGCTGAAAATAGTGCTTATATCAGCACAGCTCATGCAAACGATGGTCTTCTTAACGACTACGCTACAGGGCACGAGGTTACCCAAGCTCTAGGGCTTGAGGATCCTCGAAATGCAGCCATTGACTCAGGGACCTCCATAGACAGCAACGACAATAACAATGCTCCTCCGCCTGGCTCAGCTGCCGCTGCGGCCGCTGCTGCGGCAGCACTCGAACCGCTGAATCCCATGGATGTGCGAGTAGTCAAAGTAGGAGCCCTCGAAGCAAGTAGGTCTAGTGGCGACGGCACTGCCGAGCAAACTTCAGAGGCTGCGGCTGGCTTTGTCAACAACATCCGGTCGGCAGGACCTTACTTGCACATGCATGCTGGGCAAACGATGGTGCGCAAAATCGCCATCCTGCGCATGACTTCTTTGCTTAGGGGGCATACATTCATCCTAGGCCATTTTACTCGCTGTTGATGCACATTATTATTACTTGCGTCTAATACAGTGGATTCCACATCTCAATCTTCTCAACTCAAGGTGGTGCACTTGTCGTCCGCACTGTTCGAAATGCCAAGCGATGTACTTTCCGGTCAACAGTCGAGCTCAGTATTGGGCGCTCTCATGGACGATCTAGCCTTAGTGAAACTGCTCGGGGTTCGACTAGTGCTCGTGGTCTCGGTGCGGCGTCAAGTCGACGAGAGACTGGCCGCCTTAGGGCTTGACGTAGAGTATGTCGGGGATTGGCAGGTGACGTCAGGCAAAGCCTTGCAAGTGGTGAAGGAAATGAGCGGCGCGGCACGTGCTACGGTAAGTGCTTCGCAGAAGAAACCAAAAGGAAATGACGATAATAGCCCTTGCAAGTGTCATGGATTATAATTATGAAGAAGTGCATGCGTGTTTTCAGTAGTGTGCGCACTTGTCTTGATGCTATGGCGACCCTCCTAACAAAGGTGGAAGCTCGCTTGAGCCGGTCGTTGCGCACTCCTTCGGGCCACAATGGCGCATCCCAGGGAGTGCGCGTGGCCAGCAGCAACTTGTTCTACGCCACGCAGCCGCTGGGCGTGCGAGGCGGCGTTGACTTTGGGTACGCAGGCGACGTGCGAAGGGTAAGAGATAAAACCACACCTTTGCTCAAGCATTCATGTACGACGTGTGAATGAGAAGATAGACTCGAATTCCTTCGTACCGGTTATCACATTCTGATGTGCTGTTGTTGTTTTCACTTTTCTCTCCTAACACACGTGATCCCTCGCACGCGTGCTTGTCAACCTGCATGCGCATATAATTTAGGTGGACACCCAGGCGATTCAACGGCACTTGGCCAGCGGTGACGTGGTGCTGCTGACGTCACTGGGCTACGCGGCCAGTGGGGAAGCGTACAACGTGGTGTCCGAGGCGTTAGCAGCCGAGTGCGCGGCTGCTCTTAAGTACGCGTGTACGGTGCTATGTACCACTTTCATTTTTGCCCTGCTGATCTTTATGCTCATTCAAATCACCACAAACAAATTGGCGGGTGTTTGTACGCTATCAATATTTCCTAACGACATTTTTCTCTACACCACGCTCCCCTCTGCACGCAGGGCGAAGAAGTTGATTTGGGTCAACGACGGCCACGTGCTCACGTCCGCCATTTACCCCACCAAGGGGGTAATTCAGTCCATGCGCATGTCCGACGCCACCGCTCTCCTCAACCATTTCCGCGTGCCGGCTAGCGGCAGCCAAAGTTCTTCGTCTTCCTCATCTCCTTCTAGTACTCGTCGACAAGTTCCAGCTTTTAGCGCCCCCGAATATTCCCCTTCCTCGTTGTCGTCGTCAAGTTTAAGCAGTGCTAGTAGCGGTATCAGTGGCGGCGGTTCCACTGCGTTTGGGGTGGCGCCGTCGGGCTTTGCCTCCATCGGCGTAGGCCCCCCAGAGGGGGCTCCAGCGCCAAGGGTGTGGTACGCGCAGCGCCCACCGCTCACCAAGCCGACTGCTGCTACGAAGGTTAACGACGACAGCAAAGACGATGATAGCCAAGGTGGTAGTGACGACAACGAGATTATGCCCAGCGATGCTTCTTCTGCATCTAGTGACGACAACGGTAGCCATAGAAGTAAGGCTCGGAGGTCGAATTCAGCACCAGAGCAGTCTGTGTCACCGGTCCACGCGCGGCCTCGGCACGCAGGGCGTTTTCACGACCGCCCGACGGCCGAATTGGTGATTGAATCTTTATATTTGATCCCGTACAAGTCCGCACATTTCTATCAATGCTTTGAATGCATTCGTGCTTGTTTTTATGTGTTCATGTGTGTACGTGTGTGATAATTTTGTGCCGATCATATCATGGTTGCGTCGGCACATATAGGTCAATTTGGTACGCTTTTCCGTGGAAGCTTTGCGGCGTGGGGTGGCGCGAGCACATGTAGTGCCTCCACAGTCCGGGGACCTCCTACGTGAGTTGTACACCACTGATGGCGCGGGCACTTTGATTGCACGAGACCTTTATGATGGGATCCGAAAGGTAATCAAGGTTAGAGAGGGAGGGGTTGTTGAGGCCTTCCAAGTTTTCTAGTTCAAAAAGTATCCCCGAATTTCTTCCAAGTATTCTCCGACAGAGCCTTCCTCTCGATTCGAATACTTTTAGGCTTATCGCAGTCTTCAATTTTGTTTACTTTGATATACACTCTTCCATCTCTCTCTCTCTCTCTCGCTGCTGCTGCGTGAACAGGCGACCGATTCGGACATCCCTGGCATTTTGGCGATCATTGAGCCGCTAGCAGCTCAGGGCATCTTAGTGCGACGCTCGGCCTCTGATTTGGTAGCCCTTTTGGGCAGCACCTACGTCTTTGTGCGCGACGGAACTCCGGTATTGCTACACACATGTTGTTTCTTAATGAACATACCGTTCAGAAGGCATACTTATATCTTCTTCGATTTTGTGAACCTATTCGATTTAAGATTCGTGATTTGATTTGTTTCATCGTATTCGCTTCTTATTGTCCTTGTTTTCTTAAAACAATCCTCCGTTCCCTCTCCCCTCAAGGTGGTCTGTGGCATTTTGAAGCGTTACGGCGCCAACCACGCCGAAATTGCTTGCCTTGCAGTGCGGCCCGAGTACCGAGGTGGCAAGCGGGGCGACGCCATGCTCACATACCTCGAGCGAGTCGCACTGTCCCAGGGGATTCGCACGGTAAATTTAGGCTGAAAACAAAAAGAAATGATAAAAAGAGAAAGTACACGCACGCATGAACGCACGAACGCAAGGGAAAAAAACGTGTTCCGGATGTTACATTTTTCACTGCCCCACTAACCTCTCCATATTTCAATTCACCTGCACGCCATGTCACAGGTGTTTGTACTTTCCACTCGCACGTTGGAGTTTTTCGCCGAGCGAGGCTTCCTTGAGTCCAGCCCGGCCTTTTTGCCGCCGGAGCGACCTTACAACCGGGCTCGCGGATCGAAGGTACGTATTTCTCCATCGTCGCTTCCGCTTCTGTTTGTTCTCAACACCCCTTCGTTCTTTATGCGCGTGTATTCTATTCCTGTCCAGGTGTTCATGAAGGAGTTAAGGGGCGCTCGTGATCTCGATTTCGAGGAGCTCTTTTGGGACTCTTCGCGCCACCTCGAGGACGACCATGATTCCGATGGCCGTGACGGCAGCGGCATGGGTCCACCAGGCAGTGGGAAGACCTCGCGGCGGCGGCGGCGAGCGAGTGGCTGGGGCGCTCATCAAACACCGCGCGAAGTAGATCGACCTCGGAAGGAATGGTAGAATCAACTTCGAAGTGGGTGGCGCAGGAGGGGAGGGGGGGGGGAGAGTGGGGAATTTGCCTTTGCTTCGAGTCCCGTTCTCGATCTTCCCTGGCGGTGCTGGACATCTGCTATAGCGCCGGTGATGCGAACTTTAATATTACTTATGGCTCGATAATTGTGGGCCATCCGAAAAATTCCCGAAAATAAGTTTATTTTCGGAAAATTCGTACATTTACCACCGTATATGTGTTGATGACACATCGAACAAACAAAACAACAAGTGCGTGGTGTTTCTCCCTGTACGCAGGCCTCATCTTTTTGTCGGTTTCCTGCTTCCTCATTTTGTAACTAACTGAACTCTGCATTGCGCGGGGCACAACTACTTTGAGCACACCTGCGAGAGTCGCCATAGGCCTCTCGCACATCACCATAATAATATATACGCTAAATTTGAATAGTCGGTTGAGTAAGCGTTTACTCGTGGACTGTTCATCAATCGTAGTAACGGGAGTCGTGCCAACGATTACCGAGCACGAACACACCGCCTTTTATACAAACGAAGAAAGCTTAGACTAAACCATGTCGAAACCGCCAAGTCGAGTTGTTGATCCGCGAGTCAATCCTAACAACTGGGCCCAGGAGCGTGACGCCAAAATTCAGAGAGCTGCTGAACTCCGAGAGCAGGTACGTACGTCTGCATTATTTTCAAAATGACGAAGCGCACCAATTCTTGGTACATTCTCGCACTCTTCGAAGTGTCTCTCTCGTAACATCATTTTTTGTATGTATTGCTATTGTCAATTGACAGCGCCGCCGGGAGGCCATTGCGCGAGGTGATCCGCTCCCGCAGCAGCCTCCGCAGCCACAGCCTCATTCTGCACCTTCCGAAGCAGACTGGTTGGGCCCGCCTCGCGGCGCTGCTGCTCAAGGCTACAACAAGGCGGGCCGCGGCGGGTACACCTTTGGCACGGGCCCAAGTGCGCCAGGCGGCGGCGGGCAGCACACAGCAGCAGCGGTACCGGGCAGCAGCAACCACCCTGGTGCCGGCGGTGGTGTCTCTGTGGCACCACCCTCGGGCAATGGCGGCGGTGCGAGCCCGGGCCGCGGCATGATGACCGGAGGCGACGAAAACGGCGACGTCCGAGCCCAGCTGTGGGCCATGAAGCAGGCCGCGCAGGAGCAGCGCCGCGACGGCTACCCGCCGCAAGGGGGAAATGGGGCCGGCTTTGGACCGCCGCTCGGACTATCTCCGACACGTCAGCCTTTGGCTAACTTTGCGCCCGATTACCAGCAGCAGCAGCAGCAGCAGCAGCCTTATACACAGTACCAGCCGCCGCAGCAGGCACCATCACAGTCGGGAGAGGTACGCTAATTGAATTCAGCTTTATGCGTAATGAATTCGCCAGTCAGTGTTACATCTATGACCCTGACTACACATTGGCCAGGCTGAGTCTTCGTGCATGTTCGCGCTCTATTTTTAAGTTTTCACCATTTCTCACTGTTGTGGTGTCAATTTTAGCAGGCGTTACCCCAGTGGCTACGCACCCCGCCTCCCAAGGCTGGAAGTTCGCCCAGCGCTGGCGGTCCGAGCTACCAACAGCCCCTGCCGTTCCAACAGCCAGGAAACCCTCCTTCTCAGCACTATGCTTACCCTCAGCAAGGCCCAAGCAATAGTGTTGAGCAACAGCAGCAGCTTCAACAACAGCAGCAGCAGCAGTACCAGCAGTACCAACTGTACCAGCAACAGCAATTGATGCAACAGCAGCAGCAACAGCAGGCGATGCAACAACAGCCTTCAAGCTTCGAAAGCGACCCAGGTGGTTACGGCACTTCTGTCACTCCACACCCTCTTGGCGGCCACATGCCAATGCACTCGAATGGCGTGCTTCTTAGCCCCTCTCGCCAGCCGCTGCAGGCATCATCCCCACACCGCCAGCCACAACAAGTGCAACAGCAACAGCCCTTGCCAACTGCAGCATCCGCACCTTCTCAGGGGTCGATCACGCCAACGCCGATTCAGGTGGACCACACCTACTCACCGGTGCACCCTGCGCCCTCGGCACCAGCACCTGCTGCTCCTGCGCCTGCAGCGCCAACGGCTCCTCCAGCTCGCTTTGCCCGCATTTTGCATGCGTTCGCGGCGGAGCACAAATCCGAGCTCAGCGTAGAGGGCCACGAATGTATCAAGGTACGAGGAGGAAAGGGGAAGGAGATTAGTGAAGAGGGAACTGCAATAATCCTGCTAGTTAGAAAGAATCACCATGGCTGATTGACTGTGTTAACATGTTTTTTTTTCCTTGATGCATGTACGCCGTGTAAATATGTGCGCCGAAACACCCAAACAGGTGGTAGGCGCGTCCACCAGTAACGGTTGGGTGCTTGTGGAGAAGTTGCGGCCGGGCAAACTTCCGAGTGACCCGCCGCGCAAGGGCAAGAAGGGCTACATTCCGGCGTCGTATCTGGGCGGTGACTTGCCCTCCCAAGATGCTTATGCCGAAGCCGCCAAGGTGGCAGCTGCTGCTGCTGCTGCGGTGGCTGGGCAAGGAGGGCTCGCTGCCCCCAAAACGGAAGCGCCAGCCCCACAACAACATGCACCGGCACCAGCTCTGGCGTCTGGTGAGGCAGCCGCCGTAAACAATGTCATGCCCTCAGCGTCGCCAGCAGCAGCTCCAGTGTCACTTGAGCAGCAGCAGCAAGACCAGGCGTTTGCGCAGCGCACTGACAGCACCGCGGCGGCCTCCCACGCCGCGCCCGTGTCGGCCTGCCCAGGCTCAAGTCGCCCTCTGTCTGCTGCTGCGGAAGCTGGAGCACCAGCAGCACCGCCGGTGGCAGAAGATGACTTCTCAGCGATGCTGCGGCCTTCGATAGACAACGAGAAAGGCTGGGTGTCTGACTTCGCGTCTGGAGCGGACGGTGCCGGTGGGGACGGCACTTTTTCTGCGCTCGACGCTGCGCCACGCGCTCTGCCCAAAGTCAAGAGGCGCTCCGCAGCGCAGGTCGCGGCAGCCAACGCCGCTCGCAAGAAGAAGGACGAAGAAGCAGCTTCTAACAACAGCAACCACAACAACGCCACTGAGCTCGTAGTCGGCAAGGACGGCAGCGTTGCGTTGCGTCCGGTGGCAGCAGCGTCTGCTGCACCGAATGCTGCGGCAACCACCGCTGCTGCCGCTACCACCAGCCCGATTGACCCAGCCGCGGGGAGCGCCGTAGCGTCCGCGGCAGTGATTGGTCGGCGCCGGCGAGCAGAGCAAGCGGCGGCAGAAAAAGTCACCGGCACCGTGGGGTCACCAAATCCAAAAGCAAGGAGCAGCAGGGAGAGCAGTGGTGGCGGAGCAGCAGCTACGACTACTACGACGCCCGACTGCTCTCCGCCGCGCAACCAACCTGACCACAGGGATGGGGTTGGAGGCAGCAGCGGCGGCAATAGCTGCACTGGTGGCGGCAGCCCGCGGTCGTTGAAAAAGAGCAAGCGCCGCGAAAACGGCAAGGGGAAGCCGCCTCCGCCACCGCCGCCGCCTGACTCGCCGCCCCCGCAACAACAAGACGCGCCGCTGAAGTGGGACTGGGAAGAAAAGCCCATCGTGAGCAAGGTGGCCACACGCCAAGCTACGGCTGCTTTTCTCGCGTCTCCGCCAGGGACTCCTCGCGTTGGTAACAATAGCAACGGCAACGGCAGCAGCCCGCGGATTCAACCGCCATCCGGAGGCTCTGGTGGAACCTTGAAACCTGCGTCGACTGCAGCGTGGCTCGACCAACCTTACAAACCAGACGCTTACGCTACAGAGGAGGATGGTGACGCCAACGATGTTTATGGTGGCAAAGGCGACGGTGGCGCTAGCGGCCGGTCAGGGCGGCGATTGGACGAGAAGGGCAATCCACCTGTAGGGGCTACTCCAGAACCTGAGGTACCATGGCACAAGAATAGAATAATCTTAAGTGCGCCTATCACAGTTTTCTTTCCCGAGTATATTACTCTTCTCAAAGTCGAGTATTTTGCGGAACCATTTCCTAGGGATTCGATTGATGTCTTCCCTCGTATATTTTCTTCCCTTTTTGCTCTTTGTTTGTTTTGTCGTGGTATTCATTTGTTTCTGTGCCTCTATTTTAGGTGAACGAGTACGGCATGAACGCAATGCTCCGCGAATTGCACCAAGCGCGCGCGGCTCGCAAGCGGGTGGACTCGCGTGGCCACAACGGCCAATCAACTTCTTCGAGCTTCAACGAAGGCGCCGGCGACTTCAGCAGCAGCAGCAGCAGTGGTGGCGGCGGCATGGGTGGTGGCGACGGTGCCACTTCCCCCATCACGTTCACCACCATGGCCGTGAAAACCACCCATTTGAGCACCATGGCGGTGGGCGATTTCGAGCTTGATGGCGATGGAAACGGTGCGCTGGATCCGTACCCGGCATCGTCAGAACCTCCGAAGCCCTTGTCTAGGAACCACCGCCGCGGTGACGGGAGCCCTCGCAGCGGTGTGCGCCGTCCGCAGTGGGCAGGGCGCCCCAGTAGCGGTGGGGGTCTTGACAATGGTGCAGGTGCTGGTGCCGGTGGTGACGTCGCAAGGCCTCAGTCGTCTGGTCCTAGTAGCCCAGGAGGCACCTTACTAGGTGGGCCAAATGCACGACGTAGAAACCCCAGGGACGACCATGACGAAGAGCTCGTGATGGACCACAAAAACCCGCGCCACCGCCGAGATCCTCCACTGGTGCAGCATCGCAGGCCGGCCTCCGGCAGCGTTGTGGGCGGTGCAGGCGCTGGCAATAACGGCGGCAACCGCAGTCCTCGACCGAGTAGCCCGCGGCTGAGCCCTCGCCTTGCCTCTCTAGCCGACCCAAATCCACGCAAAGTGCGGCCTCGCCCACCCGCTGCTGCTGCGGTGGCTCCAGCTCCCGGCGGTGGTGGCAACAGCGGCGGTGCTCATAGCCGAGACACCGACGGCGGCGACAGCGACTCCTTCGACGACCTCGCCCAAGCGCTGCGCCAAGGCAACGCCGCTGGTGGTGGACGGCAGCAGCAGGCACCACAAAAGGCCGTCGGTAGCCGGGTCCCCAGCAGTAGTAACGGGCCGTCGGGAGGCAATGGGCATGTTTTAGGCGGGCCCGGCGCTCCACCCCCGAGCGCGCACCATCCTACCGAAGAGAGCCAGCCTAGTAGCGGCGGTCGGGCGAAGCGAGGTGGGGGAGGAGGCAAGTCGCTGGGACCTGCAAGCGGAGCGGTGCCGCTGAACGTGCGCAACGCGCGGAGAAACGCTGGCGACGGCGACGATCACATGGTAAATCAAAGAGAGACAAAGCGAATGAGAGAGTGAGCAAGATTAAGTTGAGGGAAGTGAGGGTATTTGGTTACGTGTGCTTCCTTTCAAATGGTATTTTACCTATTCCCTCGTTCATGCTTTCTGCCCCACCCTGTGCAGGTGGACAACGAAAGCAAAGGCGGCGCCAAGGGCAAAGACAACAGTGAAGGCGGCAAGGAGCGCGGCGGGACCCGGCAAAACTTCGACAAGCGCACCGCCCGCATGAAAAACGCCAAACACTTCAAGGTGGCGATTGCCTCGTACCGGGACGAAAACGCCCACGTGCTCTTCAACCAAGATTCTCGCAGCAAAGGTGGCAATGGTGCTGGTGCTGCTGGCGGCGGGTTAGTGAATTGCTATGTACGAAAACGCCCCCTCTTTGATTACGAAGCTGCGCGCGGCGAATACGACGTGGTGTCGGTGTGCAAAGGCGGCGGCGACAAGCGAGGCGCGCTCCTCATTCACAATTGTGTGATGCACCCCGACATGAAGGTGAAGAATGGGTTCATAGATTGAAACCTTGTTTTTTTAAAATATTCCTACGCTGTAAAAGCGTTCCTTTTTGACTATGACCTTGAAGTGCCATCGTGCGTCCTCATCGTC
>Ga0307930_1002417_pt1 | contig 14275 bp, 9 predicted proteins | sample OrgLakmetageno46_FD_203161 | JGI IMG/M metagenome (GOLD analysis project Ga0307930, IMG submission 203161) | Saline water microbial communities from Organic Lake, Antarctica - #46 | ecosystem: Environmental > Aquatic > Non-marine Saline and Alkaline > Saline | place: Antarctica: Organic Lake... | reverse complement strand
ACCAATGTAACTCACCGAGGAACCAGCACAGAGCACAAAGAGAGAAGCTGCAATGGGGAGTGAGGGGATCTTGCCCAGGAGGACTGCGCCCACCAATGTCACCACTATGGGCGTAAACGCCTACGCAAAGACAAATAAAGGCCAGTAAGCGAATCATGGAGACAGAGACAGATAGGCAATCTACCAATTGAGAACGTCATTCATGCAAATGCATGAAATTCAATGACCACGCATAGCCATATGGATAGTTTGAGACCATAAACACAACCTTTAGAAATTGGATCAGCGCTACTCCCATGTGAAGGTACTGAGCATTGCCAAACGCCTGTCCAACGAACACACAAGAAGAAGGCTAAGCGGGCAGGCCACACGTATAGTAAAGAGGCTGGAGCCGTAGATTTGCGCCTTAGCGTCGTTCTTCGTTTTTCTAATCCTATGAACTCAATGTACACATAGGACACTATAGTATATACTAACCAAGGTAGCGGCGTGACAAGCGCCTACGGGAAGCACGCGCATGACCCAAAATCGCCAAGTGACCTGCTGCTTGGCCCGCTTTCCAATTGTTATTACGCCGAAGTACGCCAACTAAATCCAAAGAAAGCCGCAGGCAGTGTTAGTATAGGCGAGAATATTTGCCATGGACATCCAGTAGCTTAGGGTTCGATTGGATAGCTCTGCACAGAGCATGCCATTGTAATAGGAACTACAATCGAGAATCGTGAAGAATCATTTAGTCATGTTGTTGCGAAGTCTCTGCAGCTACGGTGCATTCGTGACTCACCACGTGCGCCGTGAGCGCGGCGAAGCAAAGGCCGAGGGAGGACAAGATGATAGGGTACCGGAAGCCAACGTCACTCAAAATGTGCTTGTTAAGTAAGACTAGAGCCGGCCCGACGGCCATGTAAAGTAAGCATACCGCCACGCTGTAAATAAATCCGGTAGCCATGGAGCTTTTTATAGAAACTCTCCTTTCGACGGACTGCGTAGCTCGTTTAAGCGCGTGTGTTTAACGAAGATTTGTGCTTATTCCTTTAGACATTAGTAATAGCTGCTTTGAGTAATTTCCAGGTCTAAATTCCACTGAGCTATCGCATTTACAGGAGAGCCAGGAACAGAGCTATGGAAATACAGTAAAGGGCTTTAGAAATAACGTCTAGGTGTTGAGGAAGGCGTCCACGCGTCAAGGCATTGGAAGAGTGATAGCGTGTCGTTCTTTTTTCTTTTTTCTTTCTTTTGCAAGGTTCCTGAGTACCAATCGATCACACGATCACACCATCACACCGGATCACCGAATTCACTGATCACTGAGTAATGCAAAATGACCCTTGACCTACCTTTGGGCGCATTTTCAGGCGCGCTCGAAAGGGCATTGGCTGCTGGAGATTCTAGCGAAGCCTTGAAAGCAGCAGTAGCCTTAGATTTCAACTACCCAGGCCACCTCCGAATATCATTATGGACCCTCTTGCTCCTGGGCCCGCCCGATATCGCAGCTGCTCAAATAGCGGAAGCGGAGCGGCTCCTGGCTACGCCGGACGCAGAGCTTGAAGCGTTTGCTGAATGGCATGTGATTGGCCAAGATGTGGCACGCACCCGCCAAGATGTTTCTTACTACCGCAGTGAAAAGACGCAAGCGTGGATGCGACGCGCCCTAGCACTCGTCTGCATTGACCGAAGTGGCGGCGGGAATGAATTAGGCTCAGAGTACATGCAAGGGCTGAACGAAATCTTGGCGCCTTTTTTGCTACTCGATGCTACTAAAAACGACGATGATTCAATGGGCGCGGAGGACCCACAGAAGCCTTATGGCATGGTGCCTAGCCCAGAAGGCCCGGGAGCATTGCATTTCTGCCTGTTTCGTGCGGTGCTTACGCAGCTAGCGCCCACGCTGTTTGACGCTGCGGCGCAGCAGCATTTGGCTCCCGCCGGACAACCCGCAGCCCTCTCACCTCTTCGATCGCACTTGCGCGCGTTCGGCGACTTGGCCGCCTACCACGAAGCGCCGCTAGTGGCGCGCCTGCAGGCAGCTCAGCTGACACCTGCTGTGTACGCAGCGCCTTGGTTGGTCACCCTCTTGGCACGTCGCTCGGAGCCAATGGTGCTCTTTGCGCTTTGGGATCGGCTTCTGTTCCGACCGCAGGACGACGTGCTTCCAGCGCCGCCTAACCTTTCCACGCCTTCATTGGCGTTTCAAGCGGCGATAGGTGACCCGTCGCTCGTGCCCTATGCGTGCGTCGCTCTCTTGAGCCTGCAGCGCGCTGCATTGCTTTCACTAGCTTCGGATGAGTTACCACAAGCCATCACTCAACTAGGCCTCGAGTCAGTGGCGGAAGTGAAGGTGTTAGTCCGCAAAGCTGCTAGCCTGCGTGCCGCTACTCCCCCAAGCTTTGTGCGTCTCGTCGAAGGAGCTTGCTACGGACTGGTAGAAAACGAGACTACTTGCGATGGCGTACATGGGCGTCGATTACAGGCGCTGCCTCTGGAAGCACGAGCAGCAGCAATTGCAGCATTAGGGCAAGGTGCAACGTTAAGTGCTGCTCCGTCAGACTTGGTACTTCCGCCGCCAACGCTGTCGTCCGATGCTGCATCATCCTCTGCTGAGGCAGGAGGCGATTCGGCGAATTCGCCGGCTAATATCAAAGAGCTGCCGCCTGCGCCACCTTTGGCTGGACACTCCTCTTCCCCGCGAGTTCGGCCGCGCACTATCGCCACTGGAATGTCGCCCGCTTCAGCAGCAGGCAATTCACCGCCCGGGAGTCGCAGTGCACTCGATGCTCCATGGACCTCGCTTCAAGCGCCAGTCCTGCTCGTCGACTGCCGCCCACACAACGACTCCACCTTCAGTGTCAGCAGCAGCAGCAGCAGCAGTGGTAGTACTAATATGGTGCGCGGTGCAGTGAGACTACCACCTTCAGAGCTGGAAACGCCTCAAGCCAAGCATCTGCAGTACACTGGACGTTTTGGCGGTGTCGCCAGCTTACAGGCGCGGCTGGCGGCCGTGCCCAAGCACTTGTCGCCACATGTGGTGGTCTTCGGGGAAGGGCCAACGGTGGCAAGCTCGAGCAGTGATGACGTCAGCGACAGTAATTATGACGTCAGCAGCAGCGTGGATGAGGTGGCTGCGTCTATGGCGTTCCTGTTATCCTCGCGGGGCTTCCCGCGCGTGTCTGTTCTCCGAGGCGGCTATGCTGGCTTACAGCGCACCATTATCGCAGCTCACGCCGCTACTCATGAATCAGACTTCAGCACAGAAAAAGACGGGGCACCCGAATTGACGCTGTCGTTGCCGCACGGGCGCTGCCAACTGCTAAGCGAAACTGAGCTGCCAAATGCAGAGCCCTCGTCGCCGCTGCTTGCCCTGAATCGAGGTTTAGGATCAGTGGAAAACCGAAACGCGCGGCCATCGTCCCTCCTGGCCTCTAGGAGAGCAGGGAGCGAGACCTACGATGCAGAGCTGCCACCACCAGCCATTCTGAGTGCGGCTGATTTGGAAGCCGAAGCTGGGCGGCTATGGAGTGTGAGTGCTTGGCAGGCCGAGGACGCAATTGCGGCGCGCCGCTTACAAATGGCTTTAGCCAAACTCAGCAGCCCCACCGGCCAGGCAGCGGGAACAAGGCGCGCTACGTCAGCTCAGGTCATTGCTCCTCTGGGCGAAGCCTCTCGTCGCGCTGAAGCTAGCTTACGCGGCAACAACGATAACAACAGCAGCAGCAGCGGTAGTAGCAGTAAAAGTAACGGCAGCAGCAACAGTATCAGCGGCAGTGTCGCGCGCGCCGAAAGCGTGGCAGCGTGTGTGGTGAATTTGCATGCAACTTTAGACGCCCTCAGCACCAAGCTCACAGCTCGCTTGCCGCCACCTACCGCACCTTCATCAGCTGCTTCCGTCTCCACTGCAAACGCAGATTCTGCCCCAGAGGCAGGTCTCGAAGTGCAGCTACCCTCGGATGCCGCTACTGCTGCTGTGAAGGCTACAGGAAGAAGAGAGGGCGGTGGCTTCTTGGACCTATTGGCTCGCGGTGAGCTCGGAACTAGGCTTCAAAGAGATATATCCGCGTGATGACATTCCGTTTCAACCAACCCACAACCCAAGAAACATATCATAGTCGAGTTTTTTATTTCCTCTTTATAGCTATTCAGGTATTCATGAGACACCGAGAACCGAGAAGTGCTGCACGCTACACTGCAGCTAAATAAGGCAGAACATAAAGGTTTTTGGTAGTTTTTGCGATTTCGAGAATGGGATACCACTTCACACTTCATAATACCAAGGAACCCCTCCTTGATATTAATAGCTAGCATTATAATCAATGGGGAATTCGTCCATTAGAAAACCAAAATTTAAATGGCCTTCTACACAAGTCGGCAGTTGGCGGACCGCTATCTCAATTTTCATGCAATTGTCAATTGTCTCCAGGTTTAGTTCGTCAGGTATCCAGTAACGGATGCGTTCACCATCATGAGATCGTGCCGCTGTCCGCGAGCTCGCCTCCAGCCATCACTGCCTGCCAAGATGGTTGCCACTGCTGTGCGAGCAGTGGTGCTATTACCACCGTTATAGCCACTACTGCCGCCTTTATTGCCGGTGCTGCTGCTGCTGAGGCTGGGTGGAGTAGTCTGCGTGCTCGCTGCATCGAGTGCTTGTAAGATGGCCAGAGCGTGCACCTGCGCGGCAACACGAGCTTGTGCCGGCGAAGATGCACTTTGTTCACTGCCTTCGCCGAAGATGTCGTCTTCATCGTCGTCGTTGTCACTGCTGCTTTCGCCGCCGCCGCCGCCGGGATTGCTACTGCTACTGGTGCTACTAGTGGTGCTGGTAGGTTGGCTGTCTGCAGAGTCCACAATGGTTACACAGACGGCTGCCAGACCGCTGTGCAGTGCCTGAGCACAAAACTCTTCCAACCCTGCAGCAGTGGTACTCCCACTAGGTAAGCAAATCTGCTGACCACCAGTGCCTGAGGCAGCTCCTGGCTCGCTCATTGGCCCAATCAGCGAAGCAATCGCGCCAAGCCGCAGCGCAGTGGCACTCCAAGAACGCTCTTTACCAGCAGCTGCGGTGAGCGCCGCAAATGTCGCAACGCTGGGCTGGTTGCTTTCAGGAGTGGCTGTAGGCAAGGATGGCACGAGCGCAGTGGGCGCAGCTGCCGTTGCCAATGCTCCCAAAACCCCCATTTTTACGGTAACTGAAGAAGTTGCAAGTGAGCTACCATCGCCGGCGTCAGCATCGCTACTTTCGGCGACGTCCTTTGAAATCGCTAAATTTACTCGCGCCACTGGGTCATGCAAGCATTGTTCGGCCACTGCAGGAGAGTGGCCACACAGTGCGCCCACCACTAGAGCTGCGTCGTCCGCACGCCGCAGAGCTGCTCGCGCCCGCCTCTTGGCGCCCCGCCGCCGCGCCGCCGCTGCCCCCGCACGGGTGTTTTCTTGCTCCTGCGATGCACCCGGTGAAGCGGCCTTGGCAGCGGCCTCCGCCTGAAGAGACTCTTGCTCGGTATGGCGCAGAGTTTGAGCACAGGTGATGGGGGCAAGTAACACGCGCGCGAGCGGAAGCGCCTAGATGTCGTGCACACAGGGGGTGTGAGGTTAGCGTTAGTGAACGTCACAAAAATGATAGAAAGATACACGCAACGATTGAGCCGTCCGTATCTCTCGCACAAGAAAACGACAAGAATCACGACGGCGTCTCAAAACGCCAACTCCCCTCCCCATGTGTCTGTAATTTAGTACCAGTTTCAGGCTCGCTGCGCAGGCTTGAAGGCGAGGCGCATCGGGAGAGTGCTCGAGGAGGGCGACTACCGCACGAGCACACAAATGCGCCGCTCGGGCACTGGCAGCTGCCGCTCTAGCGCCACCCGCGCCACCCGCGGGGCCTTCTTCGTCACTGGTATCCGTGTCTGCACCTCCACCACCCCCACCACCGCCTGTCGAAGATGATGATGCTCTACCTGCTGAAGCTGTATCCTCCACCACTTGCTGGTCTTGGCACAAAGTGTCCATCAAAGCCCGCAAGAAAGTCTCGGGGTCACGGAGCTCGAAACTGGGGTTGGCTAAGAACAGCGGCACGTCAACTTTTCCACACACGACACTGCTGCCGCTGCTGCCGCCGCTCTTGCCTAAGCTGAAGCGCACGCGCACACTGTCCAAAAGCTGCCAAAACGACAACGACGACGCTCCGCTCAACGACAACTGGCGCGTTTTGATGACGTCAGCAACGCGCCTTCGCAGCTCGTGGCGGTGGGCGCTGCTCCACTGCAGCTCTGGGTTTGAATGGTCTCGGTCTAGCATCGACAGAAAGTCCACTGCAACCGACGAAGGCGATAAGAGCAGCGAGCTAGCCCGGTAGCGGCGGCCTTGGCGCAATAATTCAGATGTTTCTATTCTTTTGCTGCTTGCACTACCTCCCGAAGAGTCTACAACAACATCACTGTGGTCAGCAGCTATGGCAACCGGCATTTTGTGCACCAAAGCAAGGAGCATCTCGACGAAGTAAGCCGGGAGGAAGATGGACAACGCGTCCACGGCTGCTCCTCCAAAGCTTAAACCGTTGCACAGCACACTGAGTGCTTCCACTGCTGTTGCGCGCACTTTGTGGCCCAAATCGTTGCCATCGCCGCTGTCTGCAATCGCAGGAGTTGTGATAGCAGTCGCTGCGCTAGATGCCTCTGTCGGAGGAGGCATGGCGAGGGCAAGCAGATCGAGAAGGCCGCCGCGTTCCAACACCTGAACACATGTAAGCGCAGTGTTTATGGGGGGGGGGGGCAGGTTTCAAACAAAAAAAAATCGTGAAAGGTGGGAGTTTACCACCGCACCCAGACAAACCCAATGCGAGTAAATGTTCCATTGAATCCTCATTTGTTGATCGGTTCATTCACCTGAGAGCAGCAATCGTCGCTTGCTCGGCACGCCGCAGTTACCAATGCCAGCGCGCTCGCTTGCTGCACCCACGAGCCATCGGATTCGGATCCAATAGTAGCAGCAGCGTTGTGGCCTGCGCTACTGCTGTCACTGATACTAGCAGCGCTAATGCTAGAAGTAATAGCAGTGGCTGAAGTAAGGTGCAAAGCTGCCAGACACTTGCTAAGCACGTCAGGTGATCCAGCGAGCGCGCGTGCTCCTGCGGGGTGAGCTACTAGACGCAATGCCAGTTGCAACGACCACGTGTCTTCGCTTTCCTTGTCTTCACTGCGAGATGGAGAGTTGATTTCAAGGCTTTGCCAGAAGCGATCGAGCACAATGGCGAGATGAGATGGGTTGCCGAATGGAATGGAGTTTTGAGGAGGCGGCGAATGAGGTGACATGAGGCGCGTATGAAGCGCGCGGACGGCCCAATGTTGAGCTGCACGCTCTAAGCTTGAAAGGTTTACAGCAGCAGCAGGAGGTGGCTTCGACGGCACGATTGACTCAACTCCTTCACTTGTAGAGGGTGCAGCTCCCTCCATAATCTGGTTGTTCTGACCCTGGAGAACCCGAAAGAGTGCGTTGGCAAAGTTGTCGTCGCATGTGCGCCGAGACACTTCGCTTGAAACGACTCCACTACTACCACTGCCACCATCCTTGTGCTGTTCTACGAAGGCTCGCAAGAACACACCCTTCACTGTGACTTCGTCCTTCAACTCAGAGTACCGAAATGACGATGCGGCTACCAGAACCGGCGGCGATAGACTGGTAGATGATGATTCAGATTCAGATTCAGGAGCTTCTGATGGAGCATTCCAACCAATGCGAGGAGCGCAAAAGTCTGCGAGTAGTTTTGCCTGTAGGTCGCCAGTCCACTTCACCTGTTGAAGACATGAAAAAATGCGTATAATGGCCGATGCACAAAAGGGATGTGTGCGATGGCGCCTTGAAATATCAAGCACAATATATTTATCTACAAATGAGGCAAACTAAGAAGGAGCAGATTGTTGAAGATTACGTTCTTGACACACACATGTATCTCCTTACCAATGGAGTGTCAGCCGGGGCATTTAGCGCAACCAGAGCTGCTTCTTCATTAGCATCAATGCACTGCTCGTCTTCTAACTTTGCGATACCACCACCAGGAGTTATTTGCGAGGAGGACACCACGGTCGCATCAACAATCGCTTGGGAGTCGACTCCACTTGGCCCGGAGTCGCCCAGGAGCGCTACACCGTGTGCCACCGACCTCTCAGGCGATAACTCTGATGGGTCTGCAACAGCATTTGAAGCAAGTGAAACCTTGGTACTCCGCTCGAGCCCCAGCACGGCCCATGCGAGGTCTCCTGGCAAAAGTGCTTGCAGTGCCACACGCACACCTGAAGCAGTGGTCGCCACGGCAGCTGATGATGATGACGTGGTAGTGGTGGCAGTGGCAGTGATATTGTTATTTGGTGACGCGAGTTGGCGAAAGATGCGCAGCGCGAGGAGAGCGTGGTGGTTCGACGCCAGTTGAAGGGGGATGTTGCTAGGTGGAACGCCAGCATTACTCTCGTTAACTGCAGGAGCACCACCAGAGTCAGCAGCATCAGCAGCAGCAGCAGGAGCAGCTGTAGCAGTTGTTGGAATTTTCTTTTGGGCTGAACGAGGCAGAGGCAAGCTACTATCGTACCTCAAGAGAAAGTCCAGAAGAGTCGCAAAGAAGCCAGGACAAATTAGTAGGCGATGCCCTAAATCTTCGCAGCGCTCACTTTCCGACTCCTCGTTCTTGTCTTCAATTGTTGCAACCGTGGAAGCAGTAGACGACGTGGCGTTACTTGTGGCTGCGTGACTAGCAGCTATGGCAGCAGCAGACAGAGGCAAGCATAAGAGCTTGAGGATGCCTCGCAGCACGAGGGTAACCAGTTCTGGCTTTTGACTCGCCAAACTCAGGCACTTGCAAAGGTCTTGCACGCAGCCCATGCCTAAACCTTCACTGCCTCCACTGAGCAAGTTACTTGCTTGTAGCCCACTACTATTGTCATTTTTTGCACCATTTGTAACTCCCATCTTTTCCTTGCCGCTAATGCTGGTGGGTGCTTCTAGAAAGGCTTTGAAATCTGGAAGGCCAGCGAAAGGTCCACACAAAAGTCCGAGCAGAGGAGTCAAGAGTGTGAAGCCTGAATTGCTTTCATTGGGGGCGCTGCTGCCACTGCTGCTGGTGCCATAATTGCTTTGAGCGCTGACTATGGCAGTTGACGCTTCGCTCACCAGGCTGAGAGCTCGTCGCAGCACCAGCGCACAGGCAGCACCACCGCGGGCGTCTACACAGAGGGCGCGCGCATTACCCGGGTTGCCTTTCCCAAAAGTGCCGCCGGCGGTCGCCAAGAGCACCCGAGCGACTAAAGTGAGCCAGGTGACAGGGCAGGTGGCGAGTCCTTGGTCATCAGGTGTTTGGCTGTTGCTACTGCTACTACCACTAGAAGAAGAGGAAGAAGAAGGATTGTTCGTCTCGTGGCTGGATACTCCGCTCCCAAAGAAACTGAGCAGCAGAGGATAGCTGGGGTAGCGGTACTGGCACAAGAGGGCTCCGTGCTGCGCAAACAAGAGCGCGTGGCACTCCAAAATCAACCGAAGCTCATAACTGGCATGGGGTTCCTTCGCACTGCCACTGCTGCTACTGCTGTGGCCGCCTGAGCTGCTGCTGCTGCTGCTGCTTTTGTCATGATCAGATTTACCCGCAGCACTACCATCTAGGTCTTGATTTTGGTTCTTGCAAGCAGTGTCTTCGTAGGACAAAGCATCCTTGGCGAGAGCTTCATACGCGCGCTGGACCTCTTGAAAGCGCACGCGCGCAGTGGGGCTCGGGTTTTTATCGGGGTGCCACTCTCGAGCCAAGGCATGGTATGCTTTCCTCAGCTCTTTTGCACTCGGCCTAGTGTTACTTGAGCTTGCCTTGGCCTTTTCTGGAGCTGTCCCGGAATTTGCCGTTGCTTTGTCGTCGTCTTGGTCCTTGGGAAGGAACCCGAGCACTCGGAGAGCGTCAGTGTTGGTGAGTGAAGGCGGGGCGCGGAGGGCCGTGTGCACTTTTGCCAGGGCGCTCAAGAGAGCTTTGAGGAACGCCACCGGCTGCCGCAAAGGCCATCCTCCTGCTTCGCCGGGAAAGCGAGCGCTGTACGCGCACAAGTTGCCCAGGTAATAGCCCTGACAGTAGAGCTCGCGCTCAAGGTCTGGGTAGCGCACCGGAGGCATGGGCACAAACTCGTACCTGCTTCGGAGCGCCTCATCGTGAGAATGGAAACAAACATACATAAGGCGATAATTGATATTTCATAGTACAAAAAATGTTAATGAGACAGTGGTGAAAGCATAGCATGCAAAAAGAATCAATGGATTCTGCGTGGATGGTATTTTTACCGGAAAAGTGTGTCCTGCGCGAGCCGTCGCCGCAATTTGTCCGTTGAATGGTCAGCACTGTGGACAGCTCCACCGTCACCACCTTTCTCGCCACTACCATCGTTGTCCTCTTCATCATTCAGGCCTTCGGAGAGGTGCTGATCAACGGTATCAGCTAAGGCGAAGCGCATACGAGGAGTCCATTTCGCTTCTGGCGTGTCGGCATCCGACAAGAACGTGTCGGCAAACGCAGACGCGGAGTAGTTGGCCAAGAAATGCAGCATGGCGTCTGGCAGCAACGGGCGCAGCACCGACCTAGGAAGAAACGTGGAACATGGAAACATGGCCAATAAAGCAAATGAGGCACGAAGGAAATGGCAGTTAAGGATAATGGGCGGATATTGCATTGAGAATGGTGGTGCAGCTTATTCCTAATCAATTTAAACTCAGCAACGAAATCACACAGGGCGCACGGGAAGTCGATCTAAAGGTAATGCTACTGCATTGAACTTCATTGGATTATCATAAAAGCAAGGTTGATTGGCGCAGGAGACAATTACACGTTAGACCTGGCAGCTGGCGTGGCTTTGTCCGAGCCTTCGCTGTCGGCGCCCACTCCACCCGGGGGCCCTCCGTGCGGCAACCGTTGCTGCGCGTGGGCTGCCTTCAAGAGCTGCGCGATGTGCTGCAAGTTTGAGCCCCGGTACGACAAGCAAAAGTAAAACGCGCCCGTTGTGTACAATTTCGGGCCACCAAGCGCACCAGAGCTGAACATCTGCCCAGATCCACCGCCATCACCACCACCGCCAGTGCCGCGACCAGCATCGCCACTACTGCCGTCGCCAGTATTACCACTACCGCCACGATTATCGAGAGGTGAAGCAGAGCCACTGCCCATGCAAGCAGCTAACGGGCCAGTGTTGAGGACTTGCGCTAAGCACAAGAGGAGTTTGGCCGCTGCATCCACCACGAGAGGCCGCCCCACCGCCAGCAAGCACTGCGCGATATGGGGCAGCACCAAGGGCGACGCGCAGCGGAGCACACCGAGCGGCGGCGGCCAAACTACAGGCGCACAAGTGTGACTATCATCTTTGGTATTGTTACCGAGCCCTTCCTTGTGGGCCGACGCGAGCACGAGCAGCGAATCGAGAGCAAGTAAGCAGAGCTCAGCATTAGACTTGGTGCGAGGGCCTTGGAGAAGCAAAGTCCACCGCAATTGCCGCACGCTCGACAACGGGCGAAAAGCGGCTCTCTCAGGAGCACTAGTAGTAACAGCAGTAACAGAAGAAGCATCAGGAGCTGAAGCAGCAGCAGCTGGTGAAGTTTTGGGGGTAGCTGAAGTGGCAGCGCTTTTGGGGGCGACTTTCGTGCGGCGTGTGATGGCACCGGACTCTAGAAGGGCGCGGAGCTGGTCAACCGTGCAGGGGCCATGGCAAGATGACGAATCCGAAGAAGACCCAGCACTCGTCGATTGACCCGGTGATAAATAGTACCAAACACCTTCGTCTTCGTCTGGCGCGTCTTCCTCTTTTGATGCAGAATTTTGGGCTTCGTCCTGGGGGCTGTCGTCAACGACTATCCCATCTTCTTTGCCCTCGTCCTCATCCTCGTCGAAAACCTCCCCATTCGACTGAACTCCTTTTCCAGAAGCCTTGCGTTGCTCACCAGTGGAAGCGCTCTGAGTGAGCAGCGACGACGATGAAGACGACGACGACGACGACGAAGTCAGTTGAGGAAGCACTTGGTGAGCTGCGGGCCCTGCACTGACGGGCCTCTTGTTCACAGCGAATTTGGACAGAGCAGCAGCGTCACTGAGCGCATCTCGCCGGTGCACTAGGGAGGCAACCACTGCGAGAGCTCCTGCAGCGCCAGCTTGGGCCTCTCCTCCTGCTCCTGTATCTTGAATATCAGAGCTTTTCCCTTCTGCATTTACCTCATCGCCAGTGGTGCCCTGTCTGTCGTAGGCATAGCGTCTACCGTCGCCCGGAGGTTCCCTCAGCGGTGTCAGCGCAGCGCGGCCATTGGCCAGTGGAGCGGCGTGCAGTAAAGCATGGAGCAAAGACAAGCAGCGTTCAAAGACCGCGCGGTCAGAGGTCGCGTCGAGTAACTTAACGCACCATACCACCATATTAGGGAAAGCCCAATTCACCAAAATGCCTTCTGAAGGAAAATCACGTGTAGCGCCATCTCCTTCTTCGTCATCTTTGACTTGGCCTGTTGACATTGCTCCCTCAGTGACGGAAGCTACATTCGCAAACGCGCGCACTACCTTGTCGAGCGCGGAGAGCACTAATCGCTGCGTCAGCGGCTGGGGGTCGAGCAGAGCAATCTGCAGCATCTCCTCGGCAAAATGCCGCACAAATTTGCTGACCATCGTCCCATGCCTTTCACTGTCATTCGGAGCACCTGCAGCATCTGCAGCAGCAGCGGCAGTGGCGGCAGCGCGGGATAGAATATTGCGCACGGCACTCGCTGACTTGAGGTTACACAATGGCCGCAGAGATAGGCCTTCAACGCTCCGCTCCTTGGACAGGCTGGGGTACACCACCTCAAATTCTGAGAAATTCCACGCTACTGCCACTGGATCAGCTGCCACGGCACCCTTTTTGGGGCTGGGTGATTTTCCAGCTGCGGCTGCAGCACCACCGCCTGCACCGCCACTGCCACTAGCATTCGCAATCGTAGAAGTGGTAGCAGCGGCTGCTTGAGCCCGATCGAGCGCCCACACTTGAGACGTCAACGCGCGGGAAAAGTCCGCTCGCGCTGTAGCGTGCCACACTAAGGAGGGGCAGTCGACTTGCCCGCAACGAGTCAAGTCCCAGAGGAGCGCCCACCGCCGCCGAGACAGAGAGGGGCCTAGCCATGTCGCCACTGCTGCCACAGTAGCGGAAGAAAGAGGTGACGTAGCACTGTCGTCGTTGTCCTCGTCATAATTGTTGCTTTCGTCGTCCGTAGTCTCAGCATCTTCGTTATCCAAGGAATCTAACGGTGAAACACAGTTCAAATCAAAAACACTACCTACAAACAGACTTACAAACGATATTATAATAAATAGCATGAAAGTACACGGCTGCGTGAAGATAAAGAAAGCACATTGAGTTACCATTCGATGTGTCTTTGTCGTTCGACGTGACCTCGCCGCGCAACAAGCGCTTCACAGCTCTCAACTTGGATGCTTTCAGCATCTCCGGCACCAGAGGGTTCGAGTCCCAGAGGACGTTGAGAAGGTTAACAGGCAAGCAGCGGGCTAAGAGGGAGAGCGCATCAGGCGACCCCGCCGACCATACTGATACCTGTTTGAGAGGAATCAGAATACACACTTAGGATATCATAGGCCTGTGTTGCATATGCACTTCAAAAGTAGACAAGTAGTACATGCTTGCAAAATTGCCGCCAATAACCTTCGTTTGGTAAATAAAGTCTAAAAAATATCTCACCAGAAACGCAGAAGTCGAGGATCCTCCACTGTAGCCACCGTTGTTGTTGCCGTGAACCATATTATTGTTGCCCTTGGTGCTGCTGTGTCCATCTTCCATAGTTCCGAGAGCAGCTCTCGCCAAATGCCGTAAATACGAGCCATCGCGCAGGGCCGCTGCCTGCATGCGAGTGCGAAAGCCTTGCTGACGTGGCACCACCCCCGTGCCACCCTCAGCAGATTCGGTGTCGTCGAATTGATCGCTCAAGGTAGGCGGCGGCGGTAGCGGTGGTGACGGAGGGCTGGATTGGGCCAGATTCTCAACAAACGTGTTGTAGGCGGGGGGTGGCCTCCCCGTGCGCGCAGCCGCCTGTGCCGCTTCCACATACAGCCGCTGCACCCGCGCTTCCTGTTCGGCCTTGTGCTGGGCCACCGCCAAGTGCCACGCTTCCTGCTGCTGCGCACGGCGCGCAGCCAGCGCCGCTGCCGTTGCTCGAGCCGTGGCGTCGTCGTCCACTCGAGTCACTTCGGTCATCAGAAGCTCGGCAGCGCAGCCCCATGCTGGAGGTGCGCCCGCCCCCAGCAGCG
>Ga0307930_1002414_pt1 | contig 14286 bp, 15 predicted proteins | sample OrgLakmetageno46_FD_203161 | JGI IMG/M metagenome (GOLD analysis project Ga0307930, IMG submission 203161) | Saline water microbial communities from Organic Lake, Antarctica - #46 | ecosystem: Environmental > Aquatic > Non-marine Saline and Alkaline > Saline | place: Antarctica: Organic Lake... | reverse complement strand
CCATTTTTTATACGCACTGTATTTACAGGATCAACCCCTCCTGATTGGCCAGAGAAAGATTCACACCGAACTACGAGTGAAAAAATGAGTGATGGCCATGTGAAGATTAAGTGAGAGGATAAGCTCGGTTGTTTGGTTGTTTGGATTTTCATCGTCGCCACGAAGACACAAGAAACACGACAAAAGCTTCCGCGCTGCGTAAGTATAGCGAGGTCCCGAAGGCAACTTACTGCCAGCAGCAGTAACAGTAGCATGCAGCGAGCACCATAAGAAAGTCCTCACCGCATAGAACACAGCTACTGATTTTCTAGATTCAGTACTGCTACTGTGGCTGTTCCGCAACACTAGCTAGAGCTCTTTTTACGGTCTAAAACTTCCGGTATTTTATATCGAGTTTTTGAAAGGAGTTCGAGGCTGCGTCTACTAGGCATCATTCGATGGAGAGTGCAACTTCGTCAGACCCTTGCATCTTCTGCACCGACGCACAGGGAGACGGAGGAGTTAGCTGTGGCGAACATTATATCTGCTATTCGTGCCTGGAGGCCTGGGTAAGCTCGCTAGCTCAAGATGCCCCTAAACTCCGCTCCCACGCGACGCCTGATAGCGTGGCCTGCCCAGCTTGTCCTGCTGCTGAGGGAAGCAACGAGCGAACGAAATGGTGTGGCCGCCCGATTGCCTTGGCGCATATAATCTCAAGCTGGGTCCCAGCAGCCTCGAGCCTTGCTGACGCAGTGTCGCTCGTGTGGCAGACCCGTTTAGAAGAGTGCCGCGAAGCTCTGAACTTGCGCTGCCCCGGATGCCGCACCGTGCTGGATCCATCGCCAGATGCTTGCACAGCCATGTGTTGCTCTCGCTGTGCCGCACATTTCTGCTTCGCCTGTTTAGAGCGCCAACCTTCTGCTGAAGCAGCGCATCGCCATGTTCCAGCAGCGCACCATTGTGAATCTGTCTTTGCTCCCTTAGCTACGGTACAAGCTGCGCAGAACCGCCACCGGTTGCAAGCACTCGGTGAACTCCTAAGACTAGATGCCGCTCCCTCCAGTGCTAACACGAAACTCAGTGAATGGCGCGACTTGATACCGGGCGGAGCTTCTGCTGATGCATTGGTGGAATCTTTGGCGACGGAGCTTGAAGACCTGGGATTACCTACTTCGCTCGGCGCCTTCGCTAATCAATGGCGTCAGCAGAACACAATTGCAGTCACTCCGGCAGTGCCTGCAGCACCCAAAGTTATACCAGCAGCGGTAGCTGGCCCTCAAGCTCGTCCTCAGCACCAACTTCGCCTTGAATTACCTCCTGGGATTCGCTTTGGCCCCCATGGCGAGTTGCCGCCTGACGTGCTTCCAGGTTTACGGGCCTCGATTCAAGCACAACTGGCGGCCCAGCAGCCTCACCTGGTCGAGCAGCTAGGGCCAGCAGCGCTCGAAGAACACGCAAACAGGCACCTGACCAACGTGCTAGGTCTCATTCGTAGACAAGTTGCGCAGCAACGGCAACCACAACCACAACAGCAGCAGCAACAGCCTGGGCACCCCGGCTTGCAACCAGGACGACGCTGGGCAGGTTCCGGGAGCACCACGCTCTTGCCATTGCCGTCAAACACTGCGGGTGATGGTGCAGGTGGGACGACTAACGCTGAAGAGACAATCCAGAGAGCCAATAGCTTACGAGTGAACTGCGAGCGTGGGAATTGGGAAGCAGTTGTTCAGTTGCTTCACGCTTTCAAAAGCCTCAAGGATGATGACACAAGCAACACTAGCCGAGGTGATAGCGCTGAAGGTGAGCACAACTTCAGTGGCATCGTGGATTGGTCCGAAGGCGATGCACTGGGGCGCACGTTGCTGCAGCAAGTGATTATGTCCGCAGGCGACGGACGCACGCCGCGAGATCCGGAGGCGTGTGATGAGACAGCCGATCGAGTAGCGCAGCTGCTGGCGCACGGCTGTGACGCCACAGCAAGGGCTGAGCATGGCCACACTCCTTTGGTAAAAGCCTTCATTTTGTTGCTATACTTCCTTGCTTCTTCATCTGTTGTATCGAAAGCCGCATCAATGTGCTGCGCTTTTACATCTGTAGTACAGATACGTGGAATTATGTTTCACAGATGTATGGATTCATTGTGTTTCTTTGCTTTGCTTTCTGTTGCCCGTGCAGCATCTGGCTGCGGTGTCAAAGAATTTAAAAGTGGTAGAACTGCTCGCAGATAACCTTGTGGCGAAGGCGAAGGCCCAGGGAAAGTCTGATGGTGCATTACGGACTTTGATTGATCCTAGTCTGCCCGATGGTCGAACCCCAATGCATCTCGCCTGCAGCTTAGGGCAAGTGTCAGTGGTGTCTGCTTTACTGACACGAGGTGCTGACCCTTCCTTTCAAGCCAACCCTGGTAGTGCTACCTGCTTGCAGTACGCTATCACGACCGCTGACCCTGACGCTGCTCTTGAAATCGTTCGCGTCATTTTGTGTGGCAATGTCGGCCCTGAAGCACGAGATCGTGAAAGTGGCGTGCGCCGAAAGCTATTAGAATTGCCGGGAGAACACGGCTGCACTCCTTTGCACCATGCCATCTGGCGAAGGCATCGAGGCCTCGTGGAATTTCTCGTTGATCACTGCAAGTGCAACCTTGAGGTATTGCGGCAATACGTAATCGTTCACTTCATCTCATTTTGCCTGCTGTAGTGTCTAAATAAAGTATCCTCACACACACTCGTATGTGTGTATTTTTCTTTGATTATTTCAGGCCACTATTCCAGCCAACGGCCGCACACCATTGGCTTACGCTTGTGAGTTGAACGCTGTTGACATTGCGCTTCTTCTTGTCGACCGCGGCGCCGATATTGCATCCTTCCATGACTTGCCAGAGACTTGGAAACGCCAACCGGTCGCTGATCGACTCGCCAAGCTTCAAAAGGAGAAACAGAGCACTGCATGTAGAAGTAACGGTGAGCAAAAAAATCATGCCGACGTCGACGCACCACTTACAGCCGCTGTCAACCCCTCTAACACTGATGCTGTGCGTGATGCAAGCGCTATGCCTATGAAGTCTGATGAACCTTGCAACCCTATTTCCGCAGCTGCTGCTGTAGAGATGCCCGAGTCCGATTTGTCTTTGCAAGCTGCACTGTCTGCTGAAGATCTTTCGGAGTCCACCAGGGCTACTGATAATGGTGAATTAGCTCGCAGGGACGGTGCAGCCGCGAGCGGCGGTACTTTAGGGTGTCTCTTTGACGAGGCTGCTGCTGAAAGTCTAGTTGGTCTTCGAGTCTGTGTCTGTTTCGCCTCGGAGACTCCCGCTCGAACTGACGTCTTTGGCACAGTAGTTGGCTGGGGAGTGCATGATCCTTCTGAAAGAGGATCAGACGGGAGTAATGCCAAGAGAAGCAATTCAAATACCAAAGTTCCTCACGAAACCAACTTGAGGTGCAACGAGCAACGTGCGCTAGTGCACCATGTTCAACTCGACCGTGCCAATAGAGATAATGAATGCCAAAATGCAGTCGTTAATCTCACCTACGCTGAACTCCTCATTGCGCATGGACGCGCCCTCATGGCAAATTCCCCACACGCCTTCCAGACCACTCCGCCACTTCTCTTGCCACGGTACCCCGCGAGTGCACCCACCATTTCTTCGACTTCGTCTGCTGACGCTTCATCCAAGCAGGAGCCGCACGAAGGACAAGACGAATTCTATGACGCTCAAGATGACGGTACATAGGTGCCATGAGTTGGATGGCTAATGGCTCATACATCGGATTTGAGTATCCAAATTTGTTGTATGTTTCATACTGCATATTTTACTTGGGTATGCAGAGTGAGCGTCGGCCATTTATAAATAGCTCCATGCCACATTTGGCTATGGCTTCTTTTTATTTAGGCTGCTGCTTATAGCTCATAGCTGGGGCTCTTTTGCTCTTGAGATTTAAATGCCAGCTCCATGCTCCCTCGTGAGCCAGAGCTACAATGTCGATGTGCTTTAAAATTAAAGGGTGGGTAGTACGCAGAATACAGAGAGAGAAGGGAGATTGTGCTATTATAAAACTGGTGGATCCCTTTATCAGTAGTATATTTTGCTCCTTATTGTGCTTTGCCGTTTGTGGCCGTTTGTTGTCTGCTTCGAAGCGACTCCAAAGTCCAAAGCACAATCGAGTACGTGTACCTGTTATGCTTATTGCTCCGATGGTTGAGTGCACCTAAAAATACTTACCTCTTTAACTGAATTCACTCCTCGAGAAGGAGCTCAGTTATGGGACTAGACTGCGTTGTTAGCGTGGTGGTTGGGCTGGAGCGAACGGGAATGTAAATATCCAGTCTTGAGGCATCGCCATTTTTGCTAATGCTTCCTTTCAACATACTGTCCCTCCAGGAATACTCATCGTGTGCGAATAAGTCTGTCCGCTCGGTGTCGAGAAGTCGACGTTTTAGAACGCTGCAAACGGTAAATTGCTCTGCTAAGGGCATGCGACTTTCCCATCTGTGTGAATGGTTCATGATTTAATATTAAAAACGTGAAGGCCGCGAATTATAGAATCAATTTCACAGCTGCTAGAAAATTGAAGAGCATATCAGTAAAAAAAAAAACGAAGTGCATTAACGTGGCACATGGGAAGTAATGAGAGGAATTGTACGACTTTTGGGGACACTTTTACTGCGAACACCTTTTACCGTTTCCACAACCCAGAGCCTACAAAGCAGAGAACGAGGCTCGAAAGGACGCTGTAAAGTTTAGTTGTCCCCGCAGCTGCATCAGGTTCTGCACCAGGTACCTCCCATATCACTGAAGTGCAACTCGTAACTAGAACCATGCATAGCTGAGACAACATGATGTATTAAGTGCCGTTGAAATAAGTGAATACCCAGACAAATGGTGAAGCGTATTACTGGACTACAAATAAGAATAATTCTGGTCGATAAGTACCTTGCAAACCATAAACAAATTTTACCATGTTGAATGTTGCAGATTCCTTGTTGACAAGTGTGCATGAGAGGTATCCAGTGAGATTGGCAAGTACGAAGGCAAAGGCGAAAACTGGAATTGTTGGATCGCACGTCGGATCATTTGAAGCGCCTGAGCTGCAGGCCAAGCTGGCTCGCGTGCCGACTAAAAGATCTTTCATGCCGTGGCTAAAACCAAATCCAGGAATGAGATCCACGAAAAACAAAAAAGGGTAAATGCACATTTGCGCCAGTTGAGCCGTCAGCAGCGCACGGAAAAAAGTTTTCCACTCGTCATGAGGTGACGTTGTTGTGTCGCCCATAGGATCGATCCGAAGGAAGTAGAGCTGCTGCAAGGTGTTCATCAACGCGTTTGGAATGAGGCCACAAATATAAATGAAGGCCCAAAATACGGGGCCATTCCCATCATTTTCCTCGAAGTCGCCATTGTCGCCACTGCTACTCAGCGTCTGGGCAATAGTTGGTGTAAGACTAATCAATACACTCATGATGATGAGGGTGGCTGCAAATAGAGGCTCCTTGTCCATGTATTGCTTGGTATCGCCGAGGTACCACTTGGCAAAAGGCACCGAGATCAACACGTTACTATTTTGAAGCACCGAACTAATGAGCGGGGGAGTTCGCTCAGGGGGGCTCGCGTAAACAACAAACACCTACACCACATGCGGTGATCAAGTGACTGATTTAACACGAAAATGTATGAGCTCGATGTCAATCAATAAGAGAGAAAAACGAACAAGCTACTTTTAGACTGGGACCTCATTGAGGCTGTTTAAAAATCCAATGCTGCATAGCAATTGTGCATGCGTCAGTCGACCATGACGAAATCCATCTCTGCAAAATAACAAAAGGCATACTCAGAAGCTGGTGATTATTTGCTGTGTCAGGAATATTCGATAACTCAATCAAGACTTCATACCGGAAGGGCCATACGAAGATACGACATTCATTAGGGTCATTTGAGACCCAGAAGACACTCCAGTCTCCAGTGTATACGGCAAAGCAGAGCGCAACAATCAGGAAGAGTCCAGCAAAACAGAACCCACACTGCAGTAACACCCCGTAGCTCGTTATCGGCGTCTCGGGCAGCTGCCAGTACCTGAAAAGTATACCCACATGAATACCTTAGTGCAATACTCAATGGTACTATTTAAATGTACATCCAGCTATGCCTCACCTTTCTCACTTTTATTGAAAACTAATAAGTATTTCAATGGTGCGTACTATTCAGTGAAAGTGGAAAACTCGAATATTAATGAGATCATTGAGTCATTACCCTTACACTAAAGTGACGTTTTGCGCAGTGAAAGAGGCTACGAGTATTAAGGCCGCGATAACTGTGCGAAAATGAATGCTGCTTCCGGCTATCTTAGGGATTGCTGCTCCGTCCTCATCAGCCATTATGGAGGTTGTACACATTCACGCACCTTCTTCTGTTCTCGATTCTCGACCTTTCGAGAAGCCTCAAGCAAGAAGCAAGAAGAAGATTCTCGGAACGAATAACGAATACCATACAGTAGTATATATTAGAGGCTTTCACGGATCTGAAATTTCACGAACAAAAATATTTCACTAACAAATTCATGGACTGATCGTATCTCAAGAACCAGTTCAATGGTTGTAGTACCGTACTGTAGTACTGATCAAATTTCGTTCGTACAGCAAGATCAGCCCATAAATTTGTTAGTGAAATATCACTAACAGTGAAATCCGTGAAGGCCTCTATTATGATCCCCTTGATACTTACTAAGGCACGACCAACGAAATCGGGGAAAAAAATCATCGGTCAGAAGTCGGGGCTGAATCAACGAATATTGATGCGCGGATAATACCACTAGCTTCAGCTCGGCGAGAGGCATCGGTTTATACTATTTTCACGAGCATCCGAGACATGACCTATTTTTCGGACTTTTTGCCACTACATGGGAGGTATTTTTATACAGGGAGGGGTTAAATTTCTCCATGTATCGCACCAGGAAGGCACATTTTACCACTGAATAGTAGCGGCGAAACGAATTACTATTTTTCCTTGATAATAGCTGCGTTGGCCCTGTTCGATTTGAAAATCAGCTCCCGGCAGTAGTTCCTATTTGCCCCTATGTGTAAAATTAGACCACTTCTTCAACTGTTCAAGTTATTCGAACTCGAACTAATACAAACCCAAATAGCACAGAAGCCAGTGCTGCGGGCAGAAGTGGGAATGCGCGTGCGTTGCGCAAACAAAGCAAGTGCGGAATGATTCAGGAGGGAGAGGGGCATTGTTGCGGAATAACCCTATCGAGAACTAGAGAGATAACGGGGATTTGTTGGGAATTTGGCTTTCACGTTTTAGGTAAATTTGGGTTATTTCGCAACAGATTAAGGTCGCTTAGACGGCGGAGATATAACCCCTTTGGGGATAGCAAAGTATGGGGTAGGTAAATTACTTGAAATTAACATGGCTATCAATCAAATAGAACTCTTTGTTCAACTTCAAGCCTATCTTTTTTGATGCCCTTATGGTTCCTCTTCCTTTAAAGTAAAAACCGGTAAGGGCGTCAAAAGTTTCTGTTGGTTGTTCTGTTGTTGCTGTTCGTTGTTCTGTTCTAAATCAGAACACCGGGTATCTAAAAAACTAAAAACGAAACACACCTACAGGTAAAAAAAAAATGGTATTGAAAAATCGTTCAATATTTTCAACACGATACACATATTAGTGATGCCCTTACAAGAATTTACTTTAAAGGAAGATGGACCATAAGGGCGTCAAACAGACCAATCACAGACCGGCTTTCATTTCAAGAATGCTATGTATCAAATGAGAATGGGGGTTTCTATGGATAATCCCTTTTGCAAAATGGGGGTTTCTACTGATAATCCCTTTTGAAATACTGCCAAATCCATTTGGAACTGAGAAGTTCCTCCCGTCAAACCCTCCTAGCCTACGGAGCCGTTGCTTCTGTTTATTTCGTTAACTTTATTGACAGACTTAGGATTGACAGAGACGATGTCGCCCGCCTTGGCGATTTGCGAACCTGTGAAGAGATACGGCGTGCATGAAGCCCCGTCTCCTAGTGTCCACTCTCTTTCCCCTGGTGGTGGCGGTAAGCCGTTTTCTGTTCCTACTACTAGGCTGTATTGTTGAACGAACCTATCTTTATCATAATCTGGCTCAAACACGTGATCCATCCTTCGTTAGCAAGAAAGAGGACAGGCGATGCTGAGATCGGCTGGCGCCCGACGCCTGAGAAAAGCATTGAGACGATGCCCTGCTGGGGCAAAAATAGCCCAGAGAATTGCCTCGTGGACCTGGGACGTGACACACGAAGGAGCACTCAGTCCCGCCGACTTGTTCGGAGGAAAGGCGCCAGTTGGAGCCTTAATTGGCCTTCTGGAGCGAATTTCCTAGCGCATTTGCAGCACAAGTGCATCCTTTATGTGTCTCTGTGACTGCAGTGTACTTGCCTTTCTTTGTTTTTGGGAGAGTATTAACTAGACTAGACTAGATATCCGTGGCTATGGCGAAGCAAGGATTATGTACCGTTTAGCTCTTGCTGTAGCTCCAAATTACTAAAAGAGGAAACCCCAGTGCGTTGGTGGTGGATGAGTTTTGAGTTTGGGTGCTGCCTTATTATGTATGTATCTGAACGCATTTCATCGCGGTCTTCTTGAAGCCCTTCTCATGCGTATATCCATCCATCCCTCATGCCTCTATTTTTTTTCTTTTCCAAATTCTCTTCAGATTCGTTGAATCCGCAAGTCCATTTCGTAAGCAGCACGGCTGGCAGCCTGCGACGCCCTCGCTGAATGATAACTAGTGTCCCCGATGCCGTCATCATGGTAACCTGGGGTCAGGCCGTCGCCGCCGCCGTAATCGCCGAAATTGCCACCAAAAGGATTCCCGCTACCACTGTTGCTGTTGTTGCTGTTGCCGGGCCCTCCGTGCATGTGGCTGCCAATGTGGCTGCCGGGCATGAGTGTGCTGCTCGGAGGGTTGCTGCCGCCACGGCCACCGCCGCCACCGCTACCGGAGTTCGCTCCCGCAGGCCGACCGACACTGCTACCACTGCCGCCGCCACTGCCACTGCCACTGCCGCCACCGCCAGGGCTCACTCCAGGCAGGCCGTCGGTAGGGCCCAAGAACTTGGAGAACGGGTTGGCGTCCCCGCAGTCTTTGACCAAGGCCGCAAACGCCCCACTGCCAGTGGACTTGGCCTTGGTGGCGGCTTTCTCCATGGTCGGCCGCCACCGCCGCACGCGCGCGTTAATGAACCAGTGGTTCACCTGAGGCGTCGTTTCACGAAGAAGAAGAGATTGAACGAAGAAAGAAGAACTTGACGATGAAGAGATTGAATGGAGTCAAAGACTTTTTCATTCCTGTCTCTGAATATCACACACATTTTGTATCCAAGCAATGGCCACTTTCAAACATGCATGCAACAAATGTAAGCACTCCATTCCATACCTGGTCCACGGTGATGTTGCACTTGTCGGCGAGGCCTTGCTTTTCTTCGGGGGTAGGGTATGGGTCGTGCCAATGGCTCGAGAGCCATACGTCCAAGTGAGCCCGCGCGTCCTATGGTGATAAACAAGTACAAGCAAAATGGAAAAACAAACAAGCCAGGTTAACAAACGACCATACTATGTACATTGTTCTAGGTAAACAACACGCACAAGCGCATGAAAAGCGAAGAAAAGGGCTCACAAACAGACCGAGAGCCATAGAATGAACAGGAAAAAAAAAAAGTGTGCGCCATGCTCTGGTTCCATCGTCAATTTACCTGGGGCAGGGCGGCTCGAAACTTGGACTTTTTGCGGGTGCCGTGCTCGTCTTCGTCGTAGTCGCTGTCATCCGGGTCCAGAGAAGACGACGACAAGAGCCGGCTGTTGAAAGAGGGAAAGGTTAAAAAAAACAACAAGGTCCGAAGAAAGCATCACACGACGCGTAATAGGAAAATCAGGAGTGAGAAATGAAGGAATGACAGCTGTCAGCGCGTTCATGAGCATCAAGAGACACGAATATCAAGGGAGACTCCAATAGAAAAGTATGTGCATGCGCGCTACGAATATGCCGATCACGGTACCTCGACACCGCCGCCGACGTGCGCTTGGGCCTCCCACTGCCGCCGCTCCCAATGCGCCCCCCGTCGAACTGGCCGCCCCCCGACCCCGCGGACCTCGGCGACGGGCCACCCAGTAGCCCACCCCCACTGCTGCTCCTTGCACTCCGAGGGCTCGCGCTGTGGTCGCCTCCTCCTCCGGAGGCTCGGTCGTGGGGCAGCTGCCTCGACGACGACGACGCTCGACGGTCATGGCCGCCGAAAATGCCCCCGTCCCCATAGCCCAGCTCCCCTACGCTCATGGAGCGCGCCCCGGTCGAGCTGCTGCTCGCACCTCCTCGGGGGGTGCCGCCTTCGCCATAGTCGCCGCCGCCGGGCATGCCGCCGCGTTGGGCGCCGCCGGGGCTGCTCGAGGAAGACGACGACGAAGACGCCATGCCCAGGGTGTTGCTGTTGCTGTTGCCCCCCAGAGCGCCAAACAAGTCAATGTCATCGTAGGCGCCCGGCTCGTACAGAGACGCGTACGAGCTCGGGTCGAAGCCCAGGTTGCCGCTGGGAGTGGTGCCCGTGTTGGCGCCCGCAGTGCCCGTGCTGCCTGGGTCTCCTCCTCCACCTCCACGCCCTCCGTAGCCCCCGAGGCTTCCGAGCCCGCTCGACCCGTAGCCCAAGTTGATGCCGCCGCCGCTTTCTCCACCCGCGGTGGCGGCCACCCCCGGCGGCTGGCCACCCAGGCTCTCACCCAGCCGGTCGCCGTTGCTTCCCATCGACGGCGGCAGCGGCGGCGCGCGCGGGGACAGGCCTGCGGCAAAGGCGTTGCCACCGATCTGCTGTTGCTGCAGTGACAGGGGCTGCTGCTGCTGCTGCTGCTGCTGCTGCCTTTGCAGGAGCGGAGACTGCGGCGGCGGCGGCGGAAAGGCGCGGGCAGCGGCCGAAGCCTGCTGGGCGGCGCACTCGAGGCGCAGCTTTTCGAGCTCCTTGACCAAAGAGTTGAGAAGCTCGCACAGGAGCTCGTAGCCCACGCACTGCGCCCACGTGCTGTTGAAGCGAGAAGTTAAAAGACAGCAAGCGAGCACAGCGTACGATCAGATCAAAACAATTTGAGAAAACCCTCAGCCAAAAGTCCTAAAAACAGACAGCATCCAAAGACTTCAATGTGAACTCCAGCAAAGAGCAGTGACAAGAAATGTAGGCAAGAATTACGAATAAACCGTTCTGCGAGAAGAAGACTCCTACCTGATGCACAGGGGCTGAGTGGCGGGTCCGCCCAGGGGCAGAGCCTTGAGCCTCGCGTCGGCAAACGATGCCACGTGCTGCGTGATGCGCTGGTAGTGGAAGTCGAGCTGCTCCTTGAGGGCGTCTAAGGCGTCCAGAGCCAGAGTGCACTCCGGGGTCATCATGAACAAATCCACCTCTTCGCGGAGCCGGTCCACGAGGCGGTTCTTGGTCTCCAAGCCGTACCTGTGAGCAAGACCGGGAGAAATGAAGAGAAAATTAGGCGGAGACATTGACAAACAGAAATATGTCTGAAGAAGTGAAGGGAAAATGACAGCAAAAAAGAAGAATCAATCATTTATACACACTAAAGCAAACAGCGAACACACAAACAAAGAAGCAAAACACATTATTCAATATCACTTTCACTTTCGCTCGCTCTTACCGCGCGCGCTTCAAGAGCACCGTGGCGTCGCTTTCGGGCTGGAGCACCGCCAACAGGTCTTCGGCCGCCGCCACCATCGCCGGGTCCACCCCCACTGGTGGGGCTCCTGCATCATTCGCAGGTTGATGTGGCGGTGGGGGTGGAGGTGGAGGCGGCAGCGCCGTCGCGGTGCCGGGAGAAGGCGGCGGATCTCGTGCGAGTGGGGAGGTGGGAGGGAGGTTGGCTGTTGCCTTGGAAGCTGCGGTCGCTTCGGGGTTGACTTGAAGAGAATTTCCGTCTCTCGTAACAGAATTTCCTGACGCCGCCTCACTGGCTGGCTGGAGCGGGGCGGGCGGCCGGCTCTGGGGTGGCAGTGGCGGCCGGTATGGGGGCTGAATCCACGAGTCCGCCGCCGAGTTCCACACGTGGTTGGTGAGGCGCTCCGCCACTTGCGAGCTGTTGAGCTGCGCGCGCAAGCCTGCCATGTCGAACGCCGTTGCAGCCGTTGGCCCAGACGAAAAAGAGGAAGGCGGCTCGGCGGTGCCGGAGACAGCGGCGGCGGTCCTGCTAGCCGTGGGGATAGGAACAGCCCCTGGAGCCCCGGGTCTGGCTACGGTGGCAGCCGTGGCCGCAGCAGGCGTAGCAGGCGCAGCGAGGGCAGGTGCAGCACCAGTGATGGGCGCAGCAACAGTGGCAGGTAGAGTGGCAGTGGGAGCAGGAGGAACAGGCGGCGCGGCGCAGGGCTCGAGGGTGGGCCGTGGGGTGGGATTGTGCGGGGATACAGCCACCATCGTGGGCGGAGGTGGCGCTTTGGCTGCAGTTTCAGGGGTCTGGGACTCTTCTCGGGGCATTTCGTACGGTGGGCTTGCTGTTGTTGGCGCTAGGGCTGGAATGGTGCCGATAGAGCCGGGAGGTCTGGCATTCCCCCCCAAGGGCAACAGCGGTGGCGGCGCCACACACGCTGCAGATATTGGGTGGCCATTTTCTGCCACAAAGGGTGCAAATTCTAAGGGTAAGGTACTGAGACAAACGCTAGGGGCTCACACATCAAGCACTACGACAAGCAAGTGTTTGAAAAATATTTCCATGATATTTTTGACAAGGTGGTGAGGGCGAACGAGGCTTTGCTGCTTCTCTCGACCCGTAACAGGCCGGAGCAATCGGAACATAAGACTATTCTCGCAATACCATGGTGTCCAGGTGGCAGCGACGCCGCGATTGACGTCGCGCAGACAGCACGTTCCTTGGGCGGTGTTGAGGTGTCGTTTGTCACCTCAGATGTCCGCCCCTCCGATTCTTCTTTTAGGCTTTCCATCCCCCGTCCCGACCTATCGTGAGCCCTGTCCATTCGAGATGGACGTCTCGTGATGCCAACGTTGACCCGTCTCGTCGGAAAATTTTGCACATGTGTCACATGTCACGTGCCACTTTCGGCTGCGTGAGTCGCCATACCTTTAGCTAGATAGAGCACTTTCCCATCTTCGCAACCTACGATCTGGCAGTTTCCTGCTAGAACATCTATTCTGATAACTAGACAAATCGCAGTGAAGTACAGCAAACGCCGCGCCTTGGTTCATCATCACTGCCGGGCTCCTAGTTTTCATTGTCTCAGAGACATTCGTGATGACGTGATGACTGATGAGAAGGGCAAAAGGAAAGTCAAAGTGTTTCAAGAAAAGTCCAAGAAAAATCCAACACGAGAAATTCAGAGAAATGCAGAAGTGGGAGTCGGAGTCCGGAGGTGGAGCAAGAAAGGCCCATTCGGCAGCCTCTAACCGAAGTTTTCGCCATGGGATACCGAGTGATTGAATAACCTGAAGCGTATATGTCTACGGAATCCAAAGTAATTTCCTTCTTAATGCGCAATGGAAATGGAGATCATGGAATCATTGGCCAACGCGCCAACGCGGTAAAGGAAGTGGTTTGGTTATTGCCCTCGTCTTCACTTCACTAGAATCCTTTTTTTTTTTTTTCGAGACATGTCCCGAAGGTCCAGGAATCGATTGACAGGTACTTCCCCATTTGTTTTTCTTTGACGTCGCAAATGCGATTCCGAATTATAAATATAAATATGGAATAATATTTCTTTTTCTTTTTCCTTTTCCACGGGGGAATCAGACACCCAATTTGGGGGCTATCTGTCTCTGCTTACGCTTCCCTTAACACCCATCATCCTAAGCTGCTAGAATGTAGGCTCAGATGACTCTCGTGGCTCGAGGTAAAAGGCAAAAGGCCCATTTTCTTATCTACTATACATGGCCAGGGCGGTATTTATCAAAAACAGAAATCACCTCGACATATTCTTATGCGCATTCATTTAGACTTAATCAAACAAATCATTCCAAGACAACGACTTCCTTGCTTGTAAAAGGCGTAAACGTTACGAAGAGGTGAGCTGTTTTCTGACAGAAACTTTCAACATTCTTCCTAGCTTTCAACAAGGGAGTATGCGAAAGTTTGGCCTATCGGTGCAAGAGCCACTCGGGCTCATCCTTTGAAGTCGGCAAGTCTAAAGTAAGGAAGACCCGCCTCTCTGGTGGGCCATCCGGGGACCGGTGCTCGCACGCGGCGAGGCCCGAGTCTCGACCAAAAAGCGTGGAGAGCAAGTTTGACGGTTTGGACTCAACCCACTTCGTTCCTCGTAAGCATACAAGCTCAAGT
>Ga0307930_1002412_pt1 | contig 14296 bp, 7 predicted proteins | sample OrgLakmetageno46_FD_203161 | JGI IMG/M metagenome (GOLD analysis project Ga0307930, IMG submission 203161) | Saline water microbial communities from Organic Lake, Antarctica - #46 | ecosystem: Environmental > Aquatic > Non-marine Saline and Alkaline > Saline | place: Antarctica: Organic Lake... | reverse complement strand
ATGCCCCTCTCCCTCCTGAATCATTCCGCACTTGCTTTGTTTGCGCAACGCACGCGCATTCCCACTTCTGCCCGCAGCATTGGCTTCTGTGCCATTTGGGTTTGTATTAGTTCGAGTTCGAGTAAGATATAGCGAGGTCCAGGCGGGCTATGTTGTACTGACCGTTTATTTCCAAAAATGGGCGAATGCTGGGAGGTGCTGGGCGGCGGACCAGCACCTCCTTCGAAGCTATAAACGCTTCGAGTGCAACCGGGATCTCAAACTTAGTGAGGTAAGGTGTTTAGAGTATCGCCGGTCGTTTACGACCCGCCGTGCAATTTTCACCGCTCTTGGTATTCTTTGGTGGTGCTGTGCCCTTGCGAAGTCCCTTCCCTACTGCTTACTTCACTAGCTCACTGCCATTCTGCCTGTGTGCGATTTGCCCACATTTTGCCGCGTCCTTCGTGATGGGCATGGTCTCTGCCCAGAGGGAAGTGCTACGCTTTGTCGGCATGGGGGCCGTTCAAAAGAGCCCACCACGAGGAGTGGTTGTGCTGATAAGTCACACCCAGGAGATTCAGGGCGATTCTACGGTGACGTCACTACAGTATGCGCGGGATTTTGTGACGTAATTTACGTCTGATTAGTATAAATTACTTCCCCGCGTAATTTACGCATAATTTACGGCGTAAATCGTAACCTAGCTACTAGCGGTACGTACAGTAGTTAGAGACGACTACAGAAATCTGTACTTACTTGTAGAAGCCGAGTAGCTGCTTGGTTGTGTTTTACCCGGATGGTTGGTTAGCATGCAGCTTGGTTAGGAGTGTGCTCCTTGATTACGGCATAGCTGTTCTCTGCTTAGCCCAAAAGAGCATTATAGCTTGTGAAGTAATCGTTGATTTACTACGTACAGTAGGCAGGACTTGGACTCTCGGCAGCTCGGCAGCGTGTAGACGACTCTTGTACTTACATTGGCAGCACCGCACACGCTATAACGCGGCAAAGTATTTGTAGACGTGGATGAGCCGCTATGCTCTTCAAGTTTTGGCTCTTTCACTATTAGGACTGAGTTCGACGAATGCTCTCGCGACTCCAGCAGCTGCAGTGATATTTCTGCATGGTTCTGGGGATGTCGATGTGTGGGATGGCCAATTTATCACTGAAATGGTTGTACACAAAATCAGTGTCGAGTGCCCGACTGTCACGCCAATTCCGTACACGATTGCCCAGGGCGAAGTCATGAACGTTTGGTTTGACCGAAAGAGTTTGCCGCCCAAAGCTCCTGAACAGGTTAGTTGCGGTTTTCAGTAAAGCCTAATGAAGTAAGGCTGCCACTATTAAGGCCCTTCTTGCACAAACCGGTGATCTTTACCATGTATCACGTGCAAGACTGTAATCCATACGATCATTTCTCAGTGTATCTTCGAATCACTGTGGAACCGGAAGCGAGTATAGCAGCCTCGTGTGCCCGCATTGAAAAGCTGCGGATCGCCTAGTCAAGCGTGGCGTGCCAGCCAGCCGCATTGCCATTGGCGGGTTCAGCATGGGCGGTGGGATTGCTTTGCAGGCAGCCCTGCGCTCTAAGCGGCGGTTCGCGGGGGTGTTTGCTCTGTCCTCGTACCTCTGTAAGAATGCGGCCGTCTATGGAAGGCTAGCAGCGGCCCTAGACCGCCTTGCAGTTGCGGCGTCGGATGACGAAGATGCTGCGCTGTTGTCGTTGCCGATCTTCATGCGCCACGGTGCTGCGGACAAATTTATTTTGCCAGCATGGGGGGGGCGCATTTGCAGCCCAGCTGGTAACCTTGGGCTTAAACGTCAATGCGGGTATGGTACCAGGATTAGCACATGACATGGCTGACGAAGAAATAGAGGAGCTTACGGCCGGGCTGATTCAAATATTGACAGGTGATGTTATAGCTTAAAGGGGTGGCATGCTTGCTCACTGTGGGCAGAAGTGGGAATGCGCGTGCGTTGCGCAAACAAAGCAAGTGCGGAATGATGCAGAAGGGAGAGGGGCATTGGCCAAGTTCCTCGGAAAATTTGCAAAAAGCGAGGAATTTCTGGGTGTTGCGCACTCCGCAGAACAATAAAGAGGAAGGCGCGCGAGCAAAGAAGCTCGTGACATGCGGAAAATGAGGTCCACTCGGCAGAGGTCAAAGTGTGCCTTTCAGCGCGCAAGGCGCCTATTGTTCTGCCCCTGAGCCATAAGAGGCTTTGACGGGACAGGAACTCCTTCCTCGTCCGCAGAGTGGCAGTGAATAGAAAAGCCCCCCCTCAAAAAAATACAGACAACAACATGCAAGCGGGCCGCTTGTGGCCTAGCGGCCCCTCCCTATCAAAGAGCTAAACTCGTGTATCGTATATCTTCCAGCAAATGCCACGGACGCTAGTCGTGGTCGTCCTCCAGCATTTTTCGAAACCCTCGCAAGGCCCTCGACCTTGAGAGCAACAAGTCGACCGCGTATACGTATACCCCGAAGAGTGCAGGTTCCGCGCTAGTGATCGGTAAGATTGTGCTGGCAATGCTTGTATGCTTGTAGCTGCCGCCAAATTCAATCAATCCTCCATTGTGCCTGCCTTTGATCAAACGAGAGTCCCACGGATAATTCAAGTACCAAGCGGTGCTGTAAGTTCATAACGGAAGGGTTCATCATCTGTCGGTGGCCCGAAGTTCCTAGGAATCCGTTCCCTCCCCTGATGCCCACCGTGCATGACTGTGCCTCACAGACGGGCCGTGGGATATTGTCGCCACTTTTGAAGTCCTACAATGCGATTCTGGATTCACAGCCATGAGCTCCGGTGTCAGAGTTCCGTCGGAGTTTGCAGTCCATACTGTCCTCGAAGTCATCCTCATCCTGGACAACCACTCACAGCTCACAGACAAAGACTATATATTGCTATATACACAAATATATTCTCGGTCTTAGCTGTTAGCTGGCAGTTCGAATGGCGAATCAATTCCAAATCTAGCACCGAATCTGGCATAAAGAACCACGTCCATAACCCGGGTCTGTATTTCGATATCTACTGAAATTTCTTTCTAATGGATATCTCATTTCTGTTTACTACATACGATATACGATACACGAACCCGCCGAATTCCCTTGCCCCTATCTCAAATCCCAACCAGACACCAGAACACCCGAACGCGTACCAAGTTAGAACATCAACTCGCACTCCGAACTCACAAATGGGGATATGGCCGGTTTCTCTGATCTCACAGCGCACTCAGAAGTCACCCTTTCCTCGCTGTTTTTTTTTTCCCTTTTCTTTTCATTTCGGATTCAATTGTTTGTATGATTTTTTGTTTGATATTTGTCACAGTCGAGGTGAAGACAGAGTCGTGGCGTTCAAAAAAGCAGCGCGCTGGAATGAAAGAAGCGAAGTGCCGCGGGGAAACCTCCGCCTAAATGAAGAGCTCGAGGTGTGTGCGGCGGTAGTCGTTGACGCCGTCCTCTTCGATGCGAGGAAAGCCCGCGACCATCGTGTCACTTCCGTAGATGTATAAGCTGTTGTAAATCTTCCAGTACACGTCCCGGACCCGGCGCGCGGGATGGAAGAGGCCCTGGAGGCAGTACTGCAGCACTTTAATGGGCCCCAGCGAGACCATCATGCCCTCAATGGCTTCGAACATGGCGTTGATCACGTGGGGCGACTCTTCGAAGATGTTGGGCCACACGAAGTTCATGAGGTGGGCGATCGCGTCCTCGCAGCCGAGGCCCGCCACGCCGAGGGCCACGTGCTTCACCGTGGTGGCGGCGGTCTGGCGGTGCACCATGTCTCGGTCCATGAGGGCGTCCTCGAGCAGCGGGGTCACCGCATAGACGTAATCCTTGCCCATCTCGCCGATGTACTCGAACATGAACGACAGCGCCTTCAGAACACCGTTTTGCACGTTGAGCTCAGGCACCCGATACTCGTTCATGAGCGCAGGGAGCACCGTGAAGGGCGAGCAGGTTTCCGCGACAATGGCAATGGCCACAGTGGTGCACACGCGGTTTTGGCGCTCTTGCACTTTCAAGTTGTTGAGCAAAGTGTGCAGCACGTCCTGCGGGCCAATGGCCTTGGCGATGTAGCCAAACGTGTTGACCGAGGCGCGCCGAATTGCCTTCTTGTGGGCCTTGAGCATTTCCAGCAGCTCGAAGCAAATCCGCATCCATTCCTTCGCCGACACGTGCTCCGCGCCACGATCAGCGATGCGGCCTACGAGATCGATGCAGTTTTCTTGCACTTTTTCGTGCCGGTTCTTCAAGATGGGCGTGAGCCTCGGCAAGAGTTCCTTGATGGGCGGCTGCATCTTCGACATGCCAATCACATTGACAATCGCTTTCAGGCCTCCAATGATGCTCCCCAGCACTTCCGGGTACTCTTCACCCAAGTACTCGTAGAGCACCACCCCCAAGTGACCCATCAGAGCGTCTTCGCCGCAGGTCTTCATCACCACCGCAATCCGACCAATCAAATCGGCGGCCTGCATGCGCACTTTGGCCGACTTGTTGTTCAGGCGCCACTTGATGGTGCCCGCGATTTGAGGCAAGTACGGTTTGCACCGTAAACCCAGGGCATTCACCACCGTACCAAACCCGTTGAGCATCACCACGGTTTCGTCACTGACTTGCTCTTGGAACGCGTACAAAATGCCGTCCACCAGCTGCTCTTCGAGCCGTTGATCGATGTCAGCGGCGCCCAAGTTTTGCACGATTTTCTCCACGGTTTCCATGACCATGCGGCGGTAAGGCTCCGATTCGTCCTTCAAATCGTCGACCACACGGCCCACCACCTCTGAGGAGCCCACTTTGTTGGCGAGCTCCACGGAGGTCTCCACCACGGCCTTGTAGTTCTTGCGGTCCATCGCCATGCGACGCACCCAAAAGCAACGGAAAAACTCGGGCAAAATTTCTTCTTTAACGTACGACGGTTCGACCCCGTCCGTGCCCACGCACTGCTTCACGCACTTGAGCACGATTTTCTTCATTTCTTCATCCGGGGACTGAAACTCGCGAATGAGCACGACCATGGCCTCTCGGGTGTAGTAATTGGCGTAGGTGGCATCCATGAGAGGAATGATTTGACCAATGGCCTTCAAGAACGCCGCCAAACCTTTGCCGGTGTGCTGCCGGATGCCCTTCCACAGAGGGCGGAGCACCGTGTCAAAGGACTCAATCCCGTAAGGGTGTGCGGCTTCGGCTAGCGCAGCCAAGGACAGCGCAGTGATGGTGCGCACTTTCTGCTGCTCGTCAATAAGGCCGTGCTCGATGATCTCCACCATTTGCTTCAAGTGTGGAAGCACCGCACAGCCCATCAAAATCGCGATCTGCTGCACGATTTTGATGCCCGTGTGCCGGGCCTGCCACGATTTGCGGGATTGGCACACGGCTTTGAGGAAGGGGAGCAGGGCGGGGATGCCGAGGGCGCTAGCCACCACAGCGAACGCACGCGCCGTGGTGTTGCGCACATACTCGTCCAAATTGTCAATGTCCGGGCGCATGGTGGCAATCATGCTCGCGAGGCCTGCTGCCTTGGCCAAGTTGCTGATGATTTCACGGCCCTCTACGCGAGCGTAGTAGTCATCGTCGAGCAGCATCGGCTCAATCACCACCAAGATCTTGTGCACAAAAGGGCGCACCAAGTCGTCGAGCTTGTACAGGATGCGGTCAATCACCTTGACCAGCAAGTGCCGCTCCTGGTCTTCCAAGTTGGGGCTCATGAGCAACGGCAAGATTTGGTTAAACAGAGGACCCGCCCCAAACTCTCGGGCTTTGTCGGTGATTTGTCGCATCGCAGTCTTGCGCTGGGGCGGGGTGCCGTTCTTGATCTTCAGCAAGAGCTTCATGATCTTCCGCTCCTTGGCGTCCTCAACGGACAAGTCTTCCTCGTCGACGTCATCCATCAGCTTCCCGAAGTAGCCGTAGTCCTCGGGCTTGATGAATGGCAGCCCCCCTGCGCCCTCCGTAGGGCCTGCCGGCACGCCGTACTCTTCTCGTCCCGGTGTGTCAGCCATGGTGAAGCCCGGCGTGGCCATGGGAGTAGGCGTGGCCGTCGCCTTGCGGGAAGGCGTGACAGGCACGTAGGACGCAGGCTGTTCCAGGATTTTGTAGCCCGTGGGCGGGAAGAGGTCGTCGAGCTCCTGCAGGGACCACGGGCGGTTCCGCGCCTCAATCTCACGCGCCCACCGCTGCTGCTGCGCCATTTCCGGCGTCATGGGCCCACCGTACATGTCTGCACCTCCTCCTGCGGCGCCCATAGGAGTGGCACCGGGCGTGGCTGCAGGAGTCGCGGCGCCGACCACCGGAGTTTCGTCCCACCGGCTGCGCTTCTTGCCGGCCGGGGTTTCGGCCCCCGGGGTTTCTCCCCACCGGCTCTTCTTGTCGGTGGCCGAGCCGTCCCAAGCCGGGGTGGCGTCCCAGCGGGACTTCCCGGCAGCGGCAGCTGCTCGACCGGGGGTCGCGTCGAAACGGCCTGGAGTCGCATCGAAACGACCTAACAGAGTGGCAAATACATTAAAGTTGGAAAATGAATTCAAGTACATTTCAGCAAGGAAATGAAGGAAGCAATTAGAGTTGATTCAAGCACACAGGCGGGCAACTGAAAAGTGTGCGTTACCTGGAGTGGCATCGAAGCGTCCCGGAGTAGCATCAAAACGGCCAGGCGTAGCATCAAAACGACCTGAAGGTCACAGGAGCGAGTATGGAAGCACAAACAAGAACAGTGAGTGAGAAATCCTTGCAGCGAATCGTGGGAGTGAATGCAGGCACTTGATAGTGGTAATCGAAAGTTCAGGCGAAGTACTTCTTCACCTGGGGTGGCATCGAAACGACCAGGTGTCGCATCAAAACGGCCCGGTGTAGCGTCGAATCGTCCTGGAGTGGCATCAAATCGCCCGGGAGTCGCGTCAAAGCGGCCTAGGAACCACACACACAGAGAAAAGAGGGCTATCAAACCGAAGAATTCGTGGGCACGACGCATGCGGATTCAGTTATGGAAGGACGGTGATAATATAGTACATTTGCAAGAATAGGAAGAAAAAAGATACCAAGGCTAGTAATGCGTAGTACCTGGCGTAGCGCCCATGGCTCGCCCAGGCGTAGCATCAAAGCGTCCGGGAGTGGCGTCGCCCGTCCATTCTTTGCCCGAGGCAACCGCTGGGGTAGCGGCAATGGCTGCAGCTCCTGCATCGTCCCAACGCCGGCGCTTGGCAGCTGCTGCGGCTGCCTTGTCAGCGGCCTTCTCTGGCTCTACAGCAGTGCCGGCTTTAGCTGCCTCTGCGGCCTCTTCCTTCTTCTTATCGATGGCGCGCATCACTGCAGCCTCCTCTCGCTTAAGGTTCTGTTGAAGCATGATGTCTTTGTAGCTGCGCGCTGGGGTAGCACCAGAGAAGGCATCGCCACGTTCGGGGGATATTACGCGGTTCATGCGACGCTGCTTGTATTCATCTTCACGGTCAGCGATGCGCGTGTTTACCATCCCTGACCCGCTTTCTCGATAAGCGGCAAAAGGGTCGGCCCCAGTGTCTGCATCGGTGCCCATTTCTAAAAGGCTCTTGTCTGCATTGATTTGAGCCCGAGTTGCCGGGTGGTTAGCAGCGGGGCCCTCGTCATCGTCTTCAATTTCATCCACTACCTCTCCAGCCAAGTCTCCGCGACCGCCAGCTCCGCCACCATAGATGTCCGAGTCAAATCCGCCCTTGCTCAGAAGGCCAATGCGCTCGTCCTAGAAGCCAAAAGCATGGACAGGGGCATAGAAAAAGAACGACAGGTTAGTCGGCGACACATCGTGTTAAGTGCAGAATCTAAAATATACACAATGTGCGAATCCTCCTTAACCAAGCGTTGGGCTATGCCATGTGTATCACCGCTGCAGGTGCCTCGTCTTCGCCTTGTGCCCGCTTGGCCTGTAGAGCTTTGATTTCATCCTCGACAGAGCTCATCTCGGACAAATACTTAGGTCACTTCCACTTCCAATAACACCGAAGCTAATGTGGCTATTAAGTTCCTGTTTGAAGCTCCTTAAGACCAGGCTTGACTTGGGCACACGGTTGTGGTGAGTGGCGAGGCTGGCTCCGTGTGCTATTTTGACTTCCAAGTGAGGGAGTGAGTGGTCCAGCGACGATAGCATTTCCCCCGATGCACACCAAATTGGTAATCTAGAATAGAAAAGAAAAATGTTCAGAATACAGGGGGATTGAGTACGAAGGGGTTCGCTTTTGGGCAACTTCAGTAGGCTCTGGACTCTAGACCTCGGCGCTTTAGCATACAAGCCCCCTCGGATTCGATCTCTGAGTTCACAGTGATTCCAGCATCCAAACGTGCGTAGCCGAGGGCATTGGCTGATGTCTAATGACGTACAGAATTATCCCTTCTTACTGAAGCTTGGTCTGGTTTCAAAATTATTTCATAAATAGTTCCACTTTAGAGACAGACCCCGAGGGGCCGGAATTAGAAGGCTAACAGGTAGAGATAAAAAGCAAAGCAGCGCAAACTATATCTAGGAAGCGAATCAGGCGTGCATGCCCAAGTGGCCATGGAAGTGATAATAGCGGTCCAAAGTGACACGCTCCTCCGTGCTCTGAGAGTGCTGGTCAAATTCCTATGCCTCAAAAGAAGAGTTTCCGCCCGCAGAGGAGGGGACTACCTACAACGAAGTCTCGTAGGCGATCCAGAAGAAGAGTTTAGAGGGGGCTGGAAGTATTATGCTTCCTGGTCTCTGCGCACTACCATTACGATTCTGACTCAAGCGCAACGCACGCGAGTACACTTCTGCCAGCAAGAGAATAGTTTAGAGATAATAGTTCACTGGAGAACAATAACACTTCAGTCGTCCTATCAAGAACCAAACCTTCCCTCTCTACTAGTAGGAGGGCGAGAAGTGGGCTTAGCCTGCATTTCGCGTTCAAAATTTGAGACTTATCAAAGCGAAATATAGAAGGGAACTTAATCTTTTTCAAGCGAAATACAGGCCAATGCCAAGGAGGGAATAATCAAGTTCTTGTTACAAACCAGAAGGCCCAGACTAGTCATAACAAATGGGTTATGTCAAGGATAAGGGAATATCAAAGTCCCGATGCAAGTCAGAAGGCCCGAACTAGTCGAAAAAATAAAGCAATGTAGATTTGAAGTAAAGTAAACTCTAGCGGTATCTGAAGTACTCCGACCTCGGGGACGAAGGCACCCCCCTTTCAGAACGGGCGACCCTGTACCCTAGCGCAGGACCGCGCTGGCTGGCTGAAGCTCGTAATGGAAGTTTCTTTTAACATTGAAAAACTACTGTAAAGGCCACCCCGGTGGGACACCGACACTGGCACCAGGGTTAAGCCAGATGAAAAGTCAACGCCGTGCTCTCTTCTACACTGCAACAGTGCATCAGAAAGAATAATGGATGAACTGTTCATGTCAGTTATAACATCAAATTTAGAGGGAGCTGGATGTCTGGGAGCTCGAAGTAGTATATTTCAAGCTCTTGTCACTTCTCCTTTTAAAATTATTGGACGAGCGAGGCAAAAGCCTTGCCCTTGCGCCTTGTTGGGGCCAACTCGGGGATGCGGGTGCCGGGTGCGGTTAAGAAGTAAGATGTGCGGTTTAAAAGAAAGGAGGGGGGGGATTAGAACTACCAAGCCCGCTCAGTACTGATATGCTTTCTATTTCTTATCAAATATTGAATTATAAACTTATTACGGGGTCATCATGGCCATTATGTAATAAAGCAGAAAGAGAAAGCAGGAAGAGAAAGAGGTAAAGAAGAAACAAGCGAAATGCGTGTCATCATCACCATGGCGTATGAATTCAGAAACATGATAGCATTCCCTGTCCAAATCTACTTGTGAAGCGGCACTGAGCCGCATGGATTCTTCGTGCTTTAGTTGTACACCATGTACTTCGGAGTAGACGAAAACTTTTGGTAACCCTTGATGACTTTGTTCACCGAGTCTAAGAAATCCTTCTCCGTGATAGCCTTCCGCCGGCCGCGAATCGCGAACATGCCTGCCTCTGTGCACACTGAATGGAGCTCGGCGCCTGTGGTGTTTGGGCAGAGGCGAGCGAGCAGCTCATACCGAATGTCTCGCTCCACCGCCATAGTCTTGGAGTGAATTTTGAAAATGTGCGCCCGGCCTTCGAGGTCCGGGAGGCCAAATTCCACTTTGCGATCCAAACGCCCCGGCCGCAAGAGGGCAGGGTCCAATGTGTCAGGGCGGTTCGTGGCCATGAGCACTTTAATATTGCCGCGCGCGTCGAAGCCGTCGAGCTCGGTCACGATCTGAAGCATGGTGCGCTGAACTTCGTTGTCGGAGCCTCCGTCGTCGCCGCCGCCACCGCGCGCACCGCCAATCGCGTCAATCTGAGCCACAAGAAAGGCAAAGAGTGCACGCATGTAAGCCCATAATCGCTCTTCAATTCCAAAGTCATTGAAGATATGCAAGCGTCAACATCATAAGTGAAGAGACTTTTGACAGCTGTGTTTCATAGGAATACGCATCAAGAGTAAGTGACCAACCTCGTCGAAGAACACAATGCACGCTTTCTTGGAGCGCGCCATGGCGAAGAGCTCCCGCACCATTCTCGCGCCTTCGCCCACGTACTTCTGCACTAGCTCCGACCCAATCACGCGGATGAAGCACGCGTCCGTGCGGTTGGCGACCGCGCGGGCGGAGAGGGTTTTCCCGGTGCCCGGTGGGCCGTAAAGGAGCACTCCCTTCGGGGGGTCAATCCCGAGGGTGAGGAAGCGCTCCGGGTGCAGCAACGGCAACTCCACCACCTCGCGCAACTTCTCGAGCGCGTCCTTGGCGCCGCCCACGTTATCGTAGGTGACATCGGGCTTTTCTTCGACCTGCATTAAGCTCACGCTAGGGTCAATTTTCGGAGGCAAAGGGAGCTGAATCGAATACTTGGTGCGGTCGACGCCAACACGCATCGACTCTTCGACGTCCGTGGGCGCGACTTTTTCACCGAGCCCCACCACAAATTTGGCGATTTGTTTCACATTAATCACATACTTGGCGTCGTCCGAGCCAGCATCGATGATCTTGGTGCAGCGCGCGACCTGACGTGTCACCCGAGGAAGGAGGAGCCAAAAAGCGCACGCAAGGTGACGACACTAGGTTGATTGCATCTATAGTGTTAAAAGGCTATTTCTTTAAACCTATGGAACACATGCTCGAGATGACAGCCCATCAAAACGTCATCAAAGAAGCAAATTTCCGAAGGCATTCCTTGTATTTCTACGCAAATACAACAAATACACCTAAGCTCAATTACCTGAAGGGGCTGCTCTTCCTGCTGCATCTGCTTGTCGCTATTCAGGTCCCATTGACTAGGGTGAGAGAGACCCTGGTCGCTCTCCTTAATTCCAATGAGCTCCTTGAGCTGCAAGGCAGTAAATCAAACCGAGAACGCATTAGCAGAGCCTATACCCATTTTGCTAGGAGTCCTTGAAATCATATGGCAGGAAGACTAGAACTGGAAAAGTTAGAGCCGGAATGTATGCACATACATAAACGCATACAATATACGCTAAGTAAGTATCGAACCTTGTCTTGGTGCTTTTTAATTTGGTCTTCTGTTTCTTTGATGGTGTCCGTGTAAGGACCCCGGCCATAGGACTTGAGGAGTTCAATGTCGGCATCATCTAGCGCTTGAGTTGGCGCCTCATCCTCTTCCCCCTCGTAATCCTTAATATTGCCAGTTTGACATTCGCCTCCAGACATTTTGGCTATCGGCTAATAATAGACTGCTCCTGATGTATGCACAGGCACTTCGGGGCACCACCGTTTACACTGAATTCGAGGGAAGGAGATTTTACTCGCGCTCGTGTGCTCCGCATGTACAGGGGGTAATTTCATCCACCAATACAGGGTTGAATTCTCTACTCCCAGCTCCGAGCTCCGAGCCTCCCAGCTCTCAGCTCCCAGCTTGGCACTCGAATCAGTTGTTTTGACTCGACGTTGCTGCGTTACTGTGCAGTTCCTTTTTATCTGGCCGGGTTGCGGCGCACTTGACCGAATAAAATTACATTTGCTAGATTAAAGTAATTTCGTTGAGATGGCAGTCGCCCCGGCAGCTACAATGAATACCTCCAGCGCCCGCTCGAACGACTTCGCAGTGCTGCAGAAGGAATACCGTTTGATGGAGATGAACCGCAAAGCGTTCGCCGAGGAGTCGCATGCAGTCCTCCGAAAGCAACAGAGCAGCCTCGAGAAGCTACGCGCGGATAACGAGGCTCTAAAGACAGAGTTAGCCATGGAAATGAGGTCCAATGCCCGCCCGTCGGACCTAGCCGGCCAAAGAAAGGAGGCTCTCAAGCTACGCGACGAAATTGAACAGTATAATGAGCAGATTGTGCAAGAGAAGCGCACCATGAAAATCACCACCGAGCAGGTAGCTTTGATGAAGCAGAAAATATTGCACACTCGCAAGACCATGGGAGGTGTAAACGCAGCGCGAGAGAACCAGGCTATGATCCAGAAGCAAGTCCGGATTCTCGAAAATCGGTTAGATAAGGCCTTGGTGAAATTCAACGAGGCACTAGCGCACAACAAGCGCCTACGCGACGATATCGATGACCTCCGTCGCGAGCGCGTCGTCTTTGATTCTATCTACCAGAAATTAGACCGGGTAAGACGAATTCGTGTGCGCGGGTTGGGTTGGGCTGGGGGGAGTGTGAGTCACTTTGGTTCGAGTTTTGTCTTAACAGGTGTTTGTAAATTCCGCTTCAAACGTTTAGGCTGTTAACCACCTCTTGTTCGTTCTCGTTTTCGTGGCAGGAATTGCACGACAAAAAGAAGCAAATGGCAAACATCATTGAGCTGTCGAATTTGTCCTATGAATCCCGCGACAACTTTCAAATGGACATTGCTGCCATCGAACAGGTATTAGCACGAGAAACCATTCCGCCAAACGTTACTGCATCTTCCCAGAAGACTTGTAATCCATGATTTAATCATCCTTGATCCCTTTTTCCAAGGCGAATCGCCGGGAGCAAGAAGACTTTGAAGAGCAAATGCAGACGCTGGATAATGCGCTGAAGAAGGAGTTGGCAGACGAAGCAGGGAGCAAGTCCGAGCACGAAGGGTCCGACGACCGGCTAAAAAAGTCGGTCAACAAGGGCGCCTGGAATATCACGAAGGACAAAGTTGACGTACAATTGTCCGTTGAGCGCGTGCAAAACTTCGAAGAAGCCTTTCTTAAGATCAAGGCCGCGACGGGCATCGGCGACATCGATGAACTTGTGCGCACCTTCATCAAAAACGAGGACCAAAACTTTTCACTCTTCAATTACGTGAACGAGCAAACGAACGAAATCGAGAAGCTCGAGGAGCACATTCAGCAGTTGCGAGAAGAGGAGCACAAGTACGCGGTTGAGAGCGGTGAGGACGCCGCAGCGCAGAAGCAAGTGCTCGCTGATCTCGAGGCGAAGGCTCAGGCCACGGAAGCGAGCGTGGCGAAACACGAGGCCAAATGCACGGCCACCCACCGCATTTTGGAGACCCTACGCAAGGGAATCGCGAGTGTTTTCACGAAGATCGAGTGCAAAGAAGACGACGCCTCCATGGCCACGGGCGCTCCGACCGTCACCGAGGCCAACATGTTGCCGTACTTAGGCCTGATCGAGGCTCGGTGCAACGAGGTGCTGCAGCAGTACGCCGCCAGCCAGCAGCGAGAAAGGAGCCGGCTTGCCGAAGGCTCCTCGGGATCCAAGGGATCTGACGCTGGCTTGGCAACGGCCGTGCTCAATGTGCTGGGGACTGGTCCTGTGACGCCTATGGGGCAAGACTTGATTCATGTGAACCCACCCAAGCTGGACGACTACAGTTCAGACGAAGCCGGCTCAGATGATGAAGGGGAAGACCTGAGGCCACTTACCAGGGACGAGCTGAAAGCGAAGGCACTGAACCGCATGAACCGCCGGGGTGGCTCAAAAGCAAAGCGCAAGTGAACGTACAGCCGGGAATGTACTGAACTCCTGAGTGCCCGGAATCCCTCCAATCCTTCTTCCCTCGTGGGACTTTTGATTATATTCCCTATACTATAGACTATAGAGACCATAACGATGCTTTGCTCTTACCTCATTAGCAATAGTTGGTCACTTCCCAGACTCTCCAGATCGAACTCGAACTCGAACTAATACAAACCCAAATGTGACACAGAAGCCAAGATGCTCAATGAGTCAATGCTGTGTGGGCAGAAGTGCACGCGCGTGCTTTGGCAATTGAACGCGACATTACATTCTACCGTCTGTAGAGCACCACCGCAGGGTGCGTGACTACGAGCCCATACCTGTTGATCTGGAAAGACTGGGCAGTGACCACGTATCATTAACGAGG
>Ga0307930_1002410_pt1 | contig 14305 bp, 19 predicted proteins | sample OrgLakmetageno46_FD_203161 | JGI IMG/M metagenome (GOLD analysis project Ga0307930, IMG submission 203161) | Saline water microbial communities from Organic Lake, Antarctica - #46 | ecosystem: Environmental > Aquatic > Non-marine Saline and Alkaline > Saline | place: Antarctica: Organic Lake... | reverse complement strand
GGGGCTTAATTCGTTATATTTTATTGCGTCTCGTGCAGAAGCTGGCAGAAATTACAGAAGCAGAAGGGGCGTACCTGTAAAAGAACTTGTGTTGCACATTTAACCTCTTCTTGCATTAAGATATAGCAGCTGAATAGAATACCAGTTCCTCAAAAAAAGATCGCCCACTTCTCATCTGAGCGTGCATTCTGAGATTCTGAGCTGACTGATGTCTCATGTAGCTGCGTGTCACGGCTGAGTCTACAACAAGCGCCCACTTCAGTTCGGCTGCTAAGGCGCTATTTGTTTGTATTACTTGGCGGATTTGGCAGCTTCAACTTTTGCTTGAAAAGCAGCTTCTGCCTCTTCGGCCTCGAGACGTTTCTTTTTGTCCGCTATGCGCTCAAACTTTTTTGCCTCAAAGCGATCAGGTCTTGAGCTCATTCCCATGGTTTCCTAAACATTCAAACATTCCGAACAGGACCGTGAGAGAATAGCATGTGAAGTTGAGAAGCCACTAGCTCAAAATATACCTTGAGTGACTTGGAAGGTGGTGGCGGTTTGTTGCGCTCTAATTCGCGTTGCTCGAAGAGGAGTGCGGATTCCTCATCTAACACAGAGCGCAATGCGAACGCAGGCTGAGCAGCAGCTACCACCGTAGCGGCTCCCCCAAGCCACGCCCGCCGACTAGCGGTGTTGGGGCTAACATTTTGAGTGTATGCAGCACCCAAGTACGTAAGTAAAGCCACTATCAAGGCACGAAACATGGCGCGAGTTGTTGAACTTCTTCTTCTGGACGTAATAGTGCACGCTTTTTTGTTTTGGTGTTCGTCATCAGTTTTCGTCAGAGCACGTTGCAGCATTGCAGGAATAAGTTGTCCTAATATAGTGAAGAACCACAAGTCACTCACCACTCACCCACTCACCTCTCACCAACAGCCAACCACCAACCTGGACCAACCAGCGGCGACCAGGATATGTCTTGATTCTTGAATGGTCTTGAACTTCTCTTGCATGATGGTTGAAGTTTCCCTGGCTCTTAGCTAGCCTCTGTCCGCTCTTGTACACATCCATTCAGAGCCTTAATTGGCCTTCTGGAGCGAATTTGCTAGCGCATATGCAGCTCAAGTGCATTCTTCATGTGCCTCTGTGACTGCTGTGTACTTGCCTTTCTTTGTTTTTGGGAGAGACATTCAGAGTCAGGTTGCTCCAAAATTTGAAGTAGTAGGTGGCTTTTCGTGTCTAGACTCAAGATTTCAAGATGAACTTTTCAGTTTACAGACTTATATAGTATTACACTGCAGACATTCACTCCTAAGATCTTACTTCGTGCTCCTAGATACACCGCTTCGCTTCGAGGACTCCGAATCGGATATGGACCAACAATTTCTATTTTCATATTTAAGCTAACTCAGCTTAGTATTGATACGGACAGCAAAAACGATTTAGATTTAGGAAGTTAGAAACTGCCTTATTATTTATCATGCCGTTTATACCAGAACAGCAATGAATTGGTATTGGTATTGGTATGGTACATGGTGGTCGGTGATCATGACATATAGGTTACTAGAACTAGAGCAGCTCATGGCCTTGGATTACAGCACCATTTATCTTGCTAAGATATAAGTGCCCGACTTGAAAAGTATGAGGTCGCGCGCGGTGTAGCTGTAGCTATAGAACCTAAAGTCCAAGGCGAAGACAATTCACTGGAACAGCCCTCTAATTTCCACCCGCGCGGCGCACGCACAACTTTTCCACGTGTTCGTTTCTTTCGTTTTCTCGGACTAGTCGATCACACCCCAACGGGCAACCCACAAAACGGAGCGGGCAATCCCGAGCTTGGTGGCCTTTTCGTTTGTCCGCCATTAACGTTAAGCCGCACCTGGTAAAGAAGGGCGTCGAAAGAAAGAGAGAGAAGGAGAAGGAGAAGTGGTGGAGTTAGATAGGCAGGTAAAGAAAGTACGAAGAAGCAGTGAGCACGTCAATCGGATAGCACGTGCGTGCGTTGAATGATTTTTAGACATCATTGTTTCAAAAAAAATACACGTAGACGAACCGAGTATACATTTTGGTAGGTGATCGTTCGAAAGAAAGAGGATAATAGAAACGAGGCGAGAAAGCCTTACCCTTGGAGGCAGTACACCAGGCGTTTCCGGCAGTCGAACTGCATGTGTTTCTGGAGCTCGGCGAGCGGCAGCTGCTTGCTGCATCCCCGGTGCGTGCACTCCACTTCGCGCAGGGCGCAATGGTCGTCTTTGTGCTTCTTCACATCGGCCCAGGGCACGCCTTCGCCGCACAAGCTGCACACTACCACGCGCCGAGGGCACTCCGATCGGCAGTGCACCTGTCAGGGGGGGGAAGGAGGTGGTGGCGGAATGTGAAGGCTAGGAAAGAATGAATAGGACACATAATTAGCAACACAAGTTTTGAAGGAGTACGAGAGGAAGCATGGGTATACTTCGATAAGCAGAAATGATATCACTCGAAAATGAGAGCTCAGAGTTTTCAGTTCGAAATTCTGTGCACTTTCTCAAGTATTTTGGAACAGACCTATCATAGGTATCATTGATAGAACACAAAATCTAATGACGCACACCTCCACATATGCGCATGTATGTGTGTACGTGCGCAAAGAAAACCTGATATGAAAAATCAAAACACACCTCCACGTGTCGCGCTTGCAGTTTTTCCACGCCGCATCCCAACGGACAAGGAATGGCGCGGCGCTGGCACTCGTGCGACAAGTGAGAAGGCAAAGACTCAAACCGTACCTATTAAGGAAGGAAGGAAACACAGCAAACCAATGAAATAGGCACGTGTAGGCACATTGCATTCGCGAAGTTGAGTGCAAATATTTCAAGAGAGAAGTGAAGAGGCAAGTCATTCTCAATGAATATGTCTCTCAAAGAAGTAGTAATATCAAGATAGATGTAAGCAGATCTCTGGGCTTCCTTCTTGAAATTACCGAGCGGCCGCATTTTTCGGGACAGGACACGAAGCGACGGCGGCAATTGGACGACAGGTGAGTGGGGACTGCCCGAGCTTGGAGTCGCTCAGCGCTGCATTTGTTGGGGCACACTACAATGCGGCGAGGGCAAGTGTGGCGCTCGTGGGCCTGGTGTGGGTGTTTTTTTAGTTGAGTTTTGAGTTTGATAAGACACAGAAGAAAGAGAACGAAAAAAGAATAATTAGAAAGTGAAGGCGGGGCGGGGGAGAGAGAGAGAGACTGAAGTTCACCATTTTGATAAAAGTATCTTAGAATGTGTCCATATTGATGCAATCGTCTTTCTTGCACACCTCTATTTCCATTCTTCTTAAATCCGTTTAATCACCTCCAAATCTTTCGCCTTGAGGTCTTGGACTTTGCAATTGTTTTGGCAGGCCACCACACGAAAGTCGCACTGCTCTTCCTCGTGCCCGCTCCTCAGCCGCGCCATCAGAGTCAAGCCACAGCCCACACGGCAGCCAACGATGCGCGCTTGGCACAAGTTTTTGGTGTGGTCTCTCAAGTCGCGCGCACGCACGTCGCCGTGGCACATCAAGGGGCACTCCACCTGAATAAAAAAGGATGGATGGTGATGATGAAAGGTAAGAATTCGGTACGATTACGAGGGGTAACGAAGTAGGACAGCGAAAAGAAAAGATTTTACAGCAAGTATTCAAAAAGGGGTACAAAGGTGCAAAAGTGAGCGAAAGAGTGAGACAGCCATGATGGTAATATTCATCAGTAACAGAGCTACTACAGGAGCACGAGAGCTTTCGATGCAACCCACCAGTCGATGCGGGCAGTCGTCATTCAAGTGCGTGTCCACATCCCGCGCGCGCACCGAAGCCCCACAGTTGAGGGAGCAGGTCACGGTGCGCAGCGGGCAGGCCAGGTCTACATGGGCAAAGGTGCCGCTCCTCGGCATGCGCAGACCGCACCCGAGAGGGCAGTCGACCGGGCGCTGGGGGCACAGCTCGGATTCGTGCCGGGGCTGCTCCCACGCTTGCAACAACTCGATGGTGCACCCTGGGTTGCGGCATTTCACGTACCTGTCAAGTGGATTGCCAACGTTAAATAGCGGATGACACTCAAAAATATTTACATATATATTAGGGGTCTGCGTATATTCGCATTTGGTTTCTTTGTTTATCTCTCCCTGTTACACGCATTTCTTTTACCTCTTCGGGCAATCGTTGGCCTCGTGGCCTGCGGACAGAAAGGCCACGTCGGCTAACAGTCCGCAGCCCCAACAGCACGGCACCTGGTAGATCACAAGTGGAATGAATGAACTGTGTTTTTGAAATCAAAGCTCAAAAGAATCGCAGAACAAAACCCCACTCCTTCACTTTTGCTCTTACCTTGCTGATCGCTGCTCCTCGCCGCGCCACCGTAAGACCCATGTTCCCCTGTTTGAACTGCAGGAGCACCGCCACGGTCTCTGCGTGGTTCTGTTGTTTCGCCCAATCGTACGCGTCTTTGCCCGTAAAATCACGGTGGTCGGCGTCGGCTCCCGATTCCAACAGGAAACGCACTGACCGTTGCTTGCCTTTGATCACGGCCCACAAGAGAGCGCTGCGCTGATGCTTGTTGGAAGGCCTTTAGAAAGACAAAAAACAAAACACCACGGCACTTGATACACAAGCGTGCAAATATTAACACACACAATCGTGATGGCATTCAGCGTGCTTTCATGGAGGCCAATAAAACAGGCACTATTTAAGGTAACCATGCATCAATCGACTGCACATGAGTTGTTGAATACACTGCCTTGTATTCATGGTGTCGGCGTTACCTCTGGACCGTAGCACCCCTCTGTACCAGAGCATCCATCTGAGCCAGCCGGTCTTTGATGGCCGCCCAACTCAGAGCGGTGTGGCCGAGGCGATTTTCAGCATCCAGTTTCGGCCTATAAAAGATTTTAAAAAAGCACGCGTTTAGCCCATGTACTAATATAAACATTTGCACATGAGAAGGAGTGATTATGTTAACTCACAGGTTCGTGTGAAGCAAATGCGTATATATAGATGTGTGCTTATCAATCAATAATGCGAAAGGGGCTCGACAAGAGATCACATGAGCGAATGACACTGTAGTCTCAGTTCAACAATCCGAAAGTCTCACCGGCTTTTTTGGCGATCCAGCAGCAATTCGACGGCCAACACTTGTTTGCCTGTTTCATGTAAAGGCAACACATTTTTTTTTTGAAAAGAAGGCAAAGATAGGTGAGTAAGATTAACACCTAGGTATTTTTGGAAGAGCAAATAAAATGGGGCACTTTGCGTCGTATACATTATTGGCCAACCCTCTCTCCGTGACTCCCTCTGAAACACAACAACACCAAGCGTGCAACATTCCGCTATGCCCCTTATCGATCACACGCATACCGTCGTCGTTGACGCACGGGTCGTAGTTCAACCCATCGGTGTCTTCTTCCGCGGCTCTCATCAGTGGCGTAAAACCTTCGCGCGACTCGTAGTCCGAGGCCACCCCTTCCTCCATCAGCTGCAATATCCCCGGCCAGTCGAGTTTACCCGCCGTGAGCAACAAATCCATTTTGGCCTATCATATCAATGAAGGAGAAGTGGCAGCCAAAATGAGGACAGAAAAATATCCTTCACTAAAATAGCATCATGGGGGAATCATCTTTTGTTGGCTCAGAATAAAGAAATGTATATATTTCCTGCACGCTGTCAGTAGGAAATCAGTTTCCACACAAAAATGTACACAACGACCAGAACAAACACACATATCTCTATGCGTCCACTATTTTAGTACCTCGTTGCGGGTCAGTTCCGCTCTTGCGAGCCGCATCCTTCGCTTCCTTGCTTTTTCTTCTACTCCATCCGCCATGGTCTTGGCGATGCGCATCCAGACCGCCCTCGCGCCGTCTACGGCTAACGTCCAGCTGCTCGCTTCGTGGTGCCACGGAATCCAACCGTGGCCGCGGACGTACCTTGTCGCAGTCATAGGTTATGGGATTTTAAAAGATTCGACCAAAGAAAAGATGGCGAGGCAGTAACTGAATCACAATGACTACAGTAGTAGAAAGAAAAAAGCGAGGAAGAAAAAGTTATGTAAAACATCATCAAATCTCTCTCCATCCATAAATGCTTTTCATCACTTCCTCTCTCTTCCCTCTTCCCTCTCCCTAATATACACTATTTCACTTACTCGTCGCACTGCCCGCGTTCCGCGCAACCGTGCAGGGCGGCTGAAAGCATGTCAATGGTCGTTAGGCGCTGGCGAGAGGTCGGGTTACGAGGCGGCATCGGGGCGACTCCGACTACTTCTCCTGCATCGCCCGAGGGAGAGGACGTGGAGACCTAGACAGTATATCAAAGGATAAATTGCAAGGACGTCCGACGGCACACAATACAGAAACCATCAACAGAAAGGCGTAAATAGAAAATTTAGGCGTGCACAAGTGCGATCGAAAAGAAGAAGAAGAAGAAGAAATTGAGATGAATCCAGCTTTAAGGAGTATTGCCATTTGCATGTATTTACTAAAAACACACATGCGCCCACTCACTGCGCTACTACTCTCGTCATGATTGTCGTCATTGCTTTCCGTGGGTTTGTCGGTGTTTCCCACGTAGCGGTTCCGCGCTAATTCCAGCTTGTGCTTGACTTCCTTGGCTCGGGAAGGGGAAGGCGCGACAAATGGGCACACGGGCAAAGGGGCTACCGTAGACCGGGCCGCCGAAAACAGCGGCAACTTCTTGCGCAAATACACTTCCAGAGGCTTCACGTGCCCGTTGTATAAGGCCTCGACGAGGGGCACACGGTTTTTGCTCCGGAAGCCTCGCAGCTTGTCAATGGCTGTGGTGACGGGAAAAGAAGGAAAAGAGTTCGAGAAAGTAACGATGCAGACGAGGGATAAGTGGAAAAAGATGCAAAGATTAAAAGAGGAGTAGAACTGTGAAAATTGGAACACGACAAGTCCTAGTCCAGCAATTGAAATTAAGGGTTCAAGAAGACGCCCCAATCTTTGTGTTCTTGGCCGCCGAGCGCACTCCCTGGCTCTCACCTTGGCTCAGCGACAGTTGAAACGTGAGTTCAATGTTGCGCCATTCCGCGGCGACGGTGGCCGAATAAGGCCCCCGATGGCCGCGCCACCACCAGTTGCGGAAGGTCAACTGCACGATGGTGGCGCTTAAGGTGTGCACCGTGTCCATGCAGCCTGGAGGGCCGCCATAGTCGAAGAGAAGCTCGAGCACGTCGGGCTGGGTCACGGTGATGATGGTGAGAAACGGAAAAGAAAAGAAAAAAGCAGAAGGAAGGTTAAAAGCATCGCATGATGGGTAGGTTAGATGTATCAACGTGTGCAATAGGAGAGGGGTTGAACAAGGTTATTATTGAGCTCTCTTACCTAACAAGATCGTTACAACGCCCTCTATTTCTCTTCCTCAATTTTTTTTACAACTTCTTAATTTTCCCTTCTCATTTTTTCCCTTCTTTTCTTTCTTCCTGCCGCCCTCTCTTTCATTCTTTACCTGATTCACAGCAGCTGCCCATGACACAAGCGTGTGCCCAGTGGATGACACAATTTGAAAGATTTTTGCCACTCTTAGCCGCTCTTCGGCCCCCTTGGACTTCTTCGACAAATACAGGGTGTGGCGCTTGGTTTCTTCCAGTTCACGGCGTACCTAAATGTAGTATGTATCGCAAAAATATCGGGAATTATTTCCAGGGAGAGGATATTGAAAAAAGACTTGAAAGGTGCCTATGGACTAACAAATAGATGAGAAAGGTGAGCAACTCTGAGAATATTAACTTGACTACACGTGTGCGCGTAACTCACCAGAGAAGTGCCGAACTTCGCGATGCGCACGTGGTACTGCGCTTTTTCGAGCGCGGGCAAACTGGCGTCGTACCTACGTGGGCAAGTTGAAGGAGACGAAAGTAAGGTTGGGAGACCAATACGAATGCGAGATTGAAAGAAGAACAACGGCTATATGGATACGAGCGGAACACTTGAACACGGTTTAGATTTCAAACATTCTCTCGTCTACACTTCAGTTGTCGAAATGTAAGCCGTGAACATGCGCATACGACAAACCCCATACTCATTCTATTCCATTCAACTATTCTACATCATCTCACCGTTCTCGGTCGGCGAGCTCTCGTTCTTTGAGGGCGTTGTGCACTTCCGATGCTTCATGGTAGGCCAAGACTGCGGTTAACCATTTCGCGAGTGCTTCTACGCCCTTCCAAGGCCGGTCGGGGTCTTCGTCGCCTAATCCCGCATACTTCCACTCGCCATCTTCACCGCCATCTTCTTCATAGTACCCTTCGCCTAGGCGTGAGCTAGCAACACGGCTTAGGCCAGAAGCAGAACCAGCAGCAACAACTACCATCGCGCTATTATTTTTCTCTTTCGACATTCCTTCTCGTCTGCTGCTGTGCCTGCCGCTGTTGTTGTCGTAGGAGTTGGAGAGGGTGCCTTTGGTAAAGTCCAACAACCCAACTCCAAAGTGACTCTCTCCACCGCCGTCAGCGCCATTACCAGCACTCGTTTCACCGTTGCTATTGTTGTTGTTGTTGCTGTAAAGTTGAAGCGGAGGAGCAGTGGTCGTACTCCCCGACGATTCGTCGCTTCCGTCGCCCAGGAACGCCAAAAAGCTACTGCCTCCCTCACCGGTGCTCTTCTTGCCACTGATAGGGTCTATGAATTCAGTGCCTTCTCCTGCCATACCGTCCCACGGAGAAGGCGCGCGCTCCCCACTACCACTCTCACCGCTGCCGCTCACACCGCCGCTCACGCCGCTCACGAAACTGAAATCATCCCCGCTGTTGGCGTTATAGTTGCCATTGTTGCTGATTGGGTCAATAACATCGAGTGTGGTATCATTTTCACCGCCCCTCATATTACCGTTACAATCATAGTCGTTGTTGCCAATGGGGTCAATCGTGTCCGATATCGGAGGGTTAATTGTAGCACCGTCCAATGGGCTCACCGCGCTGGCAGAGTCTGTGACGTCATCGCCAACGAACTGACCCAGATCGTCGCCGTCATCATTCACATCACCATGGCGGCGGTGGCTGGCACCTTCTCCTTCTTCTTCTTCTTCGTCACTGCCGTGAGGTGTCAGTCGACCTCCATCTCTACTGCTACGGCCACTTCTGTCACTGCGCCCTGAGTCTAGGTCCGATCGTTGGGTTCCTCTCGAAGATCTCGCTATCCGGTTGTGGCGCACAAGTTGCTGGTGTTGGTGTCCGCTGGCGTCGCTGCCAATCCGACTGCTGCTCATACCTCCTCTTGCACCAGCGCCACCGCTGCTGCTGCCAAGAACAACATTATCGTCGTCTTCCCCTGCGCGCTCCCGAGGGCCCCACTTCAAGCCACGGCCTCTTGGGCCCGCGATGGCGAAGACCTCTCGGAGCCGTTCTTGCGTCAAGCTCGTCTTGTTGAAGTACCTATGGAGGGCATGACGCAAAATTGCAATAGAAAATGGGGTGGAAGAAAAAGAAGAGAAGGGCTGTATAGAAGGTAACGAATATGAATGGTGACATCAATCATTGGAAGACTAAAAACTAATCGCTAGTTGTCAGAATTCGCAACCATTATTAGTACGTAACATCGTACCGGAGTTCGGCGAGGCAGTTTTTCCGGCTGAGGAACGGCAATCCGGCTGCCCACCAATCGATCGAGGTGCCGAAGTCATCGCATTCTACTTCCTTATTGTCATTGCCATCTTCCCTTTCGAGTGTGCCTTCATTGTCTTCTTCTTCATCACCACCACTATCGTTGAGTCCATCGTCACTTTCATCGTTGTCGTCACTAGTGTTGTCATCATTGTCACGCCTTGCACCTCGGCGCTGATACACGTCGCGGCGAGTCATGACCTTCTTCTTCTTCTTTTTGTTAGCTGCGTTCTTCTTCTCCTTCTTTTTCTTGGCTTGTTGGGCTTTCTTAGATGGGTCTTTGTAGCGGTACCGCTGGATGCGTTCGTCATGTTTCACCGAAGGCTCCAGCCCGAGCATGACACACATCCCTTTCACGATGCGACGAGCAGCAGGGGGTGCATACCTAATGTATGGCATGGGAAGAGATGAGAAACAAGTATGAAGGGAAAATTAAAGGACCGAAGGAAAGAAGGAAATACATGAAGACAGAAAAGACAAATGCAACAGGAAATTGAAGTATTAAAATTCCAAAAGAAGTGAAAGAATTTGTTGAAAAGAAAAATTACAGAGCACATCCAAATAATTAACATTTGGTTCCTTAGTTGCAGTCCTTCAATGTCATTGTCCTCTTACTTTGAATCGGACACGTCGGTAATTTCGGTCAAATCTGTGGGCTCCAGCGACTGCAAGAATAGCATGGCGTTATCGTATTGCTCTAGCATCGATGCCACGATAGCGTCGCCGTCGTTTTCGTGACTTGACATCTCATCCTGCAGTGCCTTCACCTGTCAAAGCAGACAAAGGCGAGACAGTTGAGGCCACCAAACCATGCGCAGAAAGATTAGGAACCCGTGCACAAGAAGTACATACGTATGCCCATGGAACTGTGTGTGTGTGTGGATGCGTGCATAAAAAGGGGAGAGGTGAGAAGAACCCATCATTGTTCTCAGTGCATCACATTTGTTCCCTTCCTCGACCCCTTTTTAATCTTCTCATCCTTTTTCTCTCAACTACGATACAATCCAACCCACCCGCACATACACGCACATGTTCAATCTAAGTTAGTATAATACCTTTTCCAGCTCTCGGGCTTCTGCAGCTAAGCAACGGCCCAAATGTTGCTCTTTCTCGTTTAAATCGAGAGCTAACGCGCGCACCGAGGCCTCGCACTCTTCTTCCTCCTCGTCAATCTCTCCGATTTCGCTTTCAATGGTGTGCTGGTGGTTCAGCACGTAGGGCTCGCCTTCTTTGACCACCTAAAGGAAGGAGGTGCAGAAAAAGAATGTGCTGAAATACAATGTCTCAAATTTGTACTGAACATGACTGGTTTGATTCGTTTTTGATAGACTCTTTATCCAGTCTACCCGATGTCTCACCCAGTATATGTCAACATCAATTCTTCCTAAATGCAACGCATCAGAAAAAGCGTAGCTACTGTATCTAACTAAAAAAACTGCACCTTTGTCTTACCTCGCGAATAGCCTTCAGGTCTCCCTTCATGATGAGCCGATACAAGCGCTCGATGTCCTTTTGCACACGGTACTCGCGCACCTTACACAGAGAAACATGCAAGTATCAAAAGAGATTTAAGTCGTTCAAAAATATCGAGATCAAATGGAGAAATAAACGTTAACAAACATTATCGAGGAAAATCAGTGCGTGAGCCCCCTTGCACTACTATACAAATAGCAGAGCTGTGATTGGTAATTCTAAATACGTCGCCTTTACTACAAAACAGTGCAGAAATAGAGGATGTATTCAAGTATTATCATCAAACTTACCAAATGCCGAAGGGCTCTCGACTGCCCGCTGTTCAGCGCCCAATCAAAGGCTGTGGCTTTCTGCTTGGTAACCAAATTCAATTTCGCGCCGCACTCCATCAGAAACCGCAACGGCTCTACAGACCCGTGTTTCGCGCACTCTACCAAGGGGGTTCGGCCGTTGGGGGTCTCGAAGTCCACACTCGCGCCCTCGCGCACTAAGAGCTCCACCTGCAGCATCCGTGGCGCACAAAAGTGAGTTACGGGAGAAGCAAATGAGATCCAAGAGGGATAAAATGGAAATGAGATGTACTTCGAAAGCAAGCACTCATAGCGCCATGTTTTTGGATTCTCCTAATGAAACAAAACAACAAAGCGGCAAACTTCAATCGGTACTCTCTTTCCTCCTTCTCACCATGGTTAAATCGTTGACCGCACACGCTTTGGTGAGCGCGGTGTGGCCATCACTCGTAGCTGCTCGATTCAACTCATGCGTCACTTCTGCGCGCGTTAAACCGCTTCTCCGCAGACGATTGATGAGGTCTGCGGCGCAAGAATTGTCCCCGGTGGCACAGCACCGCATGAGTGCAGTGGACCCGTGCAGTGCACAGACCACTTGTTCGAGCTTCAGGGCTGCGTTGCCTTCGGAGACGCACCACTCGTCCAAGCTCCGCTGCTGCTCTGCCACCTTGTTGCGCTCTAAAATAAGCGCGTCGCGCTGGGCTTCGTGGTGTAGTTTGGCTGCCTGCAGAGGGGGGCGCTCGAGTTCAAGAGCGAGGCGCTCTTTGCGGTGCGCCTGATGGATGAGCAGTCATGATGTGTAAGTGGTTGAGAGAGGTAATTTTGAGAGAAGGAAGTGAGTGAGTCTGCATGAGCATTAGCATTAGCACATGTACTATGCGCGGTCAAGATGAGATGGGAGGGGTGGTATTTTGTCGGTCTATTCTCACCTGTAGTGCTAGTAGAGCTTGCTCCTTGACACGTTTCTCCAACTCCACCACTTCTCGGGACAATTTCCCTCGGCGAAGTTCTGCAGACGGGATCAGCCAGCTAGCCAGTTGACGCGCACAAGGGGGTGATTTGGAGCCGCACAGCAGCACGCGGCGCATGCAGACGGCTTGGTGCTCTTCCAGCAGATTTAACGCCACCATTTCCTGTGGTTGTATCATGGATGGGTGATCGATAAAAGGGCAGAAAAGAAGCACGAGTGCAATACCGGGCAAGGAAGCTAGGCAAATGATTATTCTAAAGTACACTTCGTAGTCGGTTCATCATCCTTGCATGTGCGTAAGAGCGTGCGACGGTGACATGATGGCACACAATATTTATATACTACTACATTAGAGGACCTTGCAGCCAGTGGGGCAATCGACGATCCGGCGCGGGCATTCGGAGGTGACGTGTTTGAACTGCTCCAAGTACGTCAAGTCTTTGCCGCAGGCCAGAGGGCAAGGAATGCTCCCGCTGCTCCCTACGCTGTGCCGCCGCGCGCAGTCGTCCGACATGTGTTTGGCCAAATCTGAGGTGCGGACCTGTTGATTCATAGCAAATAGAATAGAGTATCAGCATTCAAAGGCCATAATAACAGAAACATGTGCTCCAGATGGGAACGTCATGAAAATCTCCTTATTCAAGGGTTTCCAATTGAAAATGACACCATGGAAGAAAAATATAGGATGCTCACGACTCCATCACTTCCGACATTTCGAAACCTTTCTTTACTCTTTCCTGATATCACCATCATCCTCACCTTCACGCCGCATCCGGTAGGGCACGCTCTCAAAAAGCCCGGGCAGTCGTTGACTTTGTGGTCGGCCAAGTCTTTCTGCATCACTACCATGCCGCAGTTCTCGCAGGCTTCTTCCCTTCGCACGCACAGGGCGGTCTCGTGGCACAGGCGGAAGTCTTCTTGCATGCTTTCGTCGCAGCCCAGCGAACAGAGCACCTGGTGAAGGAAGGAATAGACATAAGCACACAGTTGCACATGAGGTTGAGGTGGGAGGACACACGAAATGACGCAGCGTAAGTGCAGCCGTAAGTCTATCTCACATCTAGTCCTCTCCTCTCTCATCTAGCATCAAGTTCTCGACCTCAACTCCAACTCAATTACCGTGCGTTTCGGGCAGTCTTCAGCCTTGTGCTGATCCAGTTCTTCAAACCATAGTTCATCGGTGCGCCCGCAGTCAACGCACTGGGCTGGCCGTTTCCCGCACTGTTCGTATTAGAAGAAAAAAAATGGCGCGTAGGGCAGTAGGGTACATGAGGGATTTAGGAAACAGGTGCGCCGCAAAGGAAGTTCTCGAAGAGTTCAAAAAGAAAACAGTCCAGGAAGGGAAAAGTTTAAAAAAAAAAAACGAAGCAAAAGCACCATCATATCGTTTGCTTAACGAGATAGAAAAAGAAATGCAAATCGAAAACACACAGCACAACAACACATAAAACGAAGAAGAAACTTGTCTACGCCTCATGCATACCTGCGTTGCCATGTGGTGGTCTAAATGTTTGCGCGCTATCGAAGCCCCGCAGCCGTAGCCACAGCGCACTTCCAGCATGGTGCAGTCTTCCCGCCAGTGCTGGCGCATGATTCGTTCCGTGACCCCGCGGTTGCCGCACTTCGGGCACGGGATGTCCCGGCACTCGCAGTCCTCCTGGGTAAGCGTTTACATTATAATAGATCAAAATGAGATGCAGATGAATTGTTATAGAAGGGCGCTCAACTTAAAGTAGAGGAAGAAAAGGCAGTAATTTTGAACGCCAATGTGTATTTCTATTTCATCAAAAAAAATTCAGAAAACAAAAGAAATGCACACACACTCCACACTCTGCATGCACACACACTCCACACTCTGCATGCACACACACTCCACACTCTGCATGCACACACACTCCACACTCTGCATGCACACACACTCCACACTCTGCATGCACACACACTCCACACTCTGCATGCACA
>Ga0307930_1002408_pt1 | contig 14315 bp, 17 predicted proteins | sample OrgLakmetageno46_FD_203161 | JGI IMG/M metagenome (GOLD analysis project Ga0307930, IMG submission 203161) | Saline water microbial communities from Organic Lake, Antarctica - #46 | ecosystem: Environmental > Aquatic > Non-marine Saline and Alkaline > Saline | place: Antarctica: Organic Lake... | reverse complement strand
CTGCTAGTGCCGCTAGTGCCACTCGCAGGAGTTGTCGCTCGGAGGGAGGCGTGGGCACTGCTAGAACTCGTAGCTATGCTTCCGCCGGCCGCAGCAGTAGCTGCAGCAGTAGCTGCAGCAGTAGCTGGTGGCATTTCACTAGCAGCTGGGCTACTTTGCGAGGGCAGCATCGAGTGCATTGAATACCACACGGCGAGCATTCCAGCGAGCAGCGTGGCCACAACTACGGTGGTTTTACCTAAACCGCGCTTCTTCCGTGGCGGTTGCATCGGTACACTTGTCGTCTATTCGTGCAGCGTGGATGGTACTAAAACAATTGGCTAGTATATTTCAAATCGATGGTGGTAGTTATGCAATGCTAAAGGTGTTACGCTGTCATCCTAAGGGTAGCATCAAAACGCCTAATGTTATTGCGTGACCTAAACACGTGCCATGGGGCATAAAAGTGGTCAATGATCAATGATCCATGCGATGATTTCATACTACACAAAACAAATCTTTCTCCCCCCTGTAGACTTGTATGATGAGTTTGTTTGTTGTTGTTGTCGTACCTTGTTCTTACTGCTCTTGTGCTTGTGTTCTCGCAACTACCTTCCTCTCCGCACTCGCGGTGTTCGATGTCCGAACTCCCAAATGATGAGCCTGCGTTTAGATCCCGGGCTATACTTCAGATTCAAATAGAACTCGAAGTGGGAGATCCAGAGCACAGATTGAGGCGAAGATCAAAGAAAACAGGGGGATACATGCGCGCTACAAATGAAGCGAGTTTTCCACTCGGCTTAATGGTAGCGCGAGATCCCCATGGGGCATATAAATCTAGTTCCTCTTCGCTTTTGTAGTTGCGATTACATATGAGGTGCCTTACTCGACTGCTACAGCAGTAGCAGGAGCATTCGCCAGTGGGTGGCTGCATGGGTTCCCGCGAACAGTTACTTCAACCACTTTGGACTCCAATCTGGACACAAGCAAGCGGAGAAAAAGACGGGATTATCAATCAAGCGGGCGAAATGAGGCAACGGACGATCGAACAGCGGAATCCAGCAGGTAAATACAAATGTGACAGAACCAGGGTAGCTATTTACCCGTGTCCCTTGGAGTCGAGAGGGCCCCATTGGTCGGTGACAGCAGCGGGCAGCGGGTGCGGCAACGCGTTGTTGGACAAGTTCAGCACTTTGAGGTTCGGAAGCGAGAGCACGCCAAGAGGGAAAATTTTGAGCCTTAATGTGAAGTGAGCAAACAACCATTACGGGAAAAGATCAGGAGTTGATGGGGGAGCGGCCAGGTGGAAAATCACATGACTACGCGTTTTGTGCAACAACACACAAGAAGATAGCCAAAGAGGTCAATAACAGACTTGCACGAAAGTAAAGAGCATAATTAAACGCTGTAGCATGAGATGTTGACGCACTTGTTTCCGTTCAAGCGAAGCTCCTCCAGGCGCCGAAGTTCTCCAATTCCGGCCAAAAAGGAGCCTTCATCGTTAGCACCACTGCCACTGCTCTCGCCGTTGCTAGCATCCTCGTCACTGCTGCTGTCGCTGGCTCCAAGTTGGTTGCTTGAGGCGTTCAGCACCAACAAACAGTCAGCAAGGCCGGTCATGAGCTCAGGCGGTAGCGTCTTGAGAGCGTTTTGCCGCACGTTCAAGCTTTGGAGGCAGGCTAAGTCCCCAACGGTCGCGGGCAGCTCCCTGGAAGCATTTTCAGGAAGAGATCTTTAAGGTGGAGACGAATCTAACCGGGTTTGGGTCAGGTAGGATCCTCAACATATGATTTAAAATTGTCTCTGTCAATGCAGCTGTCTTCGCAGCTTTGGAGTTCTCACTTGAGCTTATTGTTGTCCACTGCGAGATCTTCTAATTTAGAAAGCATGCGGATCTGCGCCCAAGAACACGGCGAATAGAAAAGCAAAAGGAGTAAATGAAGGAGTCATAAGATAGAAGAAAGAAAGCTTGAGATCGCAAACCAGTAAGAGTTCAAAGTACAAGAGATATTGCAACCCTGCTTCTTAATGTTATACACACCTGAGCAGGCAGCTGCACTAGTTGGTTCCGAGAAAGCCGTAACATCGTAAGCTCATGCAGCTCAAGCACGGACGCTGGCAATACACTGATTTGATTGTCGTCCAACCAGAGCTTTTTGAGAGAAGGCGCTAGCAAGGCTAGCTCGGATGGTAATTCTTGGTGGTGGTGACGCCCGTTGCCATTGTCATGAAAAGGATTTAAAAATTGATAAAATTAGGTGACAGTTACTAGGATCCAAGGGCTTTGTTAAAGCATACCCATCGAAAGCATTGAGGATATTGAACCGACACAAATGACGCAATGTACTACGCTCACGTCTATTTGCAAGGACGCGGTTGGTTGGGTAAGAAAGAATACCCCTCTATCCTCGTAGTGCTAATGACACCAACGCACCAGAAAGTTTGTTGTTGCCAAGATTCAGCTCGCGGAGGCGGCCGCCTGCCAGGCCATGGTTCAGCCCAATCAATGAAGTAAGCTTGTTTGCGTACAAGTTTAAGTATTCGACTGACTTCAACTGAGGCGCGTTGCTGGCTCGGCAGAGTGTCGAAACTTCACCTCCTTTGAATTCACCAGGGCGACGCGCCAACTTGAGCTCTCGCAAGTCGTCATCATGGAGGATTTCTTGAATCTTGCGAGTGTCCCGGACGATGAACATGACGCAGTAAGTTTAAAGCGATGCCTTAAATACAGAAGTTTGGCCTCTAGACTCAAGAGTCTTCAGTTTTCGCGCTCCATTTTTCGAATCGTGCAACTAACTTTTAAAGAACTAAACTACAAATATTCTCGTTTGGATAATATATTAGGGAAGTACGTGTCACATTCTCTGAAGAGAATGCTCCGACGCGGCGAGATGATCCCGATGAAGTAAAAATGCCGCGTGCTGGCACGCGTCCATGGACGAGAGATGGATGGGCGAGGAGCACCTCGAAATGCAAGAAAATTTCAATATTCCCAGACTTCAATCCGAAGTCTTGCTCGGCGAACAGGAAGAAGGTATTCCGTCGATTTCTCTTAATCATACTTCATATTGTTTTGGTTGTGGTCAATCTTCCTTTCTCTTACTCTTCCACTCTAGTCTTATCTCGAATATATTTTTTTTGTACAGGATACCCCACGAACATGCCATCGTCGCCAGCTAGCCTACCTCGCCTGCCGAAATCCCCGCAACAGAAGGTAGGCTTCGTGTTTTCATGGCGCAAGCTGTGGGCGTTTACGGGACCGGGGTGGCTCATGTCGCTCGCGTACTTAGACCCTGGCAACCTCGAAGCAGACCTGCAGCAGGGCGCCTACACGAACTTGCAGCTCGTCTGGGTGCTGTGGTGGTCTACGTGCATTGGCTTGGTGCTGCAGGAAATGGCGGCTAGGCTTGGGTGCGTGACCGGGAAAGACTTGGCACAAGTGTCGCGCGAGCATTTTGCGCCGTGGCAGAGCCTCGTGCTTTACGTGAACATGGAATTGGCCATCATTGGCAGCGACATTCAGGAAGTGATTGGGTCTGCGATTGCCTTGAAGTTGCTTTTTGGCTTGCCTCTCTACGCGGGATGTCTCATCACCGGCCTCGACACCTTCACCTTTTTGGCCGTGCACTATCTGGGAGTGCGCTACCTCGAGGCCTTGATTTGCTTTTTGATCGGCACCATGGCGGTGTGCTTCTTTGTGGTGTGGGGTGACGCTGGCACTAACGGCAAGCAATTAGCTACGGGATGGGTCGCACCCTTGCTACCGGGTTACGCCATTCAGCAAGCAGTTGGTACCATGGGCGCAGTTATCATGCCTCACAATTTGTACCTACATAGTGGGCTTGTTCTGTCTCGAAAGTTAGACCGCTCAGATAGTACCGCAGTAGCAGAAGCCAACGCGTATAACTTGATCGAGTCGAGTGCCGCCCTTCTTTGCAGCTTTTTCATTAACTTGGCGGTTGTAGCCGCCTTTGCGGCATACTTTTTCAACACCGATTGCGCGGCACAGGGGCTTGCTTGCTTGCCGTGCGCGACCGTAAACGACAATGACGGCACGTGCAGCTCTTCGCACGGTGACGCATGCTCCACCTCTTCTTCGGGCAGTGGTATTGCAGCCAATGTTGGGCCCCATCTCGCGACCTGCGACTCGATTGGCCTCGAGCGCGCTGGAGATGCGTTGCAGCGAGCGGCCCCAAACGGCGCAGTTGCTTTGGTGATATGGGGGGTGGGGTTACTGGCAGCGGGGCAAGCAGCCACTATGACCGCCACGTTTGCGGGGCAAATCGTGATGGACGGGTTCCTGAACATCAAGTTGCCGCAATGGCAACGGGTGCTGCTGACCCGCGTAGTGGCCCTTGGACCTGCCCTCGCTGTCAGCGTCGCGACGGGCTCCAACACCGCTCTGTTCAACAGCATCAACGAGTGGTTGAACATCTTGCAAAGCATTCAGTTGCCGTTTGCGATGCTGCCCATCTTGAAGCTCACTTCTATGACCAGCATCATGGGCGAAGATTTTCGTACGCAGGGGAAGCAAGCGGGCTTGGTAGCCAGCCTTGCGTGCGTCGTGCTTTTCGTCAACTTCTACCTCCTCGGCAATTTTCTCGCCGATCCCACTGCGCCGGTGCCGCATGAACCGTGGTTATACGTGTTGTGCGCGGCCTGGGCCGTGGCCTATCTGTCCTTTCTAACGTCTCTCTTTTGGGCAGAGGCCAAGGCCTGGGTAGCAGAGCTAGGTGGGAGGAGACAGCAGCACCGTGGTGGAAAAGTGCCTTCGGAGGAACCGCCGGAGCCATTAGATCAAGAAACAAATGCCAACCCGTTGCATGCGCCAAGTACTTTGCCTTAAGCGGTATTCTCTGAGCCACTTTGCATGTCTTTTTGGCCTGTTCAAGATTCAAGTTAAATTTCTCAATCAGGTGCTACAGCGGACACACAAGTAGCATGTAGGCCGTTCAATGTATAAAGTCCCACAAGTCCAGCCACGGACCTCAACATCACATATCACATGCACATGGACAAGCGCTTGGCTGGTATAAAGGTAATGTCTGCTTCAAAAAGCCGGTTTATCGGTTTATGTATGTCTAAAAAGATAGACCATAGGACCTGAGGTCACTAGAACATCCCACAAGAACCCTGCACCTATAGACCAATACCAATACTAATCTAAACCGCTAAACCGAGGAACTCGAACTAATACAAACCCAAATGGCACAGAAGCCGATGCTGTTGGCAGAAGCGGGAATGCGCGTGCGTTGCGCAAACAAGGCAAGTGCGGAGTGATTCAGGAGGGGGAGGGGCATTGGCCAAACTTAAATTCCTCGAAAAATTTGCAAAAAGCGAGGTGTTTGTGGGTCACGCGCACTCCGCAGAACAATAAAGAGAGGTCGTTGCAGTGGAATAGAAAACGTATCCCAGATAACTCGACCCCGAAGACCGAAGAGGAACCACTGAGAGCGATTTGCTATTTGCTCTACTTCTAAAACAATTATTAACTGAAACAAAATGACTAAACGTCCAGCTTTGCGAAGGAATTAAAAGCAGAAATAAATCATAAAGTCCACTGGGTAACATCCTTTTCCGTGTCGCTCTCCTCCGCCTTATCCTCTCTCAGCGTTTCTCCTGCTTTGCTGTTCACGCTTTCGTTGCCCTGCTGCGCTACAACAGCGGCCATTTCATGGGCTGAAGAGGAAAGATCCTCCAAATTCATGGGAGCATCACTGAAGAACCCACCATTCCCTGAAGCTCTTTCCCCACTTCTTCTAAAACTTGGCGACAGGGATGCCTGTGCAGCACCGACAGCCACGGCGTCCTCATCATTCGTGGCAGCATGCTGGTGGTGCACACTCTCAGCACTGGCAGCAACTACATTATCAACACTTTCTCCTGGATAAGCCGCTTCGACCGCTGGATCCAGGCGCTCTGCGGCAAAGGTAAACACCGCTGTGACAGGCCCTCCTAAGCCCGCAGCTGCGACTTCTAGTGCATTGGGGACTGGAAACGCCACTTCAACGTCGTGGGACCACATACTGGGTGATGACATCAAATGAGAAGAAGAAGAAGAAGACAATTTGAGATGCTTCTTCTTTTTGGAAGAGTGCACCGCAGAAACGGCGTTATGGTGGTCATTTTGAGCCAAATGCACTGCAAGCACCACGCCTATGGTGCCCAGCGGCACGTCCGCGTCGGCACCCCGCCACGTCACTCGATCGCCAGGTTGAAAGCGGCACATCGCGCGAGGCGAAAGCGGAGGTTCTTCACCACCTCCACCCTGTGCTCTTTCTTCCCTATCTTCTTCACCGCCAAACTGGTTGGTGGTGGTGCTAGTCGCCATCGAAGAAGAAGTGGAGGAGGACCTCTGGGTGTGCAACGACTTGGGAGAGCCAGGAGATAGAGGCGAAGTTGGCAACGATCCTGCTTGTGCTGCTGCTCTCTCTTCATCGACATGGATTGCTGTTTTCGGTGGCAGCCTCTCGGATTGAGGTGGATGTGGTTCTTGGTCTCTTCTGGACCGATATGACGGCGAAGAGGACGGAGACGATGGCAACGAAAACACGCCACGAGTTTCCTCTCTTTCTTGCTGCGGCTCATTCGGCGGCTGTTGCTGTTGTTGTCCCTGGGGCAGCATACTGGTGGATTTGAAGGAGGCAGTGGGGCCAGCGCTTACTTGGCCACTGATAGGCCGTGAAATACAAGGAACAGCGTCGGCTGGAAGAACAGCACGGTGTGAGGCAGGCTGTGGCGGCGGTGGTGACAATGGTGCAGTCACATCTTGTCGTTGTTCTTTGCGTGGAGACATCGGTCTCAAGGACGGAAACGGTTCATTGCCACTGTCTTGAAAAGGGGGCGATGGCGCATTCGCAATGGGCTGGGGCTTCTCAGCTTCAGCAACTGCTGGTGCTGATGGTGCCGCTGCAGCAGAGGAGGGTGGCGTGCGCTGTTGATGCACACCCGTAGACTGAGGTAATGGCGTGCGGCGTGGGGATGGTCGTTTTGAGTACGAAGAATCAGCCGAAGCAGAGGCAGCAAAGGAAGAAGCAGGGTAGTGCTGCTGCTGTTGTCGAGCCTGGTCTAAGAGTGCGCGCACAATGTCTTCAAGCGCCGTGACACGACCGTCGTTTTGGCGGCACAAAGCTCGCACCTGTGTGGGAGAGCACGGAATGAAAGTGCAAGCAATTAGAATACAGGAATCTACATCAATATTTACAGAAGAATTGAGGTTTACGAGCTTTGTTGGTTGTGTGAAACAACATGAAGCTCTCAAGTAAGTGAATGTGAAAGTTCAATTATTCTATGGTTGTACTCGTCTTTATGATTTCACCGTATCTTCAAAGGTAAGCCTCGAGAGGGCGAGGCGTGTAAACGTGTCCAAGCGCGCGCCTAAGTCCGCTTCTAGACCCTGGCCGTCCCGCTCCACTTTCGCGATCGATTGGGCTAATGTCGTCACTTGAGAGGCCAGAGCTGTCATCCGTTCGCTTTCCGCTGACAGCGCCGTCTGCACGCGCCCCAATAAGCGAGCTTCCATCGAGGAGAAACGAGCAGCAGATGGCGCGGCGTCTGTTGAACAAGATGATAGTGCTTCAGGTTCAACGCTGGCGTCCGCAGCTTTGGATTTGAATCCATGGTGATGTAAAAGTGGACTTGAAGAGGTCGCCTGTGCACCGGTAGTCAAATAAGGGAGATGAGGGTAAAGTCAGGTTATCCACAGGCTAAAGAATGGAATGGTAGAAAACATGAACAACAAGAACAACAACTACACCAAGCTTCAGCTTAATTTACAAACACGCAACCCAAAAGCAGATGACCTGGAGAAGGTGGCGCGCAACTTCTTTTATTACAGACCTTTTGTAGGGCGCAGTGAGCGTCAGCAGTGGCAGCTGCCGTGGCCGCACGCAATTTTGCCACTTCCGCAGCGAGAGCTTGGACTTCCTCAGTGACAGCATCTGTCACCGCTTCAGCTGATGATGAACCCGCTGCAGAAGTGGTTTTGGAAGAATAAGTCGCGGACTCGGGAAGGTTATTGGCTTTAACAGCAGAAGAAGAAGACGAAGAAGGTTGGCGGGTCGAGGATTGGGCTGATGCTTCCATGTTGGCCAAACGACGCTCTAATGTACTACACTGCGCGACAAGGCCCAAACTGGCCATGCCACCACCATAACTGCTGCTGCTGCTGCCTCCAGCATTGTTGCTTCTGTCATCTCTAGGATTCGTGCTGGATGCAGTAGCGTGCACGGTTCCATCTTCTTCGCCCTCTGCCGCAGGAGAAGGCCCTGGGCCACCGAAGAGAACCGAATGTGTAGTGCGTAGTTGCCTAGCCTGGTCATTGAGAGCCTGGTAAAAGATCACAGAAGGAAATGTTATGCAAACCTTGATCACTTATTACCAAAGGCAAACAAACGAAAAATGATTTTGTGCCAATGATGACCGAGCGAAGCAACAATGGTATCAAATAATTAACGACGTTAAGGAATAGATGCAATAATAGCACACCTGAGAAAGGGAGTTGACTTGAGAGCGAAGGGCTTTGACATCGCTGCTTAGGTTATCTTGCGTTCCCGAGGTAGTGTTAGTTGACGTTTTCGGTCTTGAAGTATCATCCTCATTGTTCGTGGCATCATGATTTGACGGAGGTGACAAGGCAGCATCAACCGCTGTTGCCAATTGCTCCTGGCTGCGAGACAAGCCTCCTAGCGCTGCTTTTACTCGCAACACCTGTTCCAGTCAAAAGGAGGAGTCAAATCTAGTGAGGGCGTTATGAAAGGAATTTATCAAATTTTACGAGAACGAGCTCATAAAACAAGGACAGGGCACATGCTTCATTGCTCTTGGTAGCTGTGCTCGCACGTGTAAGCAAAATCACCTCTTCCTTGGTAGCACTCAAAGCTTCGTTCGTTTCTCGCGTCGTTTGCCGGGCTAACTGAGCGGCCGCTCGTCTTTTGCTTTGCTCTTCCCCCGCCAAAGCGGCTAGCTTCGTGACCTGAGACACGAGTGAAGCCGTCGCATCTGCCGCTGCCTTGGCTTCATCTGCAGCTGCTGATTCCCTAGCGGTAGTGGCTTCGTCGCGTTGCGTGAGGGCTGCATTAAGCTGGTGGTTGAAGACTTCCGAGATTGCTTGCAAAGCTGGGTGATTTGCCAAGTCTGCACTGGCTACGAAAGTGTCGTATGATTGTGCTTCTATGTCATCACGCAACACTTCAAGCTAGGCCGAGGATAGATCATAGAGCGCAAAGTTTTTACAAATTTAAGAGGCTATTCGGACACTTTAATTGACATGTATACGAGTGGGGAGATTGAGTGATATTTACTAAAGTAAGTTGATTTCAGGCATGAGTCCTGAACTGAGCAAACGAACAGCTCTTTCATTGAGAGGCAAGTACCTCGTTCCGAGTATCATTGGAAGCTGCGTTTACTTTTGAGTCTAATTCATCAAGACGCCGCCTGTTGTACAAAGTTTACATGGAAAGAAACGCAATAAGCAGTTCGTGTCTCTACGAATTGCGAGGAAGGAAATAGAAAGCAATTGCAAAACAGGTCTTCATACGCCTGAAATCTAGTGCCAATACTTGAGACACGTGTGTACGTTTGTGTTTGTGAGTGTTTATACCCGATGATCTCGCGGAAGGCCTCAAAACTCGCTGCTTTCGCGCGTGCTTGAGCTGCGGTGGCTGCCTCCACTTCCTCGCGCTTGGCATCCTCCTTGGCTTGCAACTCCCTTGCTTCGGCCGCTCGCTTCACAGCGTCGGCAGACAGTTGAGTGGCTACTTCTCGGGGCAAACGAGCTGATATTACCGCTTTCGCTTGGGCTGTAACGGCATTTACAACTAGCTGATCCAATGGAGGCTTAGTGCTGCTAATCGTCGTAGGAGGCCGAGAGGATGTTCTCATGCCGAATTCAGCATCTTTGTCTAAGTGCCAAGGTGGTGATAATAACTCATCAGCTTGCATTTGACCCAAAGCAGTTCCAGTAGCAGCGCTTTTGAAGGCAGCAACCAGATCATCCTTGTTAGCTTTGCGATGCAGCGCAGCTGCCACTGATTCTTTGCCGGCTTTGCTTTCAACACGACTTGTCAACGACTTCAATGCTTCTTCTGTTTCACTCACTCGTGCCGTGACACTGTGCACAAGTGCTGCCAGTGCATTTGGCGCCTCGGCCTCACTGTAGCTGCCCCTACCTTTATCGTACCCGTAGTCGCCGCGGCTGCCTCTGTTTACGTCTGCATGGTGACTGTGGCGCCAGTGAGGCCGTGCGTTTTCCTCACCGTAAGCCGCGCCACCAAGGTCAGCTAGACCGCTACTACGGGTGTAATTTTCCATCATAGGACTTGCATGTCTAGTTTCGACCCGGTCGACACGCTGAGCGAGTTCTGCTGCTGCCTGTTCTGCATTCGTTGCTTGTCGGCTTGCGCGCTCGGAGGTTTGCTTCAGCTGCGAAATTTCCGCCCTAGAATGGCCAGTGAGATCGATTAAGATTGGTATACGTTACCTTTTATTGTTTCACTCTCAATTAAATCTCACCTACCTGAGTAATATCTTGCCTAGCTTCAAACCCAGTTCAAACAATCGTTCAGGTGCATCACCAATCCTCGACTTACCGGTCCGCTTTAGCTTTGATCTCTTTACGAGTGGCAGCTTCACGAAGGGCCAGAGCGTCGCAGTGCTCGTTCTTCCATCTCCTCAACTCACGAAGCTCAGCTTCACATTGTTCTCGAGCTTCTGTAGCACGGTCTGCTGCGACAGCGCTCACTCCTTGAGCTCGCCTCAACGCATCGAGTTCGGCGCGTGTGGAGCGCAACTCCTGAGCCTGAGCCTCTTGTGCCTCTGCCGATCGAGTTGCCTGCTCACTTAGCGAAAGAATTGCCATACGTACGGCGGGTGGAACATTAGCCCAGGGGCCAGACCCCACATCGAGGCCAGGCGCCAAAGCTGGCATTCCGCAATACAACAACACTCTACTGTAGTAGCTCTCTTCAGTAGCTACAGAGATGTGTAGAGACAGTACTGTAGACAACACACCAAACGACTAACTGTCACTCGAAAAGCCACGTTCTTGATTTCAGGAAAAAGAAAGATCTTTCTCTGAATGATCTCTTGTGGAGAGAGCTCCGTCGGTGTTGCTGATTATTGAGTTATTGAGTTGTTGATGATGATGGCATGATGGCGAGGCGACTTGAAAGTTTAGGGCTAGTTGTCGAGTAGAATAGCTTAAAAGCACTGCATCAATCGTATAGTCAAATGCCGAAGCGTCGAAAGGTGGAGAGCGGCGACGATAGTGGCGAAGCTAGCGATAGTCATGGGCGTTTGGTTCGGTACACTGACTGCTGGCTTGTCCGGGACGGAGAGCTCGTCAAGGAGGACCTCTGGGTGTTGGACGGAGTTGTTATCAACCCTCAAAAGAGATGGTGGGATGCCAAAGATCATGATTCTTTTCTTGGTAAAAGCCCTACTAGGTCTACCCCGGAGGCGGCTAAGCCCGCAGCAGTAGGGACTGCGAACGCCTTGATAGCAGGGGAAGACAACAACGATGGAGAACAAAGGTACACCGTGGTGCAGTGTGGAGGGCACATTCTCAGTTCAGGTTTTTACGACCTTCAGTTGAATGGTGCCTTCGGCGTGGATTTTGCTAATCCGGAGCACGTGACGCTTGAAAAGTAAGTTCTAATCTTAGGCTATGCAGAGGAAAAGCGTAAAGTAGCAAGCGTATTCAAATGAGCAAGGGTCTGAAACGTCGGCAGCGTGGGGAATGTGTGGATCAATAAACTTTGTGTCTTTGTTTCCGCCTCTTTGACTTATTGGCGACTGCTTCTGTTTTGTTCTCTCTGTGGGCTACAGTTTAACATCAGTGGCAGAGAAGCTTCTAGCTCACGGCGTGGTTGCTTTTTGCCCGACCATTATTTCGAGCTCCGCTAGCACTTATGCTCAGCTTTTACCCAAGTACCGCGCCATCCGTAAGCAGCTCGGCGATGATGCTCTCGACTTCCGAAATTGCGCAGCTCTTGCCGTGCATACTTCGACTGCCACTAGGAAGTACCCCAGTAGCGATGCCTATCAACCAGACAATTGCACTGGAAATGGTAAAAAGCACACGGACAATAGCATGAACAATGACATTACTTGTGCAGACAACAACGGTAGCTCCAAGGATGTTGTAAGCGCTCTATCGCACTCAGGTCCTCCTGGGCCAGGAAAACGGCATCGGCCTCGCGCGAGGGTGTTGGGCTTACACTTGGAAGGCCCTTTTCTCCACCCGGAAAAGAAGGGCGCGCATCCGCTGGTGAACTTGAGACAGCCAGTCAGCGGCATCGATTCCCTCGTTTCTGTGTTTGGCGGTGAAGTTCGATCTGCTTCAAGGGACAGCGATCATTATAGTAGCACCTCTACCGATGACTCTGAGAAATCCAATGGCACTAGTGGCAGTAGTAATGGTCGCAGTGGTAGTAGCAGCACTCCTGGCAGCAGCATAAGCAACGAGTATGGCCAAGGTCGTAACCAGGGTAATAGTAGCAACAGAACTTCTAGCGTAGCTACTGTAGAGCCAACGAGCTGCTTGTCAGGCGTGGCATTAGTTACTCTAGCGCCGGAGTTGCCGGGTGCGTTAGAGGCTGCGGTGGCTCTTGAAGCAAGAGGTGTGCTCGTCAGCATGGGCCACTCCACAGCTACTTATGATCAGGTAATTTTGAGTGCATAGGTAGGAGAGAGCGCAATGCATGAATAAGAGAATGTAAGAAAATGCTCCAAAGCATGTTTTGCTCCATATTTTCCTCTGCTTTTTGTCCATGTGCTGTGCGGGTTTTGTGGATTGTGCTCAGGGATTAGCAGGAGTAGCTTCTGGGTGCCGGATGATTACCCACTTGTTCAACGCGATGCCGACCTTCCACCACCGTGACCCTGGCCTCGTTGGCCTCCTCGGCATGACTGCGTCGTCTGATAGCAAGGATGCTGCGCTTTCATCTGTGGCTGAAGACCAACGCCCTCATTATGGGCTCATTGCAGATGGCTACCACGCTCACCCTGCGTCGGTAAAAGCGCCTCTTTCTTGCATTTGCATACCAGCGTGTCAGAGATAGTAGCTTATCCCGTTCATAAGTGACAAAACACAGGATTTCAACTAGGAAATTACGTCATTTGTTTATTTCTGCCACCTGCCTTGTGTGCATTGTGATAGGTGAAGTTAGCAGCCAGCGCTCATCCGCAGGGCTGCGTGCTGGTCACTGACGCCATCTCCGCCCTGGGCTTGGGCAACGGTCGGCACATGTTGGGTGACGTAGACGTGAATGTGAGCGATGGCAAAGCGACGCTGGCGGCTGATGGGGTCACGCTCGCTGGCGCGGTGAGTAGAGTAAAATCGAAAACTGTTGTACCGGAATGGAGAGTAAGGATGGAAATTTGGCTCTTTCTATCTTTCCGCTGTGCTTCATTCGGCTCTGAAAAGAACTGTCGAGACAAATGATTACGAATCACAAATGGTGTCCAATTTATGTTGCTGGCACACGTGAATAAGTGATTTTGTTCCGCACATATTGATGCCCTGTGCTATTCTCCCTCAAAACTGTGCGTCTCTTGCAGGTGTTGCCCATGGACCAGTGCGTTCAAAATTACCGCAAATTTACGAATTGCAGTGCAGCAGCGGCGATTACTGCCGCCTCGAGCCGTCCCGCTCGCCTTTTGCTTGGACGTGGACCACCTCTGCCACGGTCGCTGATGCCAGGCGCGCCCGCTGACTTGGTTCTCCTGCATGCGGACTCCCTCGAAGTTCTTCGGGTCTTCTGCGACGGCCAGTCGGCCTGGCCATGAAAGTCATAATTAAAATGTGCTTGTCTCTTCGCCCTCGAGGGCTCGAGGGTGGGGGCTGAATTTCGATTTTGTTATGGATATGAAGTTGAGCCCAACCGATGGTCTCTTTTTTATTCTTGATGGTGGATGGTGGTGGTGATGGTGGTAAGATTATGGAAACGAGCCAAGTAACAAGTAACAGAAACAGGTAAATCAAGCACAAGCAACCTTTTTGATTGATGGGATGTCATATTATATTAGAGCAAGTCTTTGAAGACATTTTTTTGACAACGCCTGTCTTTCTTGCGCTCTTGATTCTTCGTTACGGTACTGTTCCTAGTCCCTACAATAAAACATCTGACGTATTTTCTCCAGAATATAAGGCAAATACGTCGCGACGTATCGACTTTTCTGCTGACGTCATCACAAACACGTCATCAAATATACGCCTATATACGGCGTTTGCCATGCATATAGTAGGAATATGCCCTAATATAACGTAATTTACGGTACTGACGTATTGTTTGACGTATTTGGGTCAAATATTTGACGTATTTTTGTAAGGCCTA
>Ga0307930_1002405_pt1 | contig 14318 bp, 9 predicted proteins | sample OrgLakmetageno46_FD_203161 | JGI IMG/M metagenome (GOLD analysis project Ga0307930, IMG submission 203161) | Saline water microbial communities from Organic Lake, Antarctica - #46 | ecosystem: Environmental > Aquatic > Non-marine Saline and Alkaline > Saline | place: Antarctica: Organic Lake... | reverse complement strand
ACTGTCCTCGAAATCATCCTGGACAACCACTCACAGACAAAGACTCATGTACAAATAAGGGTCAACAACGACAGAAAAGCTTGTGGTCGCCCACTTAAAAGTATCTCGAGCGAGAAAAACCGTAATTCTGAAGATCCCATTGAGGTGAGGCAGCGAGGCCTCATTGGTGAGAATTCCCGAGATTGGGATCGACTTGGCTCCTAAAAGGGTAGATACGCCAGAATTCTGAGAATTCCTTATCGTAGTCAAAGCGAGCTCGGTACAACGTAAGTACTATAGCCTGCCTGCAAATAGTCTGACTGAATGAATGACTACTACTGTAGTGAGTGTAAACGTACTTAGTATGAAAGAATAAGGATTTAAGGATTCAAAGTACGTCCAAGTGAGTGCCAGCAATTATCGAGTCTCGAGTCACTGTACCTTTCTCCGTACGTACTAAATTCAAACGTAGAAAGCCCATTCACAATGCGACTTTAAACATGCATTCTACGAAACCTTTACCGTCTATATTTTCCCCTGTTTCTACAATCAATGGCGAGGTCGACAACATCCCCGAAGGACTTAGAATATGTGCTATCGACGATTCCAAGGTAACCATAATTGAGCACAGATTTTTATAACTGTGAAATCATCATACGTTTTCTTCTCTTATTCTTTATTTTCGTAGTTGATCTGCAAAGGCTACAAAAGACTCCTCCTTCCCAAATGCAAGGCATCAAAGGATTCGTGTGTTGAAACTCCAATTAAGAAGTCTGCTGTCGATGATTTTATCAATAGCGTAATTGGTTGTGAAGAAAGCAGCAATCGTCCAGCAGATATAGTTATATTAGATCAGCATATTGAAGTCAACACTGGTGAATCACTTGTTCTCGGCACCGATATCGCTCATGATTTACGCGCTCGACACTATGAAGGACTTGTACTTATCCGATCAGCTAATTCCAGTACTTGCGACTGCGAGGTCTATATGAGTTCAGGAGAAGTTGATGGGTGCCTTGGAAAAGCCCAATCACATATTGAATTGATTCGTGGTATTGCAAAGGCCTATTGGGAAAAGCAAGGAAAGACAACAGGTGTTTGACTTGTTAAATCTGAGATGCATTCTACTGTAATCTAATTAAAGGGAGGAGAAATTTGCCATTCCCCCAAGAAAGTGGAGCCACATTTTTAATGGTTCATATACCTCAGCAGTAATCTCAACAACAAAGCACGATATTCATAAAGTCGTAAACCATATAGCAGGATTCCTACGGAATAAGGAAGACCAGGCTGAGTATTCCCCATTTCCCTCACATACCCACATAGCACTATTTATATTCACATCTACTCGCCCAGAACTAAATACAAACCAGCAGAATTCCTTCAAATGCCATTACAAAGCATTCTTGAGGATGGTCTCTTCATATGGATGCGTCAGCGAGGTCCATAACAGCCAATATTTTAAGTTTTAAGTAAAGGATTCCATCTCTTGAATTTTTCAAGTGAGTTGGAGGGTGGACTTCGCGTTGAAATGCCTAAATGGACATCCAGCCTATATGGTTACAATGGGCGTACACACAAGCGTACTAGCTCGATGGACATGTGGCACTATCGTTACCTCGGTGTAAGGTTGTGTATCACGTACACGCGTTATTCACGCATAGAGGCTGTAAATTTCCTTTCCGCTTGATTCTAGCGTAATTTGCGCGTGATTCACACACCAAATTTACGTCTACCGTCTAGGGCATTTGAAAGTGCGAACGTGAATCACTTCGGTATCGTTGAAAATTAACTTTCTGCGTGATTTACGCGCGATTTACGCGGAATTCTTAACCCAGCCTCAAGCCTCTGTGCTCTGTGTAGCCCGAAGTCTGCTAACCACTTACTGATGCTACGTCTTATACGTGCCTTTCTTCACACGCCCAAGAAGTCTCAGTGCCAATGATTTCAAGACATTCATAATGCCCGTAGTAAGCTAAATCATTATATGCCCAGCTGATTGGTTCTCCGACTCCGCGCACTCCCCCGTGCGAATCATAGTACTGAGTGCGCGCTAAAGAGGGGACTCCCTATATCAACAATGCTATAGCTATAGCTGTACAACTTTTTAAAATACAAAGTGATTTGCAAGCCACTGATAGACTATTCATCGGACTTACTTAGCAGCGCAATTGCGCGGTCAGCCTTCCCAGAACACCTAAGTGCGTGAGAAAGCGTCTTTTTCGATTCTTCATTCGCTGCTGTCCCCATGCTCTCAAAGACTTCTACGGCGTGCTCCCAGGCGCCTTGCTGCCCCAGTGCATTGATCACAGCGTGGTAGCAGGTCACTGAAGGCGGCGTACCCCAGGCACGCTCCATGTTGCCCAGGACTTCTAATGCACTTGAAGCTCGGGCACCGTCACCGCTTTTAGCAACCGCTTTCAGGCAGAGCTCAACGGTACGTAGTTCCGGCAAGATTCCTTGCTGCTCAATACTGCCAAGAAGAGTGAGGGCACGGTCGGCATGGCCAGCGGAAGCACAGGCGCGCATGGCAGCGTTGAATAGGTTTACGTTGTTGGTCTGTAGACGTAAAATATTCCAAAAAGGTAGCACGTATGAATGAAAATAAATAAAGCAAGGAAAGCAACAACAGAAGTCGCGGACAGGCGCAAAGATGATATTCTAGACAAAGAACGCGAATGTTTATGGCGTTCAGATCTTCTTGTGCAGCACCATTACAAAAATAAAGTAGATGACGGCTACAAGAAGACCTAAAAAAATCTTTTAGCACACCGCAAGATCTCTTTCCATGTTGCCAAGCATTTCCATAGCTTCGTGCCACTGGCCGCTCTCTGCAGTGGCCGTTATAGTGCCTCCGAAGGTCACTAATGCATTCTCTGTGTCGCTATTCGACAATTCATCCAACCACTAGCACGAGGAGGAGGAAAAGATGGAAGAGTATTGTAAGGTCCAATCACGTAATAAGTACAGTAGTGGAATCACTGTGAAAAATGAAAGAAGTAAAGCAAGCGCTCTCAGTACACTGCATCTCAGCATCAGTAACAACTGAGAAATTGATTTCATTTTTCCCTCACCTTTGCAGCAAATTTCCTTTCGCCAGCGCGATCACAAGCCTCTACTACGGCTGCCACTGACCGTTCCGTTGGACGGAGTGAACTATTCTGCAGCCCTTGTCCATGACTTTCCTTGCGCCCACCATGTGGTCTAGAGGCAGCAACAGGAGGAGCGTTGGTAACCAACATCGCGTGCTGGCTGTCGTCCACCATGCTTTGCAACAGGGCTGCTGCTTCTCGCCAGCGATTCGCTGCACAGCATCCCAAGACAACAGCTTCGTAGGAGGCGGCATTGGGCTGCACGTGAGAGAGGTCAGGCAAGTCTCTTTCAGCTAGCCAAGATCTAGATTCCACAACGTTGGAGTGAGTGTCTATGCTGCCGACGATGCCATCAAGGCCACCCCAGACGCCACTTTGGCCACCCAAGGACTCAAGGATCATGAGTGCTAACCGCCAGCCTTCAATTTCAGAAGAAAGCGACACTGAAGTTGTTAACGTATCGTAAGCCACCTCGCTAGAGCCGTTAGCGATAGTTCTTTGGTTTTGGCTGATCTTACTATCATTGTCTTCCTCTTCCATATCAATTTCTTCGTCAATATCGTCACTATCCCATTCAATCACGTCATCAAGCACCACTTTCTTATTGTTAGTGCTACTTTTCCCATTTCTTTGATCAGCGCTAGATACAGTTTTGTGCAGCAAATTTGGTTGTCGCAATTTTAGTTCTCTTGCTGCTTCTCGCTTTAGTTGCTTCAAGTCACCTAAATGCGCCAAAGATCGCAGCGCTACGTTCACTGTGTTCACTGATATTTTGGAATCGGAAGAATGTTGCTGTGGCGGTGCTTTCTGATGCTGAAGTACTGGTTTCTGCTCTTGCTCAGCCACCAAGATGCAACGCTTCAGTTCATTCAGGACTCCGTTAGCGTCTCCCATAGCACCAAAACTCGATATGACTCGATGCGTCATGGCCGGCGGCAATGTAACAACTGCAGGAGTGAGCGCCTGCAACTCCGCTACAAGCTCAAGCACTTTGGTGGGCTGTCCACCTCTTGCGCAGGCCTCAATCGCATTGCGAAGACAAGCGGAGTAGCCCTGTGTGGTCATCAAGGGTCCTTTGGATCTCTCCGGCTTTGAAGTCTTCCTAGGCGCCTTCCTGTCTGTTGCTATTCGCGCTAGCGGCTCCGAAGTCGCTGTCGAGTGTTTATGCGAGGAGTTGCTCGCTTCAAATAGGTGTCGAGCAGAGGCTAGGATTGAAAGAGCACGCTGCCAGCATCCACCTTGTGCGCATGCCTCTAGTGCTAATGCGAAAGTTACTTCAGTCATGGCTAGACTGCTACCGCTAGAAGGTTTGGGGCTGCTGTTGCTACCATCGCTCCTGCTGCCAGTGCTTCTACTGCTGCGGCTACTAGTGCCGCTGCTGCCATGGCCTCTTTGGTTAGGGCTTCGACTGGTTCTTGAGCCTACCTCGACTGACGCAGCACTACTTACCATAGGTCTTTCAGGACCAGCAGCTGTAGCTTGTAACTCCTCTAGAAGTGACAAAGCCTGTTGCCATTCCCCAGCCTTGCAACAGGCATGCATGGCTGCGTTGAAGGTCACTACGTCTGGGATCACTGCCGCACGAGGCATGTCTACACACAGCACGTGGCATGCTTCAGTCCATGCCCCAGCTTGGCCGCATGCCGCAATAGCTGCATTGAAACTCACCAGATCAGGCACCACGGAGCCCTTTTGGCCACGGGTGCTTCTGCTAGAGTTGCGTCTACTGATGTTATTACTGTTGCTGCTGCTGCTGCTGCTTTTGTCATTTCTATTGTGCAGCATATTACGTCTGCTAGATTCAAGCACGTCAGCGAGCACAGCCAAGGCATCGCGCCACAAGCCTGCAGCGGCACACGCGCTTATCGTAGTGTTCAAACTCACCGTGTCTGGCTTCGCAAAGCCTTCCAGCCCCCACTTTGCACTCTGATCTTCATCGTGACCCATGATGCGGTACAGTGCCAAGGCGCGCTGAGCTTGCTTACTTTGTTTCAGAGCATTGAGCGCTACATTGCAGCAAACAGTGTCTGGCATCAAGCCATGAGCCAAGAGCGTGTCAAAGAGTTCACCAGCGCCTCGAGGGTTGCGGTACGGTGGACGGCTAAGCGTGAGCATAGCGGCAGTGAGAGCGCCCTGAGGACTCATGTTGAAACCCTCACCAGAAGCACTCCACTTTGCTTCTTTCGTGTGACCTTGCAACTCTCTAGCCTCTCGACCACGCACGTCGGCGGTATCAACCACTCCTTTCAAGAGGGCAACAAGCTTCTTCATGTCGGCACCGCAAGCGCGCAGGTGCGCCGCAAAATTTCGGGATGGCCGGGGAGATGAATTGCTCGACAAAGACATCCATCGGCGATTGGTTTGAGTCATTGCCGATATACCTATACTTTTATGCTCAGACATGGCCCATTTAGAGCTACATGTCGATTCAAGGCTATGGGGCAAGGCTGAACTGCAGAGGCGAGGGTGGATAGAGCTAGATTTTGTAGGACCAAGTGCGCCTGACACGCGGCGCTTGCGCACGGGAAAAGCAGTGCACATAAAAATCAAGTCGCGAAGAGATCTTCCATGATTTGCTTGTGCTCGCTGCGTGGTGGCAGACATTAGCGCTGACACAGTTATCAAGCTCTGAGCAGAAGTCAGTACTTGCCTCCTCGCACTCCAAACCCGCCGACGGCACAACGATACTTTTGATGTCACAAAAGCTATAGACATCGCACTAAGAAGATCAAGGCCGAAAATGACGAGAACGGAGATAGGCTTGGGTTCACCCTCGACTTAAACTTGAGCACCTCTTATTTCTGACTTGTACCTTTCATACTACTACAAACTACAATACAATTATATGCGATACTTCAGAATGAAATTATTAATAATGATAACAAGCTATCTAAATAATCATCATTGTAAGCGGCAAAGTAATCCTCCAAGCTCCAAGTATTTATTATGTAGCCTAGCTCTAGGATTGCATCTACTTGCATCTCGTAGCTCGTAGCTTCTCCTGTCGGATTTCTTATCTTCGTGCATTCATCTGCACTGACGACTGAACGACTGTAAAAGTGAGTTGTACATACATGTACAGAGTAGTAGTACAGAGCTGTACTTACAGAGCTGTAACTCTGTAGCGTATATCTGTAGAAATGCATTCTAAAAATGTTGATGCGGGCGGTTGGTCGTTCAAACCCTTCTTGGTTGAATTCTAGTATTTCTATTCGTAGATTGTGATACGCCCGCGTCGATGGGCTAATCAAATATCTGTGGTAGCGTTCATGACTACGAGAGTGGAAATGTTTCAGCGGGGCAGGACAGCTACGTACAGGAATCCCACGCTAAACAGTTGTACGGATTTAGAGTCAGGACTGCTGTCGCATTTACGGATGGCATTATCGACAATTGAAATGTATTTGTGTCAATGATAAGGTATAAATGTAAGTAAATTTGGAAGTATGCTCCTACAACGCTTGCTTCCAGCTCGGTCACCTCCAACAAGCTCGGCCTTGAACCTAGCGACTCTCGAAGATCGGAATGACATTAATTTTGTGATGAGAGCAGTATCTCTCAATGGAGCCAATCTAGAATATGTCTCACCGCGGCTACGCGCCAATGGCCATGTTGTGCTCAACGCCCTCTCCAACAGGGGTTTGGCACTAGAGTTTGCATCACTGGCCCTACGAAATGATCGTAAAATTGTCGAAGCGGCTGTGAACAATAATGGGCTAGCCTTGAAGTTTGCTTCTTCGAAAATGCGAAAATGTAAGGCAGTTGTGCTTGCTGCTGTGCTTAACAATGGCCTTGCTCTTGAATTTGCCAGCAAGGCATTCAAAGAGGACCGTGATATTGTCGCTGCAGCACTCCAACAAAACGGCTACGCTTTGCACTTGTTTGCTGCAGAATCCTTGAAAAATGACTATGAGCTCAACTTCATGGCGCTAAAGCAAAACGGAGAATGTTATTCGGAATTGCCATCAGAACTACGTGACGACCGAGCTTTAGCACTTCTAGCGCTCGAGCAGAATGGTCATGCGCTGCGCTATTTCAGCCGAGAATTCCGAGGCGATCGTGAAATTGTTTTGGCGGCAGTGCGTGTGAAAGGCCGAGCTTTACACCATGCACGGCGACATCTTCGGGCTGACAGGGATATCGTCTCGGCTGCCGTGCGGCAGACGTGGCATGCTCTTCAATATGCAAGTTCAGAGTTGCGTGCAGATCCGACTTTGGTAATTGGCGAATGTGGCGATGCCTCAGGGGGTCGGGCACTACAATTTGCAGACGATTTAGCTCTGGACAAGGAGCAAGCATTGTTAGCTGTTCAGAGCTCTGGCCGATCATTTCGGCAACTGAGCGCAAAACTTCGAGCCGACAGAGATGTTTGCCTAGCTGCTGTTCGTCTTGATGGTGAGATGATTCGCTACGCAAGTTCCGAACTCCGCGCGGACAAAGAAGTAGTTCTAATTTCGGTGTCAAAATGTGGGCGAGCTCTCCAATGGGCACCTGCCTCGCTCCGCACAGATCATGAAGTTTGTCTTGCAGCATGTCAACACGACGGGCGCGCACTGCATGTGTGTGCGCCAGCAGTGCGTGGGCATCGTGACTTTTCGTCGAATCTCTGTGCGGCGCGCTTTGATAAGGAGCTGCAAGGTAGTCTAGTGGCGTACTATGCCAAGTTGAAGGCAGCCGATCGGGCGGTAGTGCTAGCTGCTTGCACGAACTATGGCTTGGCGCTCGCTTATGCTAGCATTCCACTGCAAAGAGACCGTGAGATCGTTCTTGCAGCAGTGCGGCAGAATGGTCGAGCGCTTCAGTATGCGGGTGGAGAACTCCGAGCTGATAAGGATGTGGTGGCAATTGCAGTGGCTCAACCAGAGTGCGGGTCGATGATCCGTTATGCATCCGAGGAGCTGCGAAAAGATCGAAACATCGTAATTACCGCCACGAACTTCGACTGGGACGGCGAGAAATGCGCTGCGGATGAATTTAGAAACGCAGATAAGAACTTGCCAACGCGCCGAGCTGATCGCCACTTCGTCTCTGACGTGGCGCTTGCGGCGCTTTCTGTTCAAGAGGTTGCGCCGCTCCGCCCGCGCGGGCACCAGACATGGCGTCGCCCGTGGACAAGCCCCTTAAAATCCTGCAGTAAGAAAGGCGATGTGACAGCATCAAAGAAAGAGCATTTTGTCGCAACGAAAGAATGGTTTCCAGACATTCAGCCACATGATACGCCTCAAGAATCAATGGATGCATTCCCTGATGCACAGTCAATAGCATCCACTTTGGAAACTACTTCTTTGGACCCTTCGTATGAAATACAATCTACTGATGAAACGAAACCCTTAGGAATCAAATTCGCGAGCGCGACTGCAGACGAAGTACCGAATTTGGTTTTAAGCGTAGAACACATCGAGAGGCCTGACCAAACGCAAACGCAAGCAGTAAATCTATCAACGCATGATGAATTTATGGGTGAGCTCTCGAATGATTTCGAGCAATATACTGGCCAAATTTCGAATAATAATGTTGCTACCTCCGTTGCACCTATAGAAGTTCATGAAACAGAAAGCCCCTTGCGACGTGGGAGCTCTATGATCCAGTCCACAAGCCGATTTTCCTCAACGAAGCTTGCAAAAGCGGCGACGACAAGGGCTTCAATAGAAGTTTCTTCAAAGAAATTAGTAAAAGCGTCAGATTTGGAGGCGGTGGTAGAACACTCTTCAACAAAAGTCGCTCAAGTGTCAGCTTTGAAAGCACTAATAGAATCTTCGAGAACGAAAGTTGAAGAAGTGACTGCTTCGAAGGCACCTGTAGAAGATGGACCTAAGCAGAGAAAGCACCAGCCTTCTGCAAAGCCTGTGACCACAGAATCCATCAAAGAAGTTCTTGACCGTCCTCCGAGCGATAAGCCTCATACACAACGCAAATCTCTGAATGCACCAGCTCGTACAGCTGAGCACAGTGAATCTTCAGTACAGACGCCAGTCGAGCTGTCAGCTGCACAGGCCGACGATCTTTGCCAAAAATTGGAGAAACAAATTGTCGAGTTTATGACGGAGCGCGCACCTCATAATCTCCTCATGACCTCCGAGGGCTGCGCATTTGCCCGAAGAAAGTTCCCAGGAAATCCGGTCCTCGGTCTCCAGGGGTTACTTCATAGAGTTCAGGAAAAATACGGCGAAGGTTACAGCCAAAGTAGTAGAGCACACCGCTAGAATTAGGCCATGATCGCGGTAATTCTCCCGCTGTTTCCCATGTAAAATCTAAAGAGTAAAGGGCAGTAATCCGTCGTGTGCTCCTACTTCGAAATTTGAAGCCATATTTCCTGCTTTTTCTTCGCTGCGTTCTGTGGTAGGTGCTGCAGCTGCTGCAGCGCTGTATATAGTCTAAATTACTGCTTGCGGATGCCTTGATGATTGCTAATTGACGTTTGTGCCTGTGCTTGTTGTATGCTCGGTTGTAGTGGACTGGCAACCACCACGCAGGACAGGGTAAGACCTGAATCTACCAATGCCTACTAACACTAACAGTATGAAGCCGCTCAAATCCGTGCGCGATAAGATACAGAATCAGCCAAAATTAATGTTATTGGACTGTGCTGCTGGGTCGTTATCTCCCTCTGATGTGGATACGCCCAGCCGCACGTCAGCGCCGCCACTTGGCAGCTTTCGCACCGTGCTGTACTATACATTATCATTGGGGGACGTCTGGGTGTGCTGTTGCCACTTTGAGTGCAAGTGGTGAGGCACAAAGCCCACGAAGGAAGGAAGTGGGAACTCAAGAGCCGGAGACTCCCACGATCGCTAATTAGAGCAAGCTATTTGAGTCAGACGCTTGGAACTGTACAACGTTTTCAAAGACATAGAGTTACCTCAGAGAAGTACAAGAGTTCAGATCTCAGGGCGGCTCGTAATTTTTCCTACAATTCCATCCCCTTCTTCCCTCATCCTTTCGGTGAATGATGTGAATGTTAGAGTAAAAATAGACGGTAACTTTGAGGAGAGCGAGTGTGGATGGGCATGGCCACAGCCACAGAAGAGCATTGAAGTAGCTACAGTATTATCAATTTTGAGACAGGCCCCGAAGAGCCAGAATTAGAAGACTAACAGGTAGAGAAGAAAAGCAAAGCAGCGCAAACTAGACCTAAGAAGCTAATCAGGCAATATTATCAATTTTCGCCCCTCATAATTACTCAGGCCCGCTCTCGTCCCATAATTTCATTATTTCTTATCCATATATACCTTTCATGATATCATTTTTTTTTTGATACAGATAAGTATTAATTTTCGCCCCTCATAATTACTCAGGCCCGCTCTCGTCCCATAATTTCATTATTTCTTATCCTTATATACCTTTCATGATATCATTATTTTTTTGATACAGATGAGTACAAGCACCAAAACCACTATAATTTAAACTTATAGTTACCGCGCCCTCCTCATGGTAACCTCGCCTCTCTCGCCCTCTCGTAAGCCACTTAAATCAATCGCTGGTAAAATCAATAGTCCATCACTCATGCACGCCATTCAATTTCCCACAGCCGCACCAGCGGTCCGGAACTGTCATTTCTCTGTCTCTATCTCCCATCCGCACTTACCTTTCTTATAAATTATGCCTTATTAATGCCTGGCTCTCTCTTTCGCTCGCAATTCGCTGACTGTCATCGCAGAGGACGATTCCCTCCCCCCGTCCAAGCTTGCTCATTTGCGGTCTAATTCTTTCTAGAACTCAGCAAATACGTTATCGCGCGCCTTATCAAGTGGATGCCTTCGCCGTCCTCGAAATCGTCTTCGCCCTCTAGTTTGTTCACAGTTCACAGAATCCGGCCTCTTCTAGAATGAAGAGAAAACAACAAAAGAGGAGCATAATTTTTGAAATTACAAATAACATCTACTTCTTACATGTATTTACAAAAGAGAAGTAAAACAAGTATTGAAAGCACAAGAAGAGGGAGAGATAGCGGAAGGGAGAGTATTTTAAAAATGATCTCAAATTCTACCGGAAACTCGGATAAACATTTGCTCCTATTCATGTGGTAAATTCAAATGTTTCATTCATTTCTCGAGAAGGGCCACCACTTGAGAGTGACCTTGATCCATCGCAATGTCCAAGGCCGTGTTGCCATCCTGTGTGTGTTTGACAGCAGCGCGTACACAGCAGGCACGCACAAATTCCAAGCACAAGTAAGAGACTAGATTAAAAATCATTTTGTATTGAAGATGACACGAAGAAAAGATAGTAGAATTAATTGAGTGCTAAACACCACTTTTGTACACTTGAGTCGTACCTCAGCAGTCCGTAATACGAAGACAAAAACAAATGCACATGCGCGCACCCATGCAAGGTACGCGTAAGAAGGAGGAAAGGAGGAGAGCAGGGGCAGACCCCGAAGAAGGTCCTCCTCACCGTAACCTAATGAACTCCCTCCTTTATCACATACGTACGTGCATCTCGTACTTTCGATCTCTTACATTGTTCTTTTCCTCCTTATTAGCGCCTGCTGCCACGAGGAGTCGCACAATTGCCGTGTGACCGAAGTGCGAGGCATCCATGAGCGCTGTGTGGCCAAACTATGTATAAAAGACACCATGCCACAAGATGACCAGAGTGAAAGGGAGAATACAGAAATAATCATTAAAAGAGGATCGAGAAAAGAAAAAGAGGTTCGTGAAAAAGTAAAGGACTCGAATACTTTCAAAGATTTGTTGTGTGAGTGCGGGCAACCGGGCGATGAAAATACAAAATAAGAGGTTCCCAAATTCAAGGAATTGCAGAACTCAAGTAAAATTAATCAAATAAAATTATCGAATACCCCTTCGAAGGCAAAATACGACCTTTCGGATTCCGAAACAAGTTTGAGAATTACGGAACGAGCGAAGTTTTTCGGTAAAAAGGTACATTCCGTACCAGCACCAACACTTGTACATATCTTATACTTAACATTCACACGCACGCGCATCCCTTACTCTTCTTTTGACTTTCTTAATCCCCTTAAGAAAATGGCGTCATAAGTCACTTCTAAAAGTGCTCTCGCTAAACGAAAAAAATCTCTCACCGGGTCTGCGCACATGTAGGACAGCAAACATTCTTAATAACTACTACTATCTGTAGTATGTGTTTGTCATTCTCTCATTCGCTCTCTTTATCTTACATTGTCCCTTCTCTCTTTGTCAGCCCCTGCTTTCACAAGGTACGTCACACTCGCGGTGTGACCGCCTTGCGAGGCCAACAAGAGCGCTGTGGCACCATTCTACACATACATAGAAGTACCGTGCAAAACATAGAGTCAGGGAGTTTGAGAACAAAGGCACAAAACAAGAGTAGAAGCAAAGCGTGAATATCGGTACACCATTATCTAGAACGTCGCATAGGTGGACTACGACACGCCCCACCCTTAGCAGAAGCACAGCATAAATGGTCTCAAAATACAGAGGAGAATCAAAGAAATCTCACACTCAAACATAACTAACTCATAACTAACCATAACGAACTCATAACCAATAAGCATTTTAAGTAAGGTCGCGAACTCAGCATGCGTCTTGCCCACAGACATTTTTAATTAATCGAAGCAAAGATTTACATCCAAAGATATAAAAAAATATATTCATAATAATTTGAAAAAAATAATATTAATTATACATAAATATTTTACTTAATGTGTCACCTGTCACCGATGTCACCCGATTTCAAAAGTTTTCTCAGGGAAGGCAAAATAGAAATACTTTGGTTTTTGCGGTGACATCGGTGACATGGTGACATTTATGTAAGATTTGTAAGTAAACAATACACTTAGGGGCATTATTCATTTTACATGTGATGGCATTTCAAATTAAATCTGAGAATATAGTAGGAAATTGAATACATATTACAAAAAAATAATATTTAATTATACAATAAATATTTTACTTAATGTGTCACCTGTCACCGATGTCACCCGATTTCAAAAGTTTTATCAGGGAAGGCAAAATAGAAATACTTTGGTTTTTGCGGTGACATCGGTGACATAGTGACATATATGTAAGATTCGAATATATTCATTGGGTCTCCATCCATTGACTCCTTTTTTCGCTTCAATACTTACACATATTCTAAAACATTTATTCTACAATTTTTTCATCATCGTCTTTATATATTCTTCTCGTTTTTTTTTTCTTAAGTAAAGGAGTGTAGTAAGTATGAATCTTTTTTGGATTGATTATAAAGATAGGTGACAATCCATATGCGTCTGGTTTTAATTTTTCAAATATCTCATCGTTCTTAAACAATGGGTCTTTCATAAATTGCTTTATCTTATCGTGAGGAATAAAATGAATACCATTCCGTTGTGTTGTATATTTAAAGATAGATTGGGTCTCCATATATATTGGATGTTATTTTATGGAATATCTTTAAATATTGATTTTAATAATTTGGTATTGGTTATGGTATTGTCGCTCCAGTTGTTTAGAAATCGTTCAAAATCTTCTACATAAGAGTCATCCATTTGTTTATGTTCTAAAGCATAATCAAAAAGCAAACAATACCAACCACAAACATCACTATGAATATTCTGAATGTGTCTGTTACTATAGGCAATGGGTCTAAAGTTTTTTAGATAGTTTGCCACTTCAATCGGCATGTCAATCCCAAAACTATCGAAATATATTGCTTCACATACTTTCTCTTTATTTTTCTTACCTTTGTAATTGTCTCTATCTTCATCACAAACAATTTTGAAACAAACAAAATGTGTCCCTGCTTCATGGGCATCACTCATGTTGATATAATATGTTCCTATTTGATGAGGTATTGGTTCTAATTCATCTTTACTAAATACACCCACAATTGGTAAGTCCATTCTTTTACACAAACGATGTAAATCAAAATTGGTTAAACTCATATATACTTCACAAACATATTTAATTTACATGATGCGTTCACCTGACCCACCATTTTGAAAACTACTTTGTGGGGTAAAGGGATGATTCTGTGCTGAATACAAAGTAGCATATGGACTGAATGTTGGCATATCACTCGCAGGTCTTATCATGGGATTTCTACGACCTTTTCCACTTTTCATTCCGTAACCTCGTTTGTTGATGTCGTCTGCTAATGCTTTTCCTGCAGCACCCCCAGCAGCACCTCCTAGAGCACTACCAAAAGGACCACCTGCCATAGAACCAGCAGTCCCACCAATAACAGTTCCAGCAATAGGTAGTATAAATGAAGCTTCATCACCAATTCGTTTTCCAAAAAGTGCTTTTTTTCCTACTTTCGCTC
>Ga0307930_1002399_pt1 | contig 14337 bp, 22 predicted proteins | sample OrgLakmetageno46_FD_203161 | JGI IMG/M metagenome (GOLD analysis project Ga0307930, IMG submission 203161) | Saline water microbial communities from Organic Lake, Antarctica - #46 | ecosystem: Environmental > Aquatic > Non-marine Saline and Alkaline > Saline | place: Antarctica: Organic Lake... | reverse complement strand
TGCGCGTTGCGCAGTTGCGCACGAGCGATAATTCGGTTAGTCGCAAGCGGAAAGTGCTCAATCGACCAACCAGCGGTTCCCTATAGTCCCTTGTTCCTTTTCTCGCAGCCACCTAGCCACCGCCCTGCTACTAAGTACACCGCATTTGGGAACCTTTGATTTAGTATAGCACACCGTGCATGAATGACGCGTGGCATGCCCACTCGGCATGCGCATTTAAGAAGTTCTTGCGCTTAAACTGCATTAAAAAAGCGAGCTTAAAGTACTCCTGCCCCCAAATAGACATCAGCCATGAGGTTTTGATGATAGAATTAGCTTATTTTTACCTGCCTCAGCTGGAAAATGTATTTTCCCCTCTGGGGGTGGCAGGAAAAAAATGGCCTTTTTTTTCATTTTCTTCTGGAAAAAAGCACCCTACCACCCATGATGCTGTGGAAGAGGGGTGCTACCGCCTACCTCTTGATTGACAGCATATATTTATAAACTATGTATATTAGAGCACGAGCTCTCGACTTCGTCACGATGTTGCGTCGCGTCGCGTCGGCTAAAGAGCCTCCGAGCAGCGTGAGCAATAGGACACATATAACAGTGCTACGCTATGAACAGCCCCTCTAGTTGTAGCACAACTGCCTCGATTGTTTCGCGAAAGCTTCGTCACAGGATACCATCTGGTCACTCTGATTGCAGCATGCAGGAGCGTAATATGTTAACCTTATGAGAGTCGGGACCTATTGCAGAATGCTCCACAGCTCAGCCGTTATTCTTGATAGATAGACTCGCAATGAACGGGTACAGTCCGTGAAGTCTATTTTGTGTAATTTAGATTGCGTCAGCACATTAGCTAGAAATGGATGAAATCGTTGGTGACGGAATACATGAAGAGTCGGACGAGAAAGGTCGATACGCACCAATGTACGACCAGAAAGGTAAGCTGAGCGCCTTCTGTTATCTGAAACAAATCTAGAATACAGCGCTCATGTCATCGAACATAAGTTGCAGCTAGCTAGGCACCTAAAATATGAAGGGAATATAACTGGAACCCATCCTCTCAATTCCTTCGAAATATCCTACAGAATGAATATCCTATATGCCTGTGCCCTCGTTCATGCGTAGGTAACGCACGATATAAGGCTGAAGATCCACCCCACGAAACGCTGCTGCTACGGGCTCGAGGCTCAGCAGTCGCTTACGATGCCAAAGGCCTCATGCACAATTCAGGCATCAAGGTCATCAAGCCACCTCCTCAAACGTTCGTTAAGAAAGGTCGCGAGGACAACGAGGGCGCCGGTGAGGACGAGGTAGGAGATGACGACGACGATGACGACGACGACGCCGATGGTGGTGAATCTCTACAAGACTCGTTTGCGGACGTGCCCGGTGTGCTGGAGACCGAGTCCATCGCTGATGCTAGCTTGGAGCCGATGGCCGCAGCACTGGACGATGACGACCATTCGTACTACGTGCCGGCCAACGAGGTGCGTATAGTCATATGTCTAGGTAGCTTCCTAGGAGGCTGATGCTGCTGCTGTCGTAGAAAAATTATCTCTATCGGGGTTACTATACCAATATGGCTGTCATTATAACCCCTTTTTGTGCTCCCTCCCTTTCTTTCGCCCCCTGTTGAAAGGGCGCTCGTGCGGAAGATCTGTTGGTGAAACGGGGTGTGCTCACGAAAAGTGCTGCAGCAAAGCAGCTGACGTCAGGCAGCAAGTCTCAGTGGGCGCTGAGCAGTGACATCGAAGAGCAGAGAGACGAAGAGGGGCACGTTTACTACACGGACCCTCAGAACGGCGCCACTGCTTGGGACTGGCAAGAACTCTCGAATGCACGGTGTGTGCGTGGGTGTGTTTTGCTGTTGATTGTTGTTGTACTGAGTGTACTAGTATGCATTGGGCTATGGCTATTGTGGATGTATCTTTAAGAGAGATATTGGAGTGGCAGTAAAATCGCAACTACATGAATGTGAAGGCCACAAATCAGTCTTGGCCGTGCGATGAACCTGCGCCTTCTTTATGGTCTATTCTCACATGCATTTCATCTCTTACTTCTATTTCTCTTTCTTGTGATACTGTTTTACTATACCCCAGCGCTCAACGAGGCGAGATCGCAGACAGTTCCATCGAGGTTGACACCACTTCTCACGTGAGCCACGAATACGGCAACAAGGAATTGACTCTGAGGAATGGAGGAGGGACGGGGTCGTCTTCGTCGTCTTTGACGGCTGCTCGAGTGCACGAGCACGGGTCGATTGTTACCGTGGGCAGTGGCAAAAGCGGCGGCAATGACAGAGGAGGTGGTGGAGGTAGAGTCAGTAGCAGCGGTGCGCTAGCCATGCCTTCTTCTTGGAACGAGGAGCAATACCAACAAGAACAGCAGCACCACCAGCAACAACAGTATAGCTATCCTTCGCATACCCCACCACCACATGCGTCGTCAGCTCACAATAACAACGCCCAACACCATCCACCTCAACATGAAGAATACTCCGGCGACGTGCCTGAAATGCAGCGGTCATTCGTCGTGAAACCGGGGGTAAGAGTGCATGATAGGCACGCATCGCCAACATCACCACCATAACCACCCTAGGCTATAGTTTACTTCTTCTTTCGTTTTGTTGACTCTCATGAAGTGCTGCATGCGATGTTTTTCCCACTCTTCATGCCATGCCATCATCTGCTCTCTCTAGACTACTTGTTGAAAGTGGGCTCTCTCATTTTCTCTTTTTAACCTCCTATCTTTTCCCTTCCCTCTTTCCCCCTTTCCCCTCTTTTCCTCAACCAATCTCCACAACACAGGCGCGCGGCCACGCTTCGGCGATTACATGTGCCACCTGCTGCGTGACCCAAGACCGCGAACTCCGCGTCCTGACGGGCTCCTTCGACAAAACCCTGAGGCTGTGGGACGGGGACGGGTCTAGCTTAGCCCGCTTTCAAGGGCACGCAGGGCTAGTGACTGCAGTGGCCATCACCAAGGTGCTGATAGTGTAGAATAGGAGAAAAGATTTTGTGAGAGTTCGAAAGATACGAAGAAATGACAGCTTTTTTTTGGAAGTACCGATGTATGAGTGTTGTTGTTCCATTTCTTGATCTGACACCTCCAATTTTCCACATGACTGCCTACCCTTTTCTCCCATGTGTGCCTCTCCTCAGGTCAATGGCGTCAGTGGCGCTCTTCGCATTGGGTCTATTTCTGGCAGTTACAGCGACCGCCGGGTGCGCCTGTACACTGGTTTAGGAGGAGGTGGTTCAAGCAAGAAGAGCAGTGTTGAGAAGGAAGGAGGAGAAGCTTTCGGGAAACCAGATTTTTTACCCCCCAAGGAGAAAGTGGCAAAGTCGGAGAGTGGCGCTCCGCCAGTAGTTGACACGGTGGATGATCCCTATGCCGCTGGCGGAGGCGAGGTAAGGGCCAGTGAGAGAGATCAAGCTGTTTGAATGGAGTAGGAGGAAGATGTGGCCATGCGCACAGCAGCTGTAGCATGTGTATGAGAGAGTATTTGTTATAGGGTTAGTTTTGAGAGTTTTCATGAGAATAAATTTCACTCGTGTGATTTTTATCATTCTTGTGTACTTCCTTCGTGTTAAATTCTTCTCCCTTAATGTGCTCTCTCTCTCTCTCTTCGCTTGTTGTGGTGTTTTTTTTCATCAACAAACACTCGAAAAGGACGGCCACACTGGCGCGGTCACCTGCGTGTGCATCCGGGAATTGGAGGACAGGAGCGTGGTCGTGGTGACGGGGAGCACCGACAAAACGATCCGTGTCTGGAACGCCTCTCCTCCTCCTGCTTCGCTGTGGTATGTAAATGAGTGGGTGAGCTAGTACTATGAAAGCAATGAAGGTTCGATGGTTTCGATGATTGTTCCACCGCTATGCTCTACCACGCATACCTGTCATTCAAAAATATGTATCCCTCGCGAACTCTCCCGTGTTTAAACCCCACTGATTCGTTTTCTTTTTCTCAGCCGATTTGCTCCTCCTTTTTCAATCACAGGAGCGTCTTGGAAGGGCACACGATGGCGATCCGCGCCATGGACACATTAATCACCCAATCCTTTCCTACAGGGGTGGACTTGAGCTCAAACGACCACGACCAATCCGGCACCGGTGGCAGTGCAGCCGAAGAGGGCAAGTTTTTAGTGGCCTCGGCCGGCAACGACAATATGGTACCAGTAAAAATACGCACACCAACAGATTCTTTCGTCAGAAATACCAAGTGAAAAGACCTGGTTCCACTAATTTTTGCGATGTTTGCTGATGGTATGAGAATTCCAACAATTTGTGAGCGTCCTACCCTCATCCCACCTTGTGTGCCAACATCAACAAACCAACACCGAACACCCAATCCTACCATTAGATCATCGTTTGGGACGGCGACCAGTGCGTTGCGCAGCGCTCGTTCTGGGGTCACAGCTCGAGCGTCGTGGCAGTCAAACTCTTTGAGACGGGTTGGAGCCCCGGTGGGGTCTGTGTGGTGTCTTCGTCTTACGATCGCACCCTCCGAATTTGGTATGCGATATGATTACATTTTTTGTGATTTGACCGGTGCACTGCGTGTATTATTTAAATTGCACGAATTCAAGGGAGGATATCCCTTTTTTTAATTGGGTCCATGCCACAAGCGCTGTTTGTTGTTTGTGTGCAAGCGTTTGCGTTCTCGCGTGTCCAAATATTGACACACACACATATATATATCATATTAGGGATGCAAGCACGTGGGGCGACGGCACTTGCTTGTGGAGTGTGGACACGGGCGAGAAAATTCCCTCGCCGCATGCCCTCGGAATAGCTCTTCTGCCACAGGTGCGGGGCTTCTCAAAGAAAAAGAAGGACAAGAAGAACAAGCACGGCCGCGATGGTTATGACGATGAAGCCAAGGCGTTACGCTTGCGCATCGTCGTGGGACTGCGCGGAAATGCGGTATGCACTACGCAGAGAAATGAGAGCATCGCCAGTCTTTCTCTTTCTTTGTCCTCTAGGTTTCGAAGCTTCCGTTGCCGCATTCTTGGAATGGCATGTTGGTCTTGATATGCATGGCATGTTGGTCTTGATATACATGGCATGTACGTCGCGTTTATCATTCTCATTCAGCCCCCCTTTTTTCCTTGCGCATGTATATATTAAAAGGTGCACGCCTATGACGTCGATGCGTCAGAATACAGGGGCTTCTCCCAGTATTACCATGGCGCGTCTCAAACATGCCCCCACCACGAGCTATCCTTGGAAGAGGGCGTGAGTGCGGTGACTTTGTCGCCCTCGGGCTCGCGCGCTTGGGTGAGACTTGATCGTTAGATCATGCCCTGCAAGACGCAATTGGAGCTGCTCACTACTATGTGCGCATTTTTGGTCTCTTTCCCATTCATACTTTTTTTGAATCCTCACATGTAATTTAGGTGGGCCTGAAATCGGGGGCATTCATTGGCCTGGTCATCGATCGTGTTCGCTTCAAACCACATGTGCACCTCAACTTGCCACCAACATCAACCTCTAGCCAGCACCCTTTTGTGCAGTACGCAGCGCACGCTGCCGCGGCATCTCCTTTTCATCGACCTTCGAGTTCAAAGAAAGGAAAAGAAGGAGCAGATAAGGGAGACGAAGGAGAAGAAGCAGCAGCACCACCGCCAGCAGCTCCCAAGATGAAAATCGGGCGCCCAGGCCAGAGCCGATTCTGGCGAAGGCGAGAACAACAGGGCCAAACCGCAACGCAACACGCGGATGCAGGATCAGGAGGAGAAGGAGGCGGAGGTGGACAGTTGACGCAGGCGCCGAATCAGCACAGCAGCCACGATCGCCAAAGTCATCATCATCATCATCATCATCAAAGTCATCATCAAGGCAGCGGCCACGGTCACGATCACCACACAAGTGGCCGAAGCAGAGATGGTCGCAGGGGAGGAAGAAGAGAAGGTAGTCGCGACGAAGGTCGACATCATCATCACCATGTCCATCGAGGAGAAGGAGGAAGGGAGCCCCCAGCACCATCGTCAAGACGAGGGGTCCACGTGGAGCGATCCTTAGAGACCTTCAACTCCACGATTGCGAGCACCACTCTTCGCCAACCCTCATCGGTCGCGGAAAGCAACCAACAACAACAAGTGCATCAAAGGAGTATGCCTCATAGGAATGGGCATAACAACAGGGCACCCGACATACGAGGAGGAGGAAACACTCAGCTACCACCCGTCCGAGGCGCCAGTAGCTGATCTAGAATTGGATATTCGACACGCGAAATGGACTTGTGAATAAAAGTGGTCTCACGGGGCTGGGCATACAAGAAAACAAAGGCAAGGAACAAGGAACATTTTATTTTTGTCAGTATGTAAAGCCATGATAACCTCAAACCCCACAACAGCACACACATGTCCCTCGCGGGGACAGTCGAAATTTTGTTTTGGTTTGGTGCTGACTACTGATGCGCTCGCTATTGATCGAAATTAGGGAAGTGAACTTCTCGGCTTCTCGGGTATTTTGAGCAGAAATATGGACATATTGGTAGACACATGGTGTCGGTGTCACATGAGATATGCAGCTATATCTATTTGCCCTTTCCAGCGATTGGCTTCAGTTTTCTGTTCGCCTTCTTTTTGCGCAGCCCGTACAAGAGCGCTCTACTTGGGCGCCCGTTTTTCAGACATTAAATATGGTGCAGGAGCAGGAAGGCTTCGGGCTCATACATATATACAGCTACTTCTATTTGCCCTTTCCAGCGATTGGCTTCAGTTTTCTGTTCGTCTTCTTTTTGCGCAGCCCATGCAAGAACGCTCTACTTGGGCGCCCGTTTTTCAGACAGTAAATGTGGTGCAGGAGCAGAAATGTTTCGGGCTCATACTTTGGTTTCTGATGATGATGATGGTGGTGGTGATGGTGATGGTGTGAGTCATGGTGAGGGCCGGCTTCTGGATTGGGATGAGCCGTGAATTCATGTCTGATGCACTGAGAGCACGCACGATTGGCACACTCCATACATTGAATGGTAGCGCGGTCTTCCCCACAGATCTGAGGGGTTATAGAGAGCATAAGATTAGAGCAAGGAATCAAGGATATGATGAAGGTGAGAAATATCACGGCCACGGAGTAAACAAATATTCTTTATTGAGCTAGTAAGCAAACATTAGGAAGATATCAAATAGAAAGTACATTAAAAACGTCAGACATAAATTCTATTTATCTTCCTTACTATGCATAAATAAGTGCGCTCAGGGGTTGGCCACGGAACACTTTTGCGCTGTTCAATTTCGCTCAAATCCGGCCGCTTTAGATTGGCAAATTCCTGGAGGGTAATCTGTTTCATAAAGAAGAGAGGAACAACCAACAAGGAGCAAGTAATTATATGTGTGAGTACTTCAAGTATGGAAGGAGTTGACAAGACCACGGTGGCTGTTCCTGCGCAGTACTTGTAGTTCATGTGCACTCGAGGTAAACGCGCATTTACCTGGCCCATGTGGTAGCGGTCTGCGAGAGGCGGCAGAGGTTTTTGGTGGTTGGAGGCTTTCAAGTACTCGTGGAACGGCTGCTCGCGGGCGGGAATCAGCTCAAAGGTGGCGAGGCGCATGTTCAAAGTGGGCTCGTGCATCACTTTGTCGAGGTCTGGGAGGATGAATGACGGTTTCATGTTTTTTAAATTGGAAATCAAGAGAGAGAGCACAGGGATATATGTGCAGTGGTTATGAAAGTTCAACGACAACGTACAACGCACATGCCGTCTCCAAATGAACTCTCTTTAAAGAAAGCGGCACGTTCAAGATAGCACACCGCCAAACACACACAAACTACCTTCCGCCGAGATGCGGCCTGCCATGTACAAATCGGCCAAGAAAGCCGTTAGCGCAGGTACCGTCTTCAGCTCGCCTCCCGCCACTTTTACCAGCGGCTCCGGCTCGAAGTCAAACACCGGGGCGCCGGTCTGACGTGGCAGCAACTTGAACCGGTCGTCGGCTTCGTTGGCGAGTCGTAAGCGCTTCCCGTGGGACAACCGGCCGAGTGCTGCGTAGCACCTGCAGGGTGGCCGAAGATGGGCCGAGCAAGGAAAAAACACGGCGAGTGCATTTCAGTGCTCTAAGCCTCGAAGTGTATTAGGTTTATTCTTTGAAAATAATTTCATTCTTCCTGTATGTCTCACAAGCAAATCAAATCAAAGCAAATCAATGTCGTCATTTTGAATTCAGGACCACAACAATCATTCACCGCTTCATGTGTTCCACATCGTCAAGCAAAGCTTGCACTGCAAAAGGAGCTCCAGGCAGGTGATATTCTAGCAGGTAATAATTGGGCAGAAACAACCGCGCTGGCGAAACCTGGAGAGGCAGTGAGTGCACGCGCACAATAAGTAAGTCAAGCGAAAGAAAAAGGGTTTCAGCGCTTCAACCCAAAAGGCATTACGTTCTCATCTGTCTCCTCTTTTGCGAGCTATACCTCTTGAAGCTTTTTGTGAACGACGGTGCCAAAACGATCTGCTTGTAGCTCTTGCATCATCAACGGTCGAGTAGTCACCACGTATCGTGCTGCATGCCCTGGCTCCTTTTCTCCAAAGCTAACTCGCCACACTTGGTAGTCTGTCGAGTGATGGCCGTCTGCGAGAGTGATGGGCGGTCGATCTTGGCAGTGCAGAAAGAGTCCTTCCTTCAAGGGCGTCAGCACATGCTTCCCAACTGCAGCAAACATGGTTGCTCACTGTGCCAAGGGAGGCCCAAAAGGGACTCTGCTGCTGCTGCTGCTGCTGCTTCAGGCACAGTGCACGATTGAGCTGCAAGCTATACTAACGTCGCGGTTCGGTCTCTTCGAAACACTTGCCACGGACGTTACGCCGACTGCAGATAGATGAGATCCAGCTCTTCGAATTTTTAGGTCTAGGCAACTTATATGCCCACCGCTAACATCTCATGAGTAAGTTGTAGGGCGTGCATTGCTCGTTATATTTAGCGTCGCATTTTTTTACCCAGCATTCATTCTTCATTCTTCAGCTCTCGCACTGATATAGTATATCGGTCGGAAATAAGGCGCACTCTTCACTCTTCTTCCCTCTTCTTCGCTTTTCATTTCTCGCTTCGTGTCTCCGTTCGTCGTCACGTAAGCCCCCTGTGTGCACTTGTGCCTACAGGAACAGCCCACCCTTCTACGTGAGACCCATTTGTAACCGGCCGAACTCGAACTCGAACTACCGAACTAATACAAAATACAAACCCAAATGACACAGGAGCCAATGCTGCGGGTAGAAGTGCTTCGTAAGAAGGATAGTGTGTAGAGGACAGGAAGAATAATACTTCCACCTCCCTCTTATGTGGAAAGTGCTCATGAAATAATATTAAAACCCGACTTTAGTCGTTTCTGCGTCTGCTTCATAGAGAAGGCCTAGTACTTTAATCCTACTCCAAACATGGGAATTGGAATGCAACACGAGTTCGCTCCCCATTTCATCAAATAAGGCTCCGTACTTCGAAAACAGCTAAGTCGCGTGAATTCCCTCAAACAACGAACTCCGCAATGGCCTTCGCAATCATCTCGGGTTTCTCTAAGTGGGGCACGTGGCCGCATTCGGGGATCATGGTCAAGCGCGCGTCGGGCATTTCGTCCACGAACCGCTGGGCGTACAGTTTGGGGTCCAGCACTTCGTCGTTGGCGCCCCACAGCACCAGGGCAGGGGTGGTGACTTTCGGCACCAGAACCGACGGAGTGAAACCCCCCGTGCACATGTAATTGAGGTTGGCGTCTTCCCAGCCCTCGCAGAGCACTGGGAGCCGCCCGACCCGCATCGCGTCCTGCGTGGCAAACTTTTCCTTGTCGAAGTAGCTCATTTTGTTGGCGATTTGCCGCAAGTTGCCCGAACCGAGCACTTTTACCCCCAGCCGCGCCAGAGGCTCTGGAAATCCGCCCATGGGTCCTGCGCCGTCGATGAAGCCTTGGGCGTCAATCAGCACCAGTTTGGAGACGTCGTCAGGATAGGCTGCTGCGAAGTCGAGTGCAATGGCACCGCCCAGAGACGCACCCACCAGCACAAGAGGCTGCCCGGGGGCCACTGCTAGTTTCAAAAAGGCACGCAAATGCTCCCGCTTCGCTTCGGCAGAGGTGGTGGCTGAGGTGCGAGCGTCGGTGAAACCCCAACTATAAGTGAAAGGATACAGTGTTGGGCAAAAAGACTGGTGAGAATGAAGAACGCACACATACTCAGGACTACGTGTGCAAACAAACAAATAAACACTAGATGGTCGCTTAGTTCACCTAAGCTTAAAACGGATTTTCGCACCCTAATATGTCAACAGCGATTGGATCAATGCCGTGCATGGCCTCGAGAACTGGCACCTAACACAGAGAGCAGAGGAAAGCGGCTAAGAGGAAAACATTCAAAACCATCAGTTACTAAGACCAAATTGCATCGCACCACGCGGCGAAACTCCAAGGAAGATGAGTCGAAGCCGTGAATGAGCACCACTGCAGGTTTCACTGCCGCTGCTGCCGTAGCTGAATCGCTGGGCGGCGCTGTAGATTCCGCTTCCGACGCAGCAGCACCCGGGAGAGGCCGCCTCGAGTAGTAAGACGTTGGCACACCGTCTGGGCAGCCGGGCGTAGGCACTGCAATTCGTTGCAACTTCGACAGCATAGTGAGAGCGGCAGGATCCTCGATAGCCTCTACCTCAGAGGGCACAAAGGACGGGAAAGCATAGGCAGAGAGATCTGGCGCGGCGACTGCTGCACGGCTACTAGGGTACCGAACACTAGACTTCCTTGAAAGGTGCCAATTGGTTTGGAAAGCATGAGCGTGGAATGTTACCAGCGCTAATGAGAGCACTCGAACCAGTCTAGAGTTCATTTTCCAGCACCCGGCTTCAGATGCCCCACACTGTTTTGATTTTGCAGTAAGTATCCTCGATCCTCGGCTCGAGAATTTGATTGTCGAGTCAGCAAAACGTTCACGCCGTGCTCTAATATGATTACTGAGGATATATCATGATATCATCTGCATCTAATTTAGGTCATAAGGCTGGCCGATAGCAAAATTTGGAGGAGCTCTTGTGCCCTCTCTTGAAAGAAAATCTCCCGCCGAATGTTCCGTAGCGAGAATTATAACGAAAGCCATAAGCAAGAAAGGGATTCAGCGCAGCCAGCAATACCCTTTCCTCACCGTCGACGACTACAGCTTCAGTCGGGAGAAATTCGTAAACATACGATTTATCTGAGGTTCAAAAAGTCGTTGCTTTCTTATGATCTCTAGCTAGTCGGTTCTTTCAGCAAGCCAAACAAGCAAACGAGCAACAATGGTGATGCATCTACCCTTCTTTTCAACAGCATGTCTTCTATTGTGCTTCTATGTACCTAATCTCACGCCATTCACAAACCTTCTTCATACATTGCCAGCCTCGCATTGCATACGGTGGAACTCCAGTTCTGTCTGGGCGTAAGAAGTCGAGCAAAGAAAACGCGCCGATGTCTGCAATGGAACAGCCGAGGAAAAAGGCGCGTGCTAGTACTCAGGAAGATTTTGCATTGAGCGCAGGGAAAGAGAACGGCTCAAAAGATAAATCGACTGAAGCAGAGCTCTTGCAGCGTGTATTGGCCCTCCTACAACAGCCCGCAGCTGCAGCTGCATTGCAGGCGGCGGCACCGACCTCTCCAGGATCAGCTACGAAGGAGGCAGCAGCAGCACAAGCTGCCCGAACTGAGGCTGCTTTCTGGAAAGGGCAGTACGAAGCTCTCCAAGAACTCCGCGAGACCGCACCAGAGAAGCGACTGCGCGAGCTTCGCGCTGACGTGGACAGTCAGGTGTGCTCGAGGAGCCCTTTTTTGAGGTTGCTTGGTTAACTTGCACTTCTAAAAGTAGTGTTGCTTTTGAGCAGAGTGTGTTTGGTTTGCCTACAAATGCCATAAAAGCCCATCTGATTAATACGCTGCATCAATCTATGTCGTCAAGGTGGCTACTATGGAGAAACTTGCGTTTGGTGTGAACGGAAGGACCCCAAATGATGCGGCCGTGGCGCCCACTGACTCAGCTGAAGAAGAAAAGGCAGAAGTTGACACTTCAACACTAGAAACCAGCAGTGTAAACGAGGAGGCCGCTGAAGAAGATAATGAGAGTATAATTGAAGATCTTGAGGCAAAGCTAGACGAAAAACGGTGAGTCCCAAGCCTACACCATTGCATTGTGCATACTATGATTTTCACACACACTCAATAGGTCATTGAAATACTATTCCTCTCAACCATGTTTCGTCATCACCTTGACTTCTTCATCTCCACAGAGAACTTGTGCGAGCTTATCAGAAATTAACGGGCGTGGTGCTCGCTCTGGGCGACCACCAAGATGACGACGATGATGATGCCACCACCACGGTTAGTTCTTCAAATACTCTTTCATACTGTCCAACCTCCTCTTCCCAGGGCTCCTTGTTATACAGCCATAGCCAATCTAGTTGAACTACTTTGAAAACATTCCATCTTTTTTCATGCACCTTTGCTTGTGAATGAAACAGGTGCAGTGCACGGCTATCAACCACATTCACAAGCGTGTGGTCAAGTTTGACCTCTTGCTGCCTCCAGTCGGAGAAACCAACCCGGCAAACACAGCTGCAGCGGACGCTACCTTTGTACCCGTTGCCAACAAAAACTTCTTGCCTGAGAATTTGCGGGACTCTGCGCGGTTCCACTCCAACCAAATGCCCGTGCTTCTGCAACGCCTTCTCAAGTCCCTGTATGCGCCGCCTTCTGCTACTGGAGACGCAACCACAGGTGCCGATGGATCATCCTAATCGCGCTTGTGACTCTTACGATGCATCCTCCTCAATGGGTCGCGAGAAACTTGCGAAAATCATCGCGTCGCCACGACTGGCGTCATTTTCATAAAGAAACTTGTGGCCTTCAATTCAACCAGAGTAGTGCTTGAGCGGATGACCGAAGATTGAAGTGGCCCAAAGGAACCTCGGAAATTGACCATCAAAGCGCTATGGAACACTTGAGACAAAAATACAGAGCACAAAACAAAGAGGCAGATGAGAGATGAAACTATTCGAGAAGCAGAGAAGAATACAGATATAGATTTTCCACTACAATGGGCCTGTCCCTGTGCCTGTACCCTTGTTTTGAAACACATAGAAAAAGAAATGGCTGAGCGCTCAAATAAACTCAGCAAGACTTTATTACTTTACTGACTATTAAAGAATTCCCTTTTCTTCGTAAGGCATGGCAACTCCCCAGGGGCTGGAATTAAATATCCGAAGGGGGTAGCAGCAAGCAGGAAAAGTTGGAGTACATGGAGTGGAATGAAACTTGCTTCAGAATTTCAGAAGCCAGAAGAGAAACTAAGATTAGCCCTTTTTGAGACAGGCCCCGAAGGGCCGGAATTAGAAGACTAACAGGTAGAGAAGAAAAGCAAAGCAGCGCAAACTAGACCTAAGAAGCTAATCAGGCGCACATGCCCGAGTGGCCATGGAAGTGATGGTAGCGGTCCAAAGTGGCACGCTCCTCCATGCATTAGCCCTTTTTGACTTTTTGTGAGCTCTAAATTGGCTTCTGTGTCATTTGGGTGTGTATTAGTTCGAGTTCGAGTTCAAATCAGAATATTTTTACTCCCGGACCCCCGCAATGCCCATATCCTTCATCTCCGTATCCGCATCATATCAATCGGGTCTTACGGATTAGTGAGTCGTAGCTATGCCATACGTACGTAGATCTTGGATTTACATATCAGATATCTAAGGAATGTCTGAGTGCACTCGAATTGACAACTGACTAATAAATAGATACACAACTGCAGTACTTTTACTTTTTTGAGTTTCTTGTCGCGAAATTGTAGTTATGATGAATAAATCTGAGCACTCCGTTGGGATTCTCCCTGTTTGCCTTCATTGAATTTAGTTAATCTACGAAGTGAACCGGCGGAGTGCGGCGTAGGTAAAATTTAAAATCAAAGCATCGGCTCTTCCGCATCGCCACGATCGCGCTTGGCAAAATTTCTCCGTAAGTTTCTTAAGCCATGCACTTGTTGAATTCCTTTGTGCTAGCCTTCTAATTCCGGCCCTTCGGGGCCGGTCTGAAAGAAACTCTCCATACTTCAACGGACAACAACACCAACACTTGTTTCTCTCTCTCTCTCGAATTCTCTTTTTTGAAAAAATTGAAATTTGAAATTTAAAAACTTGTGCTACAGATCTGCAGATGATGATAACTAGCAGTACTAACATCATTCTGTCGTTCTTCTGTAGGAGTTGAGAGATTAACATAGGCTGACTACCTTCTTCTTCATGTAAAAAAAGAGATCATACTCTATTTTACAGAGCTTCGGAAAGAATTACTGAGCCTCATTCGCAGTTGAGCATCGAGGCCTGTATGAATACTATCAGGACCACCGACAGGGCC
>Ga0307930_1002394_pt1 | contig 14366 bp, 13 predicted proteins | sample OrgLakmetageno46_FD_203161 | JGI IMG/M metagenome (GOLD analysis project Ga0307930, IMG submission 203161) | Saline water microbial communities from Organic Lake, Antarctica - #46 | ecosystem: Environmental > Aquatic > Non-marine Saline and Alkaline > Saline | place: Antarctica: Organic Lake... | reverse complement strand
GGCAGCCGCGCTATTACACTGACGCAGGAGCCGTCTTACAGGGATGACTGCACTCAAGGTTTACATGACTTGGGCTGAGCCTTTTTGTGAGGCTAACTGTTTGGCTGCAAAGCATTGGCTGTAATACAACAGGTACCCTAAGCCGCTTGGCCGAGCTCGATTTCAATTCCCATTTTTGGAGGTATAACATGCCGTTCGCTTTGTCACCCATAACCCTGACCAGTACAGATTTCGCGCCCGATGGTGTTATTCCCCGTGATTGTACCGGTGAGGGTGCGGATCGATCGCCTGCGCTAAACTGGACCTTGGTACCGGAGGGCACTCAGTCTTTTGCGATCATCTGCCACGATCCGGACGCGCCTCTGGTTTCTTCAAATGGCAGATATGGTTTTGTTCACTGGGTACTCTACAACCTGCCCGCAACCGTCAGTGAACTGGCCGCTGGTACCGATTTGGGCACTCCGGGTCAGAATAATTTTGGCGGTTCGGGCTACGCTGGACCGATGCCACCCGAAGGGCATGGAACGCACCGCTATTATTTTTGGGTGCTTGCTCTGGATTCCGACGAACACCATTCGCCGGACTTGACCTTGTGGCAATTTCTAGAAAAGGTGGAACCCAACATTATTGGCATGAACCGTTTGGTGGGTACCTACCGACGGGAAGGTTAATGCCCAAAAGCCATTAACAACCTGTTAAAACCCCTGAGTCCGGCTAATCAGATGTTGCCAGCCGCGTTCAAGGGTTTTCCGGGTCTTATCGGCCTCATTTTGTTCATAGCCCATTTGCGGAATGAATTGAATTAACTGAGGGATCGGAAACCCAAGGGCGATGCCGTACATGGGGTGCCCGGGCTCGAACTGAAGCCGATCGAGTTCTTGCTGCAGAATAGGGGCGGTGCGGCTGTCTGCCAGCCAGTCTTTGACGGTGTCATCCAGTGTCGGCAATAACCGGACGTCGGTGTCAGAGTCGATTGTTACCCAACTGGTCAGTCGAATATCGCGGGAGGAGAACCCCAGTCGCAACTCAAATCGACCGCTTTCTTCAGCGAAACGCCCCAGGTGCGGAACAAAATAGGCGAAGGCGTGGTCATCCAATGCCAGGGTAACGGTTCGCTTTTCTCCAGGCACCAGATGGATTTTTTGAAATGCCTTCAGTTCGTGAACCGGTCGGTGATAGGTGCTGGTTTCATCATGAATATAGAGTTGGACTACCTCGGCGCCCTCAGCGGGACCCTGGTTGGTGATGCTGAAACTGACCTGACGTTGCTCGTCATGGTAGCTCAGATCAGCCAGGGTAAACTGACTGTAGTTTAACCCGTGGCCAAATGGATATTGTACCGGCAGCAACTTGGTGTCGTAATAGCGATAACCGGTGAAGATGCCTTCGCGGTAGTCAACGGTGTCTTTGGTGCCTGGAAATGTCTCAAACGTCGGGTTATTTTCGAGTCTCAATGGAAAGGTTTCACTCAGTTTGCCACTCGGATTGGCCTCACCGAATAGAATGCGCGCCAGTGCTTCTCCGCCGCCCTCACCAGGCAACCAAGCTTGGATGATGGCGGGTACCTGACGTTCGAATTGCCGGGTTTCGATGGCAGAACCTGTATGCAGCACTAGCGTGATGTTGGGGTTGGCATCAGCCACCGCGCTGATCAGCATGAGATGATCGGGAGCCAGCTGCATGTCGGCTCGGTCAAAGCCCTCACTTTCCATTGAATCGGTGGTACCGGTCAGCAATACGACACGGTCAGCCTCGCTGGCTGCCTTGACTGCGGCATCCAGTTGCTGCGGTGAAACGCGGGTTTCAGTGTACCCTTCGGCAAAAACAACACCGACACGGTGTTCGATAGCGCTCAGCGTGTTGCTCAGTTGACGAGGCTGCATGTGAGAGCTACCGCCGCCCTGGAATCTGGGGTTCCGTGCAAAGTCACCGATCACTGCCAATCGCTGATGAGCTGACAGGGGAAGTTGCTGTGATTCATTTTTAAGCAATACCATTGATTCCACTGCCAGCTGAGTAGCCAGTTCATGATGGGCCGGCCATTCAATACTGACGGTGCGGTCCTGTTCCATCACCTGTTTGATCAGGGTCAGAACTCGCCCAGCACGGTTGTCGAGATTGGCTTCACTGAGCCTGCCGTCTGCCAGAGCAGCGAGCAATTGCGCATCGCGCTCGGCAGGACCCGGCATTTCCAGGTCGAGCCCGTTAGCATGTGATTCAACTTTGTCTTTGACCGCCACCCAGTCAGACATAATCAGGCCATCGAAACCCAGTTGATCGCGCAGAATCCGCTGCAACAGCTCGGATGACTGGCAGGCGTGAACACCGTTGACAGCATTGTAGGCACCCATCATGGTCCAGGGTGGATTTTCGCGCAGTACTTTGGCAAAGGGTTCGATGTACAATTCTTGTAGGGTGCGCTCATCGATTTGAGCATTGATCAGGAATCGGCGAGTTTCCTGTTCATTTCCAGCGAAGTGTTTCAGGCAGGCGCCCACACCTTGTGACTGAATACCGCGCACAAAAGCACTGGCCATAGCACCGGATAAAAACGGGTCCTCCGAGAAGTATTCAAAGTTGCGGCCACCCAGAGGTGTGCGTTTGCCATTGACGCCCGGACCCAGCAAGACGCCGACGCCCATCGACTGACATTCATCGCCGATCGCCGCAGCTACCTGCTCCAGCAAGGGTGCGTTCCAGCTGGCGGCCATAGCCGCTTCAACCGGAAAAACGGTAGCGGGCTGAGCTGAATCGTCCAGTGCTTGTGATTCACTCAGACGGACACCGTGTGGTCCGTCTGTCAGAGTGATGGCGGGAATGTCGAGTCGTTCGATACCGTGCAGATGCCATGCGTCTTTACCGCACAACAGTCGAATTTTCTCGTCGATACTGAGTTGAGCAAGAATAGTGGCTACATCAAACAAAGGTGGACTCCTTTTTAATAGTCAGCTAGCGGTTCATGTGTGAACAGTAACCGAACTTTGCGCTTGGGCCATTAGAAGGCTGTTGAAATTCGCAGAATTTAAGCGCCTGCTACTAGAACATGTGGTCCGAAATTTCGCCAGAAAAGTAATAATCACATTGTTTGCTTTGCGTGTTTTGGAAAAAATAGAAAGCCTTTTTCAACAACCTGTTAGAGTGCGAACGCTCCCAGTGTTGGGCATTGCAGCCAGTTTTGCGCCGCATAGGGATGTTGGCCATCGACGACATGAAACGTCAGGGCCAGGCGCGAACGGTCAGAACGGTTGAGGGCGCTGTAGTGCGGCAGATGGCCATGAAACACCAGCAAGCTTCCGGCTTTCACGGGAATCGGTGTTCCAGAGGATTCGTCGGGCCAGGGAGTATCGTTCAGTGCGACCATGCTCAGGTCGAGGTCATCACGAAAATAGCGTTCTCGCAGTGGCCCTTTATGACCACCTGGCTCTAGCCACAAGCATCCGTTTTCCAGGGTGGCGTCCTCGAGCGCAAACCAGTAGGTAATTACACTGCTCGGTTCTGTGTAGAAGAAAGTCGCGTCCTGATGCCAGGTCACTTCACCGCCAATACGCGGTTGTTTGAAAATCACCATGGTCTGGTACAGATGCGGTACCGAAAGGCCCAGCTCCCTGGCCAGTTCACCGAATTCGGGGCGCTTGGCAAATTCCCGAAAGACGTCGTCCAGATCGTGCAAGGCGTGACCAGTTTTGTTGATGCTCTGGGCGCGTGGCTGGGTTAGCTCACCCCCATCATCAAACGCTTTCTCCTCAAAAAAACAGCGAACGGTTTCCGCCGATTCAAGAAAGAAATCGTTGTTGATCTGTGCTCGGTCAGTGGTGGAGAACCGGTTGGTCGCGCTCAGGTCGGCCTGCTCAATCAGGCGATAGGCGCGATCAATCAGTGCGTGACGGAACACATCGGAAACATTGTCTTCGAGCAATAAGTAGCCGTTTTTCGAGAATTCCTCCAGTTGTTCAGCACTCAATAGTGAGTGTTTACTCTGTGGCGAGAACGATGCAGGGCTTGACATAAATAGCACTCCAGCATAAATCAGGGCTGATCAGGAACTTCTTCGGCGTCGATGATTGCCGGCTCATTCCGCGCATCATTCAACCAGGTTTTCATGGCTGGCAATTCCAGCAGCCGTTCAATCCAGGCAGCTACTGGCGCTGGCGATTCAATACCATAACCGCGCAAGCGAATGGCGACCGGTGCAAAGCAGGCATCGGCAATGGAAAAGCGACCCAGCAGAAAAGGACCGTCTGACCGTGTCAGGCAGTCACTCAACAGCGTGTGAATTCTCTGGATGTCAGCCTGAGTACTGGCGTCGGGTCTGAAGCCCTTTACGTCACGTCGGCAATTCATCGGCATTGCAGCGCGCAAAGCCGAAAAGCCGCTGTGCATTTCGGCACAGGCGGATCGACCGACAGCGCGTAAATCCGGATTAACTGGCCAGCCAGCACCTTGCAGGAAACGTTCATTGACCGTCTCACAGATGGCCAGTGAATCCCAGACGCTCAGTTTGCCTATATGCAATACCGGCACGCGCCTATTCGGGCTGTATTTGTCCATCAGCGCCGGTGTTTCGGCAACATCCAGCGGTATCAGAATTTCCTGGAACTGGACTTTGAACTGGGTCATCACAAGCCAGGCGCGCAGCGACCAGCTGGAGTAATTCTTGTTGCCAATGACGAGTGTTAGATTATTCATCCCTGGTCTCCGGCTGAGACTGGCCCAGCAATTGTATTTGCAGTTTTTTCGGTAATGTTCGAACGACAAGTTCAAAGGAATCGTCTATCCACTCGTCGATCAGCGCTTCATCCAGACCGGTCGTCAAATCAACCGTATTCCAGTGTTTCTTGTTCATATGATAGCCGGGTGTAACACAGGTGAAGGCGTCTCTGAGAATCAGTGCATCCTGAGGGTCGCATTTCAGATTGAGCGTCAGACGGTAACCCAGGCCAAGCAGGGCGAACATCTTGCCCTGTATTTTGTAGACCAGGGCATCGGGCCCAAACGGGGTGTCCTCAGAGCTGCCCGTTTTGGCCAGTAAACGGTCTCGCCAGGCGTCGAGTGTGCGTGCCATCCCGTCTTCCTGTTTTTTGTCTGTGGCTAGCCGGTTAGTAAACGCTACCGAGAGTCAGTTTACAATGCACGGAGGCGCAAATATTGCCGGATTCAGTCACTGGTCATTCGGTGTTGGATAGAGGCCAGTATGCCCTGAGCATCAAGTCCGACGCTTGCCAGTAGATCCTTGGGTTTGCCATGGTCGATGTAGGTATCAGGCAAGCCCAGTTGCAGCACAGCGGTACTTAGACCGGCCTGATGCAAGCACTCACTCACGGCGGACCCCGCCCCTCCCATCAGGGCGTTTTCCTCGACGGTAACGATCATGTCGTGAGTGCGGGCCATGTCCTGCACCAGGGTGGCATCAAGCGCCTCTGCGGCGTTTCGAGCAGGCTCGACCATGCTTCCAAACGCGAGAATCGCAACATTTTTGCCCTGGCGAAGGGTTTCGGCCTTACCCACTGTCAGCGTGTCGAGCTTCGGGTCTATGTCAGCTCCTGGCCCGCTGCCGCGCGGGTAGCGCACTGCGGCGGGGCCCGGGTGCTTGAAGGCCGTGCTGAGCATCTGGCGACATTCGTTCTCGTCCCTGGGAGCCATGACGACGAGGTTGGGAATGCATCGTAAAAAACTCAGATCAAAACTGCCAGCATGGGTCGGGCCATCCTCGCCAACCAGCCCGGCCCGGTCAATGGCAAAGGTAATGTCCAGATTCTGGATAGCAACATCGTGGATCAGTTGGTCATAGGCGCGTTGTAAAAACGTGGAGTAAATGGCCACTACCGGTTTTGCGCCCCGGCAGGCCATGCCTGCGGCCAGCGTTACCGCATGTTGTTCGGCGATGGCAACGTCAAAATAGCGCTTTGGAAAACGCTCAGCAAAGGCAACCAGGTCCGAACCTTCACGCATGGCCGGCGTAATGCCCATTAGGCGGTCGTCGCTGGCGGCCATGTCACACAGCCATTGACCAAATACGTTCGAGTACTTGGGGCCCGAAGGCTTGCTGGCAATAGGCAGGTCGTCTTTCTTTTCCAGTTTGGTAATTGCGTGGTATTTGATCGGTTCGTTTTCAGCCGGTGTAAAGCCTTTGCCCTTTTGCGTGGCCACGTGCAGAAATTGTGGCCCGTTGAAGGTTTTCAGGTTGCGCAGTGTTTGCACCAGTTCAATGACATCATGCCCGTCTACCGGACCGACGTAGTTAAACCCAAGCTCTTCAAACAGGGTTCCGGGTGACACCATGCCTTTGACGTGTTCTTCTGCCTTGCGAGCAAACTCGAGAATGGGAGGCAGATTCTGCAACACTTTCTTGCTGTTCTCACGCATGTGCGAATAGGTTTTCGACGAAAACACTCGCGAAAAAGTTTTGGCCAGGGCACCCACATTCTCCGAGATCGACATATCGTTGTCGTTCAAAACCACCAGCATGTCGGCTTCGTCGTTCCCGGCATGGTTAAGTGCTTCGAAGGCTATGCCAGCCGTCAGCGCACCATCGCCAATGACGGCGACACTTTGACGCGGAGTCCCCAATAGCCGATCAGCAATGGACATGCCCAGCGCGGCCGAAATAGACGTGCTGGAGTGGCCGACACCGAAGGTGTCGTAGTGACTTTCATCCCGTTTCGGAAAAGCTGCCAGACCGTTGGCCTGACGTATGCTGTGCATCAGCTCGCGTCGGCCGGTCAGAATTTTGTGGGGATAAGCCTGATGCCCTACATCCCAGACAAGCGAAGCTTCGGGCGTCTCGTAGACGTAATGCAGGGCCAGCGTGAGCTCCACCACACCGAGGCCAGCGCCAAAATGGCCACCGGTTTGACCCACACTGTAGAGCAGGAACTCGCGCAGTTCGTCTGCCAGCATCGGCAGCTCGTCCAGATTCAACAAACGCAGATCGGCCGGGGAATCAATGGAATCGAGCAGGGCCGTGACCGGTCGTGCTTTGGGGATATGTGTAAAAATCTTCATGAAGTCGCGCTTACCTGCCTGTCGAGCCTGTCCCTTGCATCGGAACCTTTAGTGATCATTTGACCCGCCGACGTCATTCACGATAAACAGGGGCCTGATCCGGATTGTTTTATGCCTGAGGTGCAGTGTAACGGAAAGCCCAGGCAGACCCCAGCGGTCAGTGATCCCGGGTGAGTACATAGGTTGCCAGTTGCCGCAACGAAGCCTCGGGCGCTACGCCGCCCAACCGGTCCAGCGCCTGATGGGCGGCATCTATCTGCATTTGAGCTTCGTGACGTGCTCCACCCAGTCCCAGTAACTGTACGTAGGTGGCTTTATTCAGGGCCGCGTCACTGCCCTGAGGTTTACCCAGAGTCGCAGTATCGATAGTCACATCCAGGATGTCATCGGTGATCTGGAAGGCGAGCCCAAGGGCCTGACCATAGGTTGTCAGGGTATCCAGAGTGGCTTCAGGTAAATCGGTGTTGGTGCAAAGGGCGCCTAGATGCAGGGCGGCTTCGATCAACGCACCGGTTTTCAGCCGGTGAATCGCTTCCAGTTCATCCAGTCCCAGTTGCCGGCCTTCTGCTTGCAAATCCAGCATCTGTCCGCCGACCATGCCAGCATGACCAGCCTTTTCAGCCAGTAACCGGATCATCGATAAGCGCGCGTTGCAGCCCAGTTCGGGTGTTTGACTCAGGTGTTCGTAGGCCAGACTTTGCAGGGCATCACCGGCGAGAATGGCTGTTGCCTCGTCAAAGGCACGGTGGTTGGTGGCCTTGCCTCGCCTCAGGTCATCGTCGTCCATCGCAGGTAAGTCGTCATGAATCAGGCTGTACACGTGCATCATTTCCAGTGCCGCCGCCGGATACAACCACTGGTTGGTAGAGACGCCCATACTGTCGGCCGCGGCGCGAACTAATAAGGGGCGCAGGCGTTTGCCACCATCCAGCAGCGAGTAGCGCATTGCCTCAGCCAGTCTGGTTGACGTGGAGTTCCGCAACAGGGCTTGCAGATGTTGCTCCAGGCGCTCGCGGGTATCATTCTGAAAAGAAGCGAAGGACATTGGGCAGCGGGCTCACTCAGAATCGGGCAGTGGGGCGAGCTGTTCATCGCCGGGCTGGCCCAGCAATACCTGTACTGTCTGTTCAGCCTGATCCAGCGCCGACTGGCACTCTCGGGTCAGCTTGATGCCCTGTTCAAAGGTCTTCATAGCATCATCCAGCGACAGTTCACCGGATTCAAGCTGGCTGACCAGGGTTTCCAGCTGGCTCATTTTGGATTCAAACGGATCGATACTGGTGTCAGTCATTTTGGGCTCCTGCACTGCAATGGTCGCGTAAGGTACGAAGACAGCTGGCGATGGTCAACCACCATCGTTATCAGCGTATCGGCTCCTTGATGTCTGGTTCTGGAAGAACAAACGCTGCACTGTGGCGATGCTCTTTTGCCGGGAAGTCTAATTTTTACAGTCAAACAATGCTCACATTGGCCGATACACCGGGTAAGATGTAATCAACGTGCTGTAAACCCTGCCTGTCAGGCGGCTCGACCGCAGTTCAGCCAGCGCTGGGTTCATTATGTACGAAAAACTCCTGCTAGAATAACAGGATAGACGAGTCAACGGGACCAGTCCGGGAAGGTAAACTGTGGATTTAGCGATGATCATTGGCCTCATAGGGGCCTTTGCGATGGTGTTAATGTCGATGTTGCTTGGTGGCAATATCGGGATGTTCGTTAATGTGCCCTCGGTGTTGATTGTATTTGTCGGCTCAATTTTTGTCGCTATGTCCAAATTGACCCTGGAGAAATTCCTCGGCGTTGGCAGCGTTGTGGGTAAGGCATTCTCCTTCAAAATGGTCACTCCAGATGACATGATCGTCGAGGTTGTAGAGCTCGCCGATGCCGCTCGAAAGGGAGGTTTGTTGTCTCTGGAGGGGCGTGAAACCAGCCACGAGTTTCTGTCCAAAGGCATTCAGTTGCTGGTAGATGGTCACGACCCCGAGATTGTTAAACAGCTGCTCAGCAAAGACATGCGAATGACATCGGCACGGCACCAGGAAGGCAGTAGCTTTTTCGTGGCGTTGGGTGACGTGGCACCCGCCATGGGCATGATCGGCACATTGATCGGACTGGTCGCGATGCTGGCCAATATGGACGACCCGAAAGCCATTGGTCCGGCCATGGCGGTAGCCTTGTTGACGACTTTGTATGGCTCGCTAATGGCCAATGTGGTCGCTATTCCCATCGCTGATAAACTCAAGTTTCGCTCAATGGAAGAGGAGCGCATCCATAAAATGGTGATCGACGGCCTGTTGTCGATTCAGGCTGGACAAAACCCGCGCATCATCGAATCCATGCTTAAGAGTTACCTGCCGTCGTCCAAGCGCGGTGCTGAATAATAAGGTAAAGTTGTGCGATGAGTGACGAATTCGAAGACGAATGTCCTGAATGTGAGCCTGGGTTACCCGTGTGGATGGCTACCTTTGCGGATCTGATGGCGTTGCTGATGTGCTTTTTCGTCTTACTGCTTTCGTTTTCTGAGATGGATGCGCTCAAGTTCAAACGTTTGGCGGGTTCCATGCGTAATGCGTTTGGCGTCCAGGCGGAACTTCAGTTAGACGACATTCCTAAGGGAACCAGTATTATTGCTCAGAATTTCAGTCCCGGCCGCCCAGACCCGACACCGCTTAATATTATTCGTCAGGACACAATCGATAACCTCCGGGATTCGCTTGAAGTATTGTGCCAGGACACCACGTTGATGCAGGAAGAGGCTGAAGGTGAGTCCGGTTTGCAATCGAGACAGGTCCAGGTGTCGAATGCAGAAGCTCAGCGCCAGGTTGATGAGCAAGCAGAGCGTATAGCAGAAGCGCTCGCCGACGTGATAGCCGACGGTCTGCTGGATATCGAAACGATTAACCAGACCATCATCATCCGCGTTCGCGAGCAGTCGTTCGGTGCAGGCACCGATTTCGTCGCCGATGAATACCTTCCTATACTTGACCGGGTGCGTGATCTGCTGGTAACCGTTCCGGGCAGCTTGTCGATTGAAGGCCATACCGATGACGTTCCAATATCGACGGTAAGGTTCCGAAGCAACTGGTTACTCAGCTCCGCCCGGGCCTTGTCGGTTGCCGAATATCTCTGGGCAGCACCGGAGATGAATGAAAGCCGGTTCACCATAGTAGGGCATGGTTCGACCAAACCCATCACCAGCAATGAAACCCCTGAAGGTCGTGCCACCAACCGTCGTGTGGAGATTATAGTGCGTCAGGATAACCCGGACTTCGAGGGTGAGGTGACCCCCGAAGATGAGCAGGGTGAGAATGTTGATATTGGCGACCCCTCCCTGTTTGGACTGGAACCATCTGAGATTTTCTAGCTGCATGTTGAGTGATGTCAGATTGTGCCGGATACGCCTGAGTTCGCGATGCTGAGGCGGATTTCTGATGCCATTAGCAAGTTGCACAAGTCCTGTGATAATGCGATCCCGGCCGGATCTATTCGCTAGGGCTCCGGTCCGGCACTCACTGGCCATTTACGCCAGCAGTTTGGTCAGATCATACAGATCCTGTTTGAACGGCCTGGGCATGTTCTCGATGGCGTCGATGATGTCATGATGCACCAGACGGTTGCTCTGTAAGCCGACACAACGGCCGCCATGTCCGTCCATTAACAGCTCTACAGCATAAGCACCCATCTGACTGGCCATCACCCGGTCGAAGGCGCAGGGCGTTCCGCCTCGCTGGATATGCCCGAGAATGGTCGCCCTGGTTTCCAGCCCGGTGCGCGCCTCGATGCGTTTTGCCAGGGCGCTGACGTCCGTTACGTGCTCGGTAATCGCGATAATAGAGTGCTTTTTGCCCGCAATGACGTTGTTGGCGACTGTTTTGATCAAAGACGCTTCATCAAACCCCTTCTCCGGCACGATGGTGTATTCCGCACCTCCTCCAATTGACGCCATGATGGTCAGATCGCCACAGTACCTGCCCATGATTTCTACGATCGAGATCCGATTATGGGACGAGCAGGTGTCACGCAGCCGGTCGATGGCATCGAGCACGGTATTGAGAGCGGTATGAAAACCGATGGTGTAATCGGTGCCAGCGACGTCGTTGTCTATGGTGCCGGGCAAACCTACGCAGGGAAAGCCCATTTCAGTCAGTCGCTTTGCACCCATATAAGATCCATCGCCACCGATCACAACCAGGGCGTCGATGTCATGCCTGCGCAGGTTTTCAATGCACTCACGCCGGACCGATTCTTCCTTGAATTCGGGAAAGCGGGCCGATCCCAAAAAAGTACCACCGCGATTGATCATGTCAGACACATCCTGTCGCTGCATTGGCGCAATGCGGTTTAGATGAAGCCCGAGATAGCCGTCACGAATACCGTATACCTCCAGGTCTTTAACAATGGCATTGCGCACGACAGCTCTTATGGCTGCGTTCATGCCGGGCGCGTCGCCACCGCTGGTTAATACTCCGATCTTTTTAATCATGGCTGCACAACCTGTTCAAACGCCAAAACCGCTAGCCACGGTAGTTAACCCGCGAGCCGCTCCAGCCAAAAGTAGATATTTCCGTGCGCAGAATGTAACTTTCTATATCACTTACCTTTGCATCGTCAACATCAAAAGATACAACAAGCGGGCATCACCTTAGCTCGACCGAGCCTCACCAACTGGACACAACGAGCCATAGAATTGCTCAGGCACATCGTTGAAGCCCAGCTGGTGAATGTTTTACAAAGTAAAGTGTTGGCGATGGACGAGACACCCATTAAAACAGGTCGCAAACAGAAAGGTAAAATAAAGTCTGCCTATTTTTGGCCAGTGTACGGTGATGACCACGAAGTGGTGTTTACCTACAGTGCAAGCCGAGGTAAGCAGCACATAATCGACACCTTGGAAAATGAGTTCAGCGGCACCCTCGTGACCGATGGTTATTCGGCCTATGCACGTTATGTTGAGAAAACCGAAGGGTTCACCCATGCCCAATGCTGGGTGCACAGTCGTCGTTACTTGGTTAATGCCCAAGACAGCAGCCCGGGCGAAATAGAACAAGCCTTAGGCCTAATCGGCCAGCTCTATCAAGGTGAAAAAGTCATCCAAGAAACACAACTCACGGGCGAAAAGAAACGGGCTTATCGACTCGAACACAGCAAACCCAAAGTCGATGCTGTCTTTGAATGGTTAGATGAGCAGTGCCAGCGAACAGACTTAACGCCTAAGCATCCGTTAACCAAAGCGATCAACTACATCAAAACAAGAGAAACCGAACTGCGTGTCTTTTTGGAAGATCCTGATGTGCCGATGGACACGAATCACCTTGAGCGTGAAATTCGGCCGATCCCCATGGGTAAAAAGAATTGGATGTTTTGTTGGACTGAGTTGGGCGCCGAACATGTTGGCTTAATACAAAGCTTGATCAGCACTTGTAAACTGCATGACATAAACCTGCATACGTATTTGACGGATGTTCTGCAGCGCGTCAGTCATCACCCGATGAGCAGAGTAGAAGAGCTAACGCCAAGGCTTTGGAAAGAAAAGTTTGCGGATGATCCAATGCGATCTGTTTTATATAAGGCTGTCAATACCATCACCGAATGAACGCTTACTTTGGGATGACGTTTGCTATCCTGTCATGAATTAGCCGGACAATGATCTAGGAGATGGAAGATCTTTATGATAGAACATAAGAGAATTGAAAGTGGTTTTACATGGGTTCCTCTAGATCAGAGGCAGAGCCGATTTTGTGGGAAAATTTCTCCATGGAGACCGGAATCGAGGCGACCCCTTTTGTGGCTAGCACGTTATGGCAGCGAGCTTTATCTAATGAATGACCACGATATACTGCCTAGAGTCTGAAATCCAACAGTGCCCGGCTTCTACTGGGACCTGATGGTGACATAGCTGGATCGCTTGATCTGGCTGGCGAAGTAGGTAATTAAGCGGGCTACTGAACCTATTCAGCCAGGCAGCCCCTGGCAAGGTTTGATGTGAGTATGGTGGCAGATGGTTAGACACTCTTCGCCTGAAAACGGGGTCAGACAGATAACCGCAGATTCGAGCGGATCTCGCTCTTAAGCCTCGGGTCGACCTCGGCCTGATCAGCAAAGTCTAGCCATTGGCTGACCACCTCAATCACCTGGTCGATCATCTTCCGGGCATCTGATGAAAACTGCCCGATGGGTTTGGCCACGGCCAGCAGGTCTTGGCGGGTGAATCCGTCTCTTTTGCCATTAATGGTCATTTGGTGGGTGTCCACCCAGTAGGAACCGGGTTTGTAGCTGTAGGCGACATCGAATGCGGGTGCCAGGCGCCAACCGGATTTGGCTGTGTCCATGATAAAGCCAAAATTCTTGGTGTGGTCGTCCTGATTCCGGGCAACGACATTGAAGACCATTCGCCGGAATATCTCGATGGCGTCCTCTCTGGGCAGCCTAAGTGCCCGGGCTGTCCTGAGAAGCTCTTCATAGCTGTATTGGCCGGGTTTGCGAAAGTCGGCATGGTCCATGGCACACAGGGACTGGTAGTGTTTTTTCCGGTCACCCTCTCTATCAAACCGCTGGGTAATGAAGTGCGCTCGATTGCCTTCCAGGAGCAGCTCACTGTGCGTCATATTAATGCCGGCCGATTTGGCCATCAGATAGTAGGCGTACTCCATTCGCCCGTACCCAAGCGGGTCGCCGAAGATTTCACTCGATGAGGACCGCTCACGAACGCCATCGAATTTAATCAGGTAGTGGGTAAAGCCACTTGGTACCGAAACTTGTCCGGATAGAACCCTGGATCGGTCATCGTTGAGCGCAATCACCGCTTTTGGCCGGGCACCACCCGCTGAAGTTCCTACCTGAAATATTTCGCTCATGGCGTCCTGACTGTCATCACCTGCGGATAGGGCAACATCCAGCCCGGCCCGCTGATCCAGTACGGATTGGGCGAGCTCAACCAGGTGGCCGACTTCGATATCTTCCGACGTCTGTAACCGGTTGTTTTGGGTGGAAGGCTGGTATTCCAGAGCACCCATACCGCGAACACCCGTATAGAGCAGTCGGTCTACCGGGCTGAATGAGGCTTTATCGATCCCTTGTCGGGCAAGCCAGGCGTCAATGACGGCGTTACCAAAGTCGTCGGGCAATGTGTCGGCAAGTGCCCCGGGAAGGCCAAAAAAGGTACTGCGATCCATGGCCGCAAAGGTGAATCGACCGGGCCGGGTGGGCAAATGCAGGGGAGCGATGGAAAAACCGGTTTTCACCCAATCGCTGAAGTACTCGAAGGTAGTCAGGCCGGTGTCTGGATTGAACAGCAGAGCTCCTACGGAATCTCCCCACAAGGTGACTTCAGCAACGGTACTCACCAGTCCAGACCTCCATCATCC
>Ga0307930_1002391_pt1 | contig 14372 bp, 10 predicted proteins | sample OrgLakmetageno46_FD_203161 | JGI IMG/M metagenome (GOLD analysis project Ga0307930, IMG submission 203161) | Saline water microbial communities from Organic Lake, Antarctica - #46 | ecosystem: Environmental > Aquatic > Non-marine Saline and Alkaline > Saline | place: Antarctica: Organic Lake... | reverse complement strand
CGCTAGCACGAGCATCACTGCACAGTCACCAAGTTTTCGTAACCAGTAGTTTTTCATACTGTCTATGACGTATGATAGCGAAGCTTCTTTCAGCCTATTCCAAGATGATTTCTAGTAGCACTTCTAGAGTTTCTTTTCCCAAGCTATGCTCTGGGGTAAAGTGACCGTAGCCGGTGAACATTCGTACATCGGTGGCCGGTAGTGCGTTCGTGATCATGTCTCGTGACATCACGGCCTTGTCTGAATCATTATCGCTGGTCATGACGACAAGTTTTGTGCGATCAGTAATCGCCGAATCAAACTCAAACTCACAAAAGCCAGTTTCATTTTTCCGCAGTGGATCAAGCGACGGAGCGACCAGAATCACCCGAGCAGGTGAGGCTTCAGTGTTTTCTGACAACCAGCGCATCAGAAATCCGCCTCCCATGCTGTGCCCAACTAAAGTCGTTTCTGGTGTCATGTCGAACCGTTCGAACTCTCGCTTCCAAGACTCATACTCTGGCAAATACGCGTGAGGCATCTCGGGCACGTTGGGCATGATGTCACGGGTCAGCAATTGGTTCTGCAGCCACGGAATCCAACCAAAATTACTCGAAGTGTACCCGTCCTGGTCGTAGTAGCTTTCCTTTGATGGCTTCCCGTGAATGATGATGACGTTTTTCATGCCTTAAAATTTATTACTCTGGTTTTTTAATTAATGGAGTGCCTTTTTTATCCAACGGATTACTGATCTTCCATTCAGGATTCTTCTCAATCCACGCTGAAATATCTGTCCAGCGTAATCCATGATAACCAAATTGGCCATTCCAGATATTTCCGTACTCTCGATTATTCTCTAGACTGAATCGATGCCCGAGTTCGGCTGGAGCAAATTTAATGCCTTTACTCTCTAAATACTCGCGCATTACTACACAAATCACCCAATCTTCGTTCTCTGCGTATCTATGGTCGAGTTTGTTACCTAGTTGAATAGCATCATCAGTTTGTAGTAACTGTTCTAATTTCTTGCTACGGATACTGAATCCGCCATTACCAACCAACTGTTCCCCTTCCACCAGTAGCGGAGCCCCGATAAAATCATATTTCAAAAACTCATCGGTCCACGCCTCGGGGTTGAGAATAAATCCATCATGCTCTGCCACCATAACAAATGGTGTATCAAAGTAGTCATTCATTCTTTTTAGGTTGAAATGGTTATAGTCATATAACGAATTAACCTCATCAGAATAAATGATCTCAATTCCAGAGGCTGTCGTGTGACTATCAGTGAGATTGGTGACTATTTTTTTAGCTCCAAAATCAGCGTAACTCTCACAAATTGCGAAGGCTTTAAGTTGTCGATCAAGATCAACCGTGTCGACACCATATAAAGTAACATTAGATAGATTTAATTTCATGGTCACACTATATCAAAAAGCAGTCAGTATACATACCGACGGCTTTATAATTTTTTTGGGTTACGAGGTTATTATTGACAATTTTGATCTGCAGCGACCATGCTAAACGTGGCCTAACTGTCGAGTCGGTTAAACAAATTTTCTGGCTTTTTGTTCGCTAGTACGGCTTCTTTGATGATTATATTTGCCTCTGGCATTAGTGGGTGTAGCATGCGGCCAACAATGTATAGATCATGTACAAGCTCTTTAATGATCACTAACGCTGCGTCTTTGTCGGTTTTTACTAAGCGGAACGGCTCAGTGGCGGTGATTGTTTCGTCGAGCGCTTGGATCTTGCTCCAGACAAAGTCTGCTGCGGCTTGGAAATTGTAGGTATCTAGTGCATCGGTGTACGCCCTGTCAAACCCAGCAACTGCTGGCTTGTCGATCGAACCATCGAGGTGAGTCTCGGCCATCTTCATGATCCTAGCAGTGAGGTTGCCCAGACCATTGACCAAGTTGGCCGTGTACCACTCATCCATTTTGTCCCAGGTAAGGTCCGAATCTTCGGTTGGATGCATATGGCGGAGCAGTATATACCTAGCAGCATCAGTCCCGTAGCGATCTACTACTTCGTATGGCGAAATGACATTACCGATACTCTTACTGATCTTTTGTCCGTCAATATTTATAAACCCGTGATACTGGATCACGTCAGTCTGAGGTAGATCGGCTGACAAAAGCATCGCCTGCCAGATAAGTGACTGGAACCGCATTTGATCCTTCCCTGCTAGTTGTAGTGTGAATCCATCTACCCAAAACTTTTTAAAGTTGCCTTCTGTTGATTCATCAGGCCACCCAAGGGTGCTAATGTAGTTGGTAAGCGCATCGAACCACACATACATGACGTGCTCGGTGTCACCTGGCACAAGCACTCCCCAATCCATACGACTGATATGACGCGAGATTGAAACGTCATCAAGACCGCCCTTGGCAAACTCGAGTGTCCAAAGGCGAGCCCATTTGGTCGGGGTACGGGCGGGATCTTCTAAATACGCAACTAGTTTATCTTGATATTTTGATAGGCGGAAGAAATAATTTTCTTCTTCTACTTCCTCGACGGGCTTTTTGTGAATTAGACAGCAATTGTTTTCGTCCAGCTCATCGGCTTTATAAAAAACTTCACACCCAACGCAGTACAGGCCGGTATAGGACTTTTTATAAATATCACCGGAGGCTTCGCAGCGTCGCCACAATTCCTGAGCGGCTGCTTTATGTACATCGTCGGTAGTCCGGATAAAGTTGTCGTATGACAAATTCAAAGCATCACGTAGGTTCTCAAACGTGGCGGCATACTGATCGACATAGTCTTGTCGCAACTGCCCTAATTCATCGGCTTTTTGAGCAATCTTTTGACCGTGCTCATCGGTACCGGTATTAAAGAACACCTCATGCCCCATTAAACGCCAGTACCGTGCCAGACAGTCCGCCTGTACAAATTCTTGGGTATGACCAATGTGTGGCTCAGCATTTACGTATGGCAAGGTGGTGGTTATGTAGCGTGGGGTTTTATCTGACATACTATTTTAAATATCCTACAAGCTCTGTGATTGCTACGCGCTCTTGCTTACCAGTATCGCGGTCGCGGACGGTGACGGTATCTTTGAGTGACTCGTCCTCTTCACCCAAGGTTTCAAAGTCGATAACAATGCAATGCGGTGTACCGATTTCGTCTTGGCGGCGGTAGCGCTTGCCGACGTTGCCGTTATCGTCCCACGCGACGTTGCCAAATTCTTTTTTGAGCATAGCAAATACCTCACGGGCCTTTTCTACCAATTGTGGTTTGTTTTTAAGCAGTGGAGAGACGGCTACTCGGTATGGGGCGAGGTCAGGATGTAGCTTAAGTACTGTTCGACTTTTACCATCTTCTAATTCTTCTTCTTGATATGCATCAGCTAGTACAGCTAAAAATAGCCGACCTAGACCAACAGAAGTTTCCAAAATCCATGGAATATAGCGCTCGTTGGTTTCCGGATCGAGGTATCGTAAATCAACGCCTGAGAATTCCATATGTTGTGATAGGTCGTAGTCAGTTCGGTCATGGATTCCTTCTAACTCATCAAAGCCAAGTGATGGGAAATTATACTCAATATCCCAGGCATCTGCTGCATAAAATACTAAATTCTCGTGTTGCTTAAAGCGTAAATTATCTGGATTGATTCCAATCGACACGTACCAGTCCATGCGGTCTTGTTTAAGTGTTTCAAATGCTACTTTGTTTTCGTTTGGCTTTACGAATAACTGGGTGTCAGCTTGCTCCATTTCTCGAGTTCGGAACAAAAAGTTGCGAGGCGAAATTTCATTTCGGAAGGCTTTGTTGATCTGTACCAATCCAAACGGCAGCTTTGGTGACATTGAGTCAAGCACATTTTTGAAATTGAGGTAGATCCCTTGGCACGCTTCCCCGGGGAGGTATACTGGCTCACCGCCTTCAGAGGTAAAGTCACCGAGGTTAGATTTCACTAACAGATTGAAAGCTCGGGCTGGGGTGAAGTCTTTTTGGCCACACTTTGGACAAGTGATTTTGTCTCGCACGGTGTCAAACAACTCGTTGATCTCTGCTTCGGACATTTTTTCGTCTGCGGTGACGCCGACTGCTTCGAGCTCCTTGTCTACCCGTATCCGAGTACCACATTCGCGACAGTCAGCGAGCGGGTCAGAAAAGCCTGATGTGTGCCCACTTGCTTCCCACACTCGTGGATGTTTAAACATTCCAGCGTCTAGGCCGTAATAATTTTCTTTATCATAGACGTTTGCTTTCCACCACAACTTTTTGATGTTGTTTAAAAGTTCAACGCCATTAGGGCCAAAGTCAAATACGCCGGCTAAACCACCATAAATATCGCTACCGGGAAATACGAACCCGCGCCGTTTGGCGAGACTAACGATGCTGTCCATTTTTCTATCTTTTTCTGAATTGTTTGTCATAGGTGTATCTATCGTTCGACTACGCCGTTATCTTTCTCGAATCCGGCTTCGGTTGAAAGCTCAGTGTACACTGGGTCTGCCTCGGCTTGCAAGCGTTCGCCGGTAAAGCGATCGGTGGCGCGAGCGGTCTGGCTACGTAGTAGTAACGGTGACCGACCAAGCTGTGAGAGACTCGGAGTAAACTGCAGCTGGAAAGAGACTTCCTTACGATCGCCCGAGAGCATATTGCCTGGTTTCCACTCGATTTGCTTGGACACGGCGTTGTAAACCAAATCGCCGTCTCCTTGCACGTTATCCGGCCATTCTACGTACACCGGCAAGGACGTATTGAATATCACGTCGGTGAGATCATTGACGCCAGCCTCTGCAACCATGGTGATCGTATAGGTCGTAGTCTCTCCTACCACTGGCGGCACTGGACCAGCCGGTACAAACAAGCCACCATGCCCAGCTTGACTACCAATAGACAACTCTGATGAATACTTGGCTTCGATGAGCGCAGTACCAATTAGTTGTTCAGCTGCGCTGCTTTCGGCGACTCGCCTGGCGTACACGTTCACCACCAAATCATACGAAGCGGTTGGTTTTGGGGTGTCAGGGGTAACTTTGAATGATAATGAGCGATCTTCACCGGGTGCAACCTGAGCGAAGCTACTGTTATTAGAAACTTCCCAGCGGACGGTGCCAGAATTAGAATCATAGAAGCCGTTGGTGCCGACAATCGAATTTTCATTTAAAGCATTACCTCCTGGCACTACCTCCACCACCATGTCGTAGACGGTTTCTTCTAGCGTATTCGTGATCTCGACGTCAACGTCTGAAGATTCTCCCTGCTCTACGATTACTGATCTGTCAGTTTCACCATCGATGGTAGTCAGCACGTCAATGAACGGTCGCTCAATAAAGAAATTTATGTTTGATTCGGCTAAAATTGATCCAACGATGTATGGGTTGTCAGCCCGAGCGGGACCAGCGGTGTAATTAATCTGGAAGGACTCTTCGGTGAGGCCAACTACCACCCCGGTTAAATTAATGGTGACTGACTGTTCGGGGAGCAGCTCATCAATCTGCCAAACGTTATCACTAAACACCGGTGATGGTTGAGCCGATTCAAAACGGAATCCATTTGGGTACTCGGCGCTAATCAATACGTTACGCACTGGCGTCGACGCATTTGATACTACGGTCATTTTGATATCAACCGTCTGACCTGAGGCTACTTTTTCGACACTAGACAATCGGAGTAGTAGCGGTGATGAACTAATGGTAAACGTTAGTGGTTCGGCCTCCTTGTAGAACATACTGTTAGAGCCTTCGATTCTATATTCAATGGTGGCGCCAATTGTTTGTTCAACGTTTGACTCGCCAAACACTGCAACCTGTACTGGGATATTTTGTACGCCACCGGGTGGGATTGACTCAATTGGAATACGCTCTTCAAAGAGGTTTCGCGGCGCTTCTCCAATTGATCTGGTACCGGTTGGGTATTTCATTATTAATGTTGCCGCATCGATTGCAACCGAATTTTGGTTAGTGATTCCTATCTGTAGATCCATGGTTTCTCCACCCCCAATAGTAAAGGGGCCATTGACGGATAGGGCGATATTATCGCTTGAGATCTGATTGCCGCCTAGGTATAAATACAAACTCGACAACCCTACCCCAAAAATAAACACCAATAGACTACCAATAAGGATCCACGCTCGGTAACGGCGCTTTGGTTTTGGGGTGGCGGAACTGTCTGCCTTTGCTGGCTCTTCTACTAGCGGATGTTCGGCTGTTGGTATGACCGCTTCGGACACAACCGGTGCTGGTTGTGGTTGTGGTTGTGGTTGTGGTTGTGGTTGTGGTTGTGGTTGTCGGTCGACTATCGGAGCTTCAGTTTTAGGCCTTTGCGGGATGTCCCAATTACGAGACACATCCACTGGTGCATCGCTCAGCCCATGCCGTTCAATCGCATCAGCTGCACTATCTCGTGCATAGAGCTTTTTTCGTAATGCGTCTAGCTCTTGGTGTTCCTGTAACCCTTTTTTCATTACCACTAGTATAACACCATAAAATAACGGTAGTTAGAGCTGACTAGCATTTTGGGCCCGCTCGATACTAAGCGCAATCACCTTGTCATGATCACACACCATGTCACCAGCTAACTCAGCCAGCGGAACCCCTGTAATTGCCTTAGGGACATCACTTAGTTTGATATAGCCTAATTCAGCAAGTACCCGTTGAATAAATATATGCTCGTAGCACTTCCGGTCAGTATGCTGGCGCGAGAAAAATTCCAAAGCTGTCACACATTCGTCAAACAAACTAACGTGCATCTCTTCCCCAGCCAAGAACCGTCGCAGCAGTCGAACGATTTTGACCACACTTCCACGTGCCGCTTGATTGCTGGCAGTACTGTAGTAATTCTTGACCTCGGCCACACTACCAATCTTCCAACCACCCTTGCCTTTTACTAATGAAACCCGGATCAAGGAGAAATCTTGTAACGCCTGGCGTTGCTTGGAGGTTTCTTTTCTGACACTGCGCGCATCAGCGTACAGCATCCCTAATTCACGCGTAAAAAGCCGATAGCTGCGATCAGCAGTATTACGATCAAATGTCCCGCACACCAGTGCGTCGGTCGTGTAAGTTACGTACGCCATATGTATCGCACCCTACCCAATTGAGAATTTGAAAGACAAGTCTCCGGCCTCAACAGTATCTCCATCGATTGTAGAAAACTCTACAGCAGTCGCTCCAACTGTCTTTGTGAGCAGGTCTTGATTGGTTGTGATGGCTGCCTTTCCTGCCTCATCAGTCTGGACAGTCAGTGTGATCTCGTCTTGTGGCTGCAATCCAGTCGTTTTCCGCTTCCCTTGCACTGCACGCATCAGCTCGCGCACGGCGCCTTCTGCGATTAGTTCTGGGGTGAGATTGGTATCAATTGAGGTTGCATCAGCCACTTGGTAGCTTTTTGCATTAAGCTCATCAAGCACGACACTCGCTAAAGCATCAGATAAAGCTGGGCCAGATACCGTCGCAATCGGTTGTCGCACTTTGATACCAGACTTCGTTCGTGCTTCAAGAGCCGCAGTTACGATAGAGCGAGTTTCTTCCATGTGCTCTAGCAGACCCTCGTTTACCACACCTTCGCTTGGCCAAGCTGCGAGGTGCACGCTCTCTGCGTCATCTTCTTCTCGCGCAGCCTGCCACAAGTATTCAGCGTAAAACGGCATTGATGGCGCCATTGTTAGCGCGAGTGTCCGTAGGACGTGTCGCAGAGTGGCGATGGCCAGAGTCCGATCAACCACATCTTCCCCCTTAAATCGATCACGCGAACGACGTAGATACCAGACGGAAAGATCATCAATAAAGTCCCCAATTGGCCTAGTGGCTTTATCGAGTTCGTATGATTTATATCCAGCAGTTGATTCATTTACCAACTGTTGTAGGCGGGCCAAAATCCACTGATCTAACACGTTGGACGAATCACCTCGTGCCTCGGTTCCGTCAGCAAACATTTCGTACATGGCAAGGACATTGTGCAGGCGGCCGATGTTTTTGCGTTGTAATTCCAGTACTTCTTTTTCCGAGAAATGGAGATCTTCTCCGCGCATGATTGGTGACGAGAGTAAGTATAGTCGCATCGCGTCAGCTCCGGCGGTGTTGGCGACCTCAACTGGATCAGGATAGTTTTGTAGTGACTTGGACATTTTCTTTCCGTCCTCTGCGAGCACCATACCGTTAACGATCACGTTTTCAAAGGGTGACTTTCCAAATAATGCTGTACCAAGAACAATAAGTGAATAAAACCACCCGCGCGTCTGGTCGAGCCCTTCGGCAATAAATTGTGCTGGTAGACCGACTCCATTAGCGGGATCAAACTCACTTTGAGCTTCCCCCATGAAGTGTCGTTGACCATACGGCATTGACCCACTCTCAAACCAACAGTCAAAGACGTCTGGTACACGTTCGAGTTGCACTCCGTTTTCTTCCAACACCACCTCATCAATGTACGGTCGGTGGAAGTCGAGTTCGTAGTTATCATTGTGTGGTAGTGGGGTGAAGTCGAGCTGCTCTAGTTGTGCATTTGCAAAGTATCTTCCGGTATCGTAGTCAGCCTTAGCCTGCTCAATGTTCATCCCAGCCGCTGCACAACGAAGTGTCGCGATACAACCGCCGTGACTGATGATTACTATTTTCTTATTAGTGTATTTCTGTTCGATGTCATACAAGAATTCCCCCATTCGTTTGGTGACGTCGCGCCGATTTTCTGAGTCAGGTAGGTCTTTTATAAATCGTTCTTCCCAGGTAGCAAAGTTTGCTGCGTAGTCATCGTGCCAACGCTTCCCTTCAAATGTATCAGCCAAATCAAATTCTCGAATTCGGTCGTCGACGATGACAGCTTCGGGAGCCAAGCCAAGCTGGTCTCGAACTAACTCGGCTGTTTGTCTGGTACGCATAAATGGCGAAACGATGATTAAATCAATCTGTTCATCCCGCAGCTTTTCTGCAGTAGCCAGAGCTTGTCGTTTGCCGTTTTCTGTAATTGGATCATCGTTATCAATGTTTGAACTGATCACACCGGCGACGTTACTGGTACTCTCACCATGGCGCATGACGACGTATGTATTATTTGATCGAGGAATGTATTCTTTGAGTTCTTCTAAACTCCCAAACACCTTATATTCTTTGGTCTCTGGATTACGCCAGATTGGCAATGGTGCTCCCCAGTAGCGTTGGCGTGATACGGCCCAGTCACGCGCACCTTCCAACCATTTGCCAAATCGATTGGTACCGACGTGTTCTGGCACCCAGTTTACTGCGTCGTTGTTGGCGACTAGTTGATCTTTGATACTTGGCACATCAACGAACCACGACGTGGTGGCGTAGTTAAGTAGCGGAGTATCACACCGCCAACAGTGCGGGTAACTGTGGGTGATGTTTTCTTTCTTGAATATGACACCTTTGGCTTGCAGGTTTTTGAGCACTTCGATATCTGCGTCCATGTGCCCGACACCTGATTCATCATCGTCTTTTGGTTTGACCAATTGTCCAGCGAAATCAGTCACCCAGTCATGAAAGTGTCCTGATTCGTTGACGTGATGCACGATCGGTACATTATGCGCTTGAGCTAGTTTCATATCGTCGTCACCGTATGCCGGAGCAATATGGACCGCGCCGGTACCGTCTTCGCCAATCTCTACGTAGTCGGCGTGCCTAATTGTCCAGGCATTTTCTTTGCCGTCGAAGTCCTGCTCGCCCATCCACGGGAATGGTGGTTGATACTTTTTTTCAACCAAGTCTGCACCTTTGATTTCTTCAACCACTTCAAATTCTGATCCGTCTAATTGAGCGAGGCGTTCTTTTGCGATCACTACAAATTCTGTGTCGGTTTCTGTTGTGACTTTGGCTTTTACGTAAGTAAACTCATCGTTCACTGCTGCCATCAAGTTCCCGGGTAGTGTCCACGGTGTAGTGGTCCACACGAGCAAACTAGTATCTGTCACTTCCCCTGCATCATCCAAGAGCGGCAGCTTGACCGTCACGGCGATGTCTTTGATATCTTTGTAGCCTTGGTTGACTTCAAAGTTGCTCAAGGTCGTCCCGCAACGTGGACATAAGTGCATGGTTTTAAAACCCTCAAACACCAAACCTTTCTCGTGCAGCTGTTTGAATACCCACCAGACACTTTCGGTGTAGGTACTGTCCATGGTTTTGTAGTCGTCGTCCATGTCCGCCCATCGCCCCATCCGCGGGATGATCTGCTTCCAATCGTCGGCGTATTCCATCACCGCGCCGCGCGCAGCTTCATTAAAATTCTTGACCCCGTATTCTTCAATGTCGCGCTTGGTCGCAAGACCAAGCTTTTTTTCGATCAGGTTCTCCAGTGGCAACCCATGACAGTCCCACCCCCACTTACGGCGGACCCGGTACCCGTTCATCGTCCAAAATCGCGGGATAGCATCTTTGATGGTCCCAGCCAAGATGTGACCGTAGTGTGGCAAGCCGGTCGCAAACGGTGGACCGTCGTAAAATACGAAGTCACCTTTTGGTGACTCACCCGCCGGAGTCGCCATAGATTTATTAAAAATATCCTGTTCTTCCCAGAAGGCCTGGATCTGTTCTTCGCGTAGGGCTACTTCGCTTTTTTCTACTGCGTCAACAGTCTTCACTGAGTCGTTTTCACGACCGTGTACTTTTCCCCCAGGGGACCTTCTCTCGCTTTGCGATTCACCTTGTTTGTTCATATATAAAATTAGTTATGTATATCAGACATTAATGAAGTGCAATACACTTCGGTGTGATGTATCAGATCACTAATTTAGTGTAGCAAATGAAGGTACGTCCAGCAATTCGCTCAAGAACGGAATGGATTAGGAAATATATTCACATTAGTCATTATTATTCTTTATTTATTAGTTCAAAAAGAAAAAAGGTGCGTAGGGTGTCCCAACGCGCCTTTTTGTCACAAGACCGAAGTTTCTACCAGAAAATATTCGGTTAAATTTAGAGGAAACTTTCTCACAACTTCTCCTTTTAACTTTCTGGGATTACGATGAACTGTTAGCTTGACGCGTGAGGTAGCAATCTCTACCGGATACAAATTCAAATGATGCCGCATTTGAACAGAAGTACCACTCGAACACAGCTGTACTTTGAAAAGTTTCCTTTTCCGGAAACCCAGTTCTGGGCGTAACTGCTCTTCTGTTACACCATAAAAGAAGTTGTGTACGACTCGTTTATCACTGTGCGTAGTACGAGGCACCATCAAACATGTTTCGTTTGTAGCTCTATTAACTGCAGTAACCACAGACACATTTTTCCAAAAGAAACGTGCATCCATGCTGCCTGCCACTCGTACATCAATTCATGAGGCATGTCGCCCTCCTTTCACATTTACATGTAGACCTACCAGGAGAGTAATTCAAATCCAGAGTAAGGTCAAGACTACATCCGTTCTGGGGCGGCAATCCCGAGTGACCACAATCCTTGCTTAATTGTCTGCCCTACTACCTGTGCAAGCGCTGCTTTATACGGCGCGAATTCATCTGCAGCGTCTGCGATTTTTTCAACTGCGTAGAATGAATTAAATTCAGCTGCGAGTTCGGTTAAGTACGTCACGACCGTTTGTGGCGCTCGGTCAGCTAGTGCTTTTTCAATCACGCTTGGGAATTGTTCGATCATTTTCTCTACCGCATAAGCCTGTGCTGGAGCAGACGATAGGTCAGCGATAATTCCGGCTTCAGTAGCCCTTTTTAGTACTGACTGAATCCGAGCGAACGTATATTGCAGGTACGGACCAGACGCGCCTTCAAATGAAAGCGCCTTTTCTTTATCAAAGACAACGTTTGACCCTATCCCATGGCGCAGGATTTGATACTTTAGGGCAGCAACCGCTATTTTGGTCGCCAGTTCGCTGTCTGGTTCACGCATCTTTTCGGTGGCGGCTTCCTCCATATCTGAAATGATCGATTCTCCGGTTAGGACATTTCCTTTTCGGGATGACATCTTACCCGTACTGAGGGTGAGAAAGCCGGTTGGGATATGTTCGAGGTGCTTGCCTTGTGCATCCGCGAACAATTCCTTGATTGCCGCGTAGACAACCTTGAAATACTCAGACTGCTCTCCACCTGTCACAATAATCGACTGGGTCCAGTTAGGATGTCGATCGTGTTTGAGTTTGTAGTGTCCGATGTCTTTGGCTTCGTAGGTAGGCAAGCCTTTTGAATTCAAGAACACTCGTGTATGTAATCCTGACCTATCACCATCGTACACAACCGCACCGTCGCTTTCTGTGAACAGAGTACCGATGTTGTCTTTAACGATCTCTGACCCCACCGGCGCGGCTTCGCTTTCAAATATTTCAGTATCAAAATGGGTGCCTAATTTTGCGCAGATGGCATTAATTTGTTCATTTGAAGTAGCGATTCCGGCTAAACGCAGTCGGGTTAATTCAGCATCAGAGCCTGCGTATAGCGCTTGGTTGATGGCAATAATTTCTTCTTTTTCCAAGCCTTCGGCTTCATAGGCTTCGTTTCCGACTCGATAGGCTGCGCCGAGTTCGGCAATCTGACTCGGATCACTGCCGGTTTTCTGCAGTCCCCAGACAGCTTTGGCCACTGGCAGACCAATGTCTGACGGATAGTTGGCTCGTACTACTTTTGCACCTGACAATTCAAACAGTCGGGTAAATGATTCACCAATGATGTTCCCAACCAGGTTTCCGACATGCAGTGGTTTAAATAAGTTTGGACTGGTGTATTCAACGATCACTTCTTCACCCGCCTCTGACTGGTTGCTTCCCCACTGGTCGCCGGCAGCTAGGGCGGTTACTAGGGTATTTTTAAAATAGGTTCGATCTAACGAGAAATTGAGGAATCCGGGACCAGCGACTTTGATGCTGGTGACTAGCTCGATGTTGTCAGTAAGTTCTACTGCGATTTGTTGTGCTACTTCTTGGGGGTTTTCCCCAACTTGTTTGGCGAGCACCAGTGCAACATTTGAAAATACATCTGCTTCGGCATTTTTATCAGTCGGATAATCTACGACAAAATCAACTTCGGGTAGACCGAGTGTCTGTAGGGCTGATGTGATTTCTGTTCGAATAGCGTCTTGCATGCTGTGAACCATACCTAATTATTCGATTCGTGTCACGGCTGGTCGGCGACCGATACCTGAAGTATCAATCTTGACCGTCGTCCGGCCGAGCACTTGCCCACGCGCGTTTTCAACCCCACACCGCCAGATACCATCGTCAAATGCATCAAGCACAGTGTAGCCGCGATATCCCCCACTATTTTCGCCTGTGATAGGATACCCGAAGCGAAAGGCTTCTTGCCAGTCGCCAGCCTCATCTTGGTATTCCCAGCGGTGATAGATTTTTGTTTGCAGCCTGGTTGGTGCATACACCCGAGCAAAACAAGCGATCGTACTGCCGGTTGGATGCAACTCTTCTCGGGTAAACGGTAACCGACGATGCCAGGGCTGTTCTTCATCGGTAATGACATAATTGCCATTATTATCGCGATAGATAGACTGAACAATATCAAGCTCAGTCAGTGACAGCGGGATCGGTGGAATTAAGTTAAAAAAGTACAAACCAGTCATCCCAAAGTACAGTCCACCAACTGTGATAATGATGCGTCTGGTACTCTGCTGCATGAAATTGGGGATAATTTTATACAGCAATTGAATCACGGCGGTCACAAGTAATAACGCCACCAAGCCACTAAGAATAAATATGCCGTCACCCATCTTTCCCAAGATCACCGGTAGGACCAAAACAAAGTACGAAAAAATACCGATGAAATATAGCGAGATGTGATACAGCAGCATGTCAGACCGCTTTTCAAATAACTCGTTGCCGATTATAACTAGTAGAATCAGTATAAAAAATGGTGCACTCGCCAGCCAGTCTCCGCTACGGCCGTAAAAGATAAGCATCCCCGATAACAGCCCACCAAACGAATACTGCAACACAATTGGCGCATTTTTTTGCACGAGCCGCGACAATGTCATCCCTAGTCGCTCAGCCACCCCAGCATAAAACAATAAAAGTGACACCGTCGCCAGCACGACATAAGTCAAGAGGATGAGGTTATCAAGTAGATCGTCAACCCGGTTCAGCAAAAGTAGGTCAGTGATAAACCCACCTATAAACGCAAAGGTAAGCCAATTGCGAGATACTGTACCGGCGACTGCTTGGAATACCATAGGCCTATCATACCAAACAAAAACGACCACGCAGGATTACGGGTCGTCGGGTGGAAGAACGGTGCCAAAAAAGTTGGCGGTGACAAGATCGATAGTGTGACCTTGACCACCGCCAAAGTTATGAGGCAAGCTAAGCGACAGGCAGCAGCTTAGCTTCGGGCAGTCAAAGGCTTGACCGGGACTGATCAAGCGATCCATTCCACAATCTATTAGGACACTCAGTTAAAAGTTAAACTGAGAACATGAAAGGAGATTTAGCAAAAGCGGAACGTTTGGAACTAGCGATTTTGAAAGCAAGACAATACT
>Ga0307930_1002387_pt1 | contig 14383 bp, 7 predicted proteins | sample OrgLakmetageno46_FD_203161 | JGI IMG/M metagenome (GOLD analysis project Ga0307930, IMG submission 203161) | Saline water microbial communities from Organic Lake, Antarctica - #46 | ecosystem: Environmental > Aquatic > Non-marine Saline and Alkaline > Saline | place: Antarctica: Organic Lake... | reverse complement strand
GCATGCCAAGCTACCCTTCACCAAAGCTGGCACCGCCACAGCATCGCAAGCCACACACCTAAGCAACAAAGGTAACACACAGCACTAGACAACATGCCAAGCTACCCTTCACCAAAGCTGGCACCGCCTCAGCATCGCAAGCCACACACCTAAGCAACAAAGGTAACACACAGCACTAGACCGCATGCCAAGCTACCTTTCAATAATAATTGCACCGCCTCAGCATCACAAGCCACACACCTAGGCAACAAAGGTAACACACAGCACAAGACCGCATGCCATGCTACCTTTCACCAAAGCTGGCACCGCCACAGCATCGCAAGCCACACACCTAAGCAACAAAGGTAACACACAGCACTAGACCACATGCCAAGCTACCTTTCAATAATAATAGCACCGCCACAGCATCGCAAGCCACACACCTAAGCAACAAAGGTAACACACAGCACTAGACCACATGCCAAGCTACCTTTCAATAATAATAGCACCTTCTTAGTATCGCAAGCAGCACACCTCAGACACGATGAGGCGATGCACTCAACAGAGCATCCGCAGAACAACTCATGCAACGTACCCAAGCTTCGGAGACATCACGCTGGTAGAGAGAAGCCTAAGGTCAGCGGGCTAACTGCATGGTGGCTACGCAAAAGCAAATAGCAAAGACGTGCATGGGCAAGGACGTGCAAGGACAGATGTGCGCGCAAGTAAAGGAACGGTAGGTTACAGTTTAATCGATACTAAACCCTGCAATGCATTAATTCAACTACGATTTTGGGATCATAAGCACGTACTGGCGGTTCCTTTAAGTCCTTTGAACTTCATAGCTGACATCTAGCAAGTCTAGAATGTATATATCCTCCATACCTCCGTGCATTGAGCATTGCGCTACGAATCACTACTGACAACTGATAACATCGCTTCCATTTCGAATGGAGCATCTCGCGCCAAACTGCAGCGGCGCGGGTCCGCCGCACCGCGATCAAAGTTGTCTAGGTGACTGATGTCAGTGAAAATTGCGATTTCGGCTTGCCCCCTAATATGATGTTTTTCCTGCGGATTGAGGACGGGTTATTTCGGTTGACGAGCGAGCCGAGTGGGGAGCTGAAAAAGGTGGTCAGCAGCGGCGTTGAACGGCAGGACAAGGGGATACTCTCGACACATTGGTAGCGAGACGGAGGCACACGCGGGCAGATTTGCTGAGCAGCAATCGCGCGAAGAGGACTCGATAGCGGAGAGCAAAGGCTTAGAGCCAGCGAACGCAAAGGAGTCGTGCTGACGTTGCTCGTTAGTAGAGTGAAAACCCGTTCAGCTGGTCACAACACTTGTTTTTTCTTTCCACCCACCCACCCACAAAACGAATTGACTTACACACGAGGGGACCGACGGCACAGACCCGCCGGTTGACCGGGCCGACGACCCGAGGTCAAGGCGGTTAAGTTTACAGAGGAGTAAGCACGTTTATGTCTATGCTTCCACCCTTGCAATTGGCTGTGGTCTCTGAGTAATTCTCGGCGTGCTGAACTATTTGTTTTCGCCGTCGGTCGTGTTCGTCGTTTTTCATTGGTGGGTCGTTGGTTGGCGAAGCGAGGAGAAAAGGCAAGGCGGCGAAACGGAGCCAGCGAGGCCGCGAAGCAGAGAGAGGGCTGATACGAAGAGGAGCGCGCAATTCGACCTGGTTTTTCGGTGCAGAGGGGTTGAAGTGTCGGGAAATGCTATACAAACAGCAGACGAGGTCGTTTTACTGCTTGGGGCAAGTAAGGTGAACCCTAACGGGCAGTGAAGTGTGGCCAACCACTTTGAGTCACCGGGCAGCCGGGGAACATGTACGGTACGTATGTAACGTTACCCAGATAAAAATGTGATGTGACGGACATTTTTCTCGAGAAAATACGTACCCAGATAAAAATATGATGTGACGGACGGACGGAGATTCTTACTTGGTAGGCACTTCTTGGTAATGTCGACATAAAACATCAAACTACGTTGATCTATTGACTTTATTTTCTGAGCCCCCTCCGAGGGGGGACTGGATTTAGTAACTAACAGACAGGGTGCCATCTAGTCGGCGTCTACAGGGTCTCCCAGACCAGACTGAAAGCCAGGCTCGGGGTTCATATAACTATCGTAAGCGGTCTCTTCGTCGTAGCCGCTGCGAGCACGGGGGTGTTGGCTTTGGTCCCTTGGGGCGTTCGGGGCTTGTACGAGGCCCCGGCGGTCAAGCATAAGACGTGCCCACCCACGATGAGCGGTGTGCCCCCATGCACGATAGAGCACCAGCCGGTAGTAAGCCTTGACTGTCTTCGAGCCCCTGTCGCCGTAATACGAAAGGTGCTCGGCTGTCAGAGCGTCCGCGATTACGTTGGCAAGGAGGTCGACGTGCGCTGACATCTCCCCGAATGCGCCAACCACTGGTCCAAGGACTACCCCCTCTTGCCCAAAGGTGTTCAGTTCCGCGTCGAATTCATCTTGCTGGTCTCCTCCGAGGCGGATGTCGAGGTCCTTGGCTTTCTTGTGGTAATCTTTGTTGACGCGCACTTGACGGGTGTTGACGGCTGCATTGGAGTCACCGGTGCGATCTTTATTTTTACTACATGGAGGGGCTGCGACCTGAAATACTATAATATAATTCTGAGAATTTGAGTTTTTTCTGCTCAAAGTATTATTACGAGGGGTTTTCTGCTTTGCGCTCGGATGCCTATGACTCGGGCGCCGCGGCAGTTGCTTACTGGTTGGGTAGCACACTCAAGGCCGAATGGATGCCCTGAGATGACATGGGGTCGGACTTTAAAGAAGGCTCTAAAGTGCAAAGGACTACCGGTCAACTTCAAGGAATGGCGTACCATAGCAGAGGATAGGTCGGGTGGAGATCGCGTGTTATAATATTCTCAGACTGCGACGTGAAGTCGCGTTTACTAGGGCCCATCCTGTCGATTGTCCGGAAAGAACGTATCGCCCGCTCTCTTAATCTCGTTAATACGGTAAGTCGAACCTCCCCCACAAAGGGGAAATTCCTCAATAACACAACACCTCCCACATACATCAACATCGCGGACGTACTCGAAACCTATGCCTCCTTCCGAGAATTGATCCTACAGGGTTCATTAGAGCAAAGATGAACTTCGCATTACGCAAAAGGACACTCAGCCCAGTCTGACTTGTTCTAGAGTATTCATCAAAACGCAGCTTTATGCTATTTGTTGTTGTTTCTTTGCAATTGGGGAGTATATTCTAATCTAATCTAATCGCCCACGGATGCGCCCAGCCCTACCTATACAGTAGCACGATGTACGTACCGCATGATTTTGACAGTTTTGATTTCGCGGTGCTGCCGATCTGCCGATGTTGTGCTGTGTTGTAGTGCGCTGCTCTTTTTGAGGCAGGCCCGAGGGGCCGGAATTAGAAGGCTACCAGGATGAGATAAAAAGCAAAGCAGCTCATACTAAAACCAAGAAGCTAATTAGACGCACATGCTCCTTTTCGTGCTTATCTTCATCTCAGACCAAGCACAGTCAAGTCCAGACTATACTGTACTTACTGTACTTGACTTCTTAGGTACCCGCTTTACTGCTACTTGCCGGCTTGTCGGCCGTAGTGTCGTGGCAGCGCAGCTCTTGAATTCCCGAACACCTGAGTCTTACACATAAACTGCAGGGGGGGAAATGTCCTTAATCATTAAAAAACTTGCCGAAATTAGCCGCCGAGAATATCCTGGGAGTAGCTCCGTTGCTGTCGTTGCACCCAGTGAAGATGAACGCGTACCCATGCTTCAACGTGGGGTACGGTTCGTAATGTTGCGGAATCTCCTTTCTGACTTGAAGGGGCTTGAGCGTGGCCATATCATTAGTGGCCAGTTTTTGAATGGTGTTCATACAACGGACTCGGCCACAGACTGGCAGGAATTTAGCCGCGACCGCGATGAATACTCAGGGAAGGCGTGCTGCCTGCACACGGGTTTAAGTTTTGTGGAAACAATGATAATGGCTGGAATGACCAACGACCCAATTACTGGCGAGGATTATTTCGCGGACATTGACACTTCTGTCAGCTACACATGGCGTAGGGAGAGTGCCTCATTGTGCGACCTCGTCGTGTCTGTTGAAGACGCGCTTTCAACTGATAGAACTGGGGTAAGATGTGACACACATAACAAACATAAAACATAACTTTGTTTTTACGACAGATTATCTATTTTTCATCAGATGGAATGTGCGGTCTTCCTTGACGTGCTTGTGTGTGCTCAGCATCGATGTCCCCGGCCTAATGGAACGTGCCCAAATGTTGTTGAATGCCTCAAATTTGGTGAAGTCGTTCTCGAATGCAACCGAACTGTCTTTTACGCCTCTCCGCTTCTCCAACCATCGGCACTGTCACGAGCGTGGTGCTTGTATGAAATCATGATGACAATCAAACTTAAAAAAAATTGCTCATAGCGCTGAGCGAAGCAGATCGAGAAGGACTGAAAGCACTTATATCAAAGGACTTCGATCGCATCGTGACAATGTTTTCCGCTATCAAGAGCGAGAATGCTGAAGCGACACTTGAAGAAGATCGCGTGAAGATCTTTGGGTGCATACGTAGCTCACTCGGTACCGATGCGTTTAAATAGCTTGACGAAATTGTGAGAGGTGGGATGCGAGCATGGATGGCCTAGACTGGCGCTAAGTTTGCTTCGGAAAGCGAAGACGCTGACCTTCATACGTCGGTAGGGCACCTGTTAGAAAGCCTCGCTCAATTCGAGGAAGCCAAGCTCTTTTTTCACCACGCCCTTGCGATTAGAGAGACGGTTCATGGGCCAGACCACCCGAAACTAACCACCGCGCTCAGCAATATAGCGAGTTTGCTCACGAAGCAGGCCAAGTTTGACGAAGCCGAACTGCTCTTCCGCCGCGCTCTCGCGATCATGGAGGCGGTTCACGGGCCTCAAACTTGTCATAGATTAATAGCACAAGCGCCAAATTTTTGAGCAAAATGGCGACGTAAGGGCTGCCTCCCAATTCGTGAGGGTGCGGCGGTAGAGCGGCTCAGCTTCGTCGTACTTGCCCTGGAGCTAGAGCAAACCCGCTAAATAGCCTAATGTGGTGGTTATTTCAGGGTGGTCCCTCCATATCCATATCGAATTATCGCTCATGGGTGCAACCTACTAAACAAGGGGCATCTGCAATTACAGGAGATTTAATATTGTTGATGCCATTGCTATAACACAGTTCTCTCTCTTTCACAATACGGAAATTCAAAAAGAGACCACAACTACAAACCCTTACTGATGTAGTCTTAAAAGCGCTCTACGAAGATTTGCCATTGCTGGAATCTACGCCTACGCCATCCACATTTGAAGAGTTAGTGCCAGAAGTGTCCTCGTCATCAAGTTCTGTTTCATCCGCTAGGGTGACATCATGCAATGTATAAAAAGTCGTCGACTTCATTTCTTCAATTGATCCATGACAATAAGTGCCCTCGTCATCAAGATCTGCTTCATCAGTAATGAGGGGATCGCGTAAAGTTGGCAAGTTCGTTGACTTCATTTCTTCAATTGATCCACGACAACAATACCCACTCATTCTCAATCCAATATTTCTGTAGGCGATAAAAATTGCCGCGAACAGAAGCAAAGATCCCCATAGCCCAATATTGACCTCCATAAATGATAAGTAGTCCACCGATGCCAACATCCAGGCTGCCGCTACAGTTAAACCAAGGCAATAACCCGAGGTTCGAGGGAGGTGAAATTTTGTGTCTTCAAGGATTAAATCGCGATCGCAATGAAGACATTGTTTTAGCAAAAGCAAGTGGTGTACCATTATCACTACTGCAGAAAAAGCACATACGCCACAAGTTGAAGGTGATGCAAGACCAACTGTCATGGCGATCAATAACACAAAGAAGAGTTTGGTGTAAGCTTTCTCGATGACACGCCATACACGTGCCTCAATCGTAACTTTGTCTTTTGCAGCTTGGGAATTCGAGTTGATAGTCAAATCAATTATAGAAGAGAGTTCAACAATCAACATGAGAGCTGTTTCTGTGCAAACCAAATCTGGTTTGTTTCTGCAGTATATCAAAATCTCGTTGCACATTACATCGAGGAGAGCTGGGATGGTTGCAAGCAACAGCACAGCAGCGTGATACACTGGCGTGTACGTATAAATGATAGTCGAAATGCATTCTGCTCCTGAGTATTCGAATTCAGGCTGGTACCTGCTAGTAACCACATCCACTCCATATTGTGTGCATTTACCATCTTCATCCCAAGCCTGATTTGTACAAAATGAGATTGAAATATCAATAGCTTCTGGTGGAAATTGACTAATCCAGGAGTGATAGAAACAGCTGGGCGAAGTTGCCAAAACAACAACAACTGGTGCAATGAAACCGAACAACACTGAGATCAGCATGCTTACAACGACTCGTGCCTGAAAACGGTCAGTTGAACAAAATGTACCAATGGGTAGCATATCGTCAATTAGCGATCGAGCAGCAAAGGGTGTGAATGAGGAAGCGGCTATTGACTTGAAAATAACGATCAAGACTGCAGCTAATTCTTTTGTTGAAGAGGACATTTTGACGGAAGTTAAAACCACAACATAAGCAATATTGGGTAATATATTAAATGTGGCGATACCAATCCACTTCAAAGCAATTGTTAGCCGGTTTGATACCGATAAATTAGCATGCTTACACATATCGACGTTCATGCTCCGTCTGTTATTTAGTAGGAAAGCTGGCATGTTTGACAATTCGTTCATTTTAGACATATCGTCAACATAACTTTCGGGCGTTCTTACTAACCAAGGTAGTACGCCAAAGAATAGAGTTGCACCCACGCATATTCCGATACCATAGCTGAAATCTGTCAAAAATAGATCTTTGAAAGCCAGTGTGTACTTTCCATACGAAGGGCATTCATACGGTGAGGTTGCAACTTCCGTTATCAGGGGCCAAGCAAGAAACAAGGCGATGCAAGCAGACGCAGACACACTTGATGCTAGCATGATGATACTGCGTATGGCTTGGCTTATGTTATGATGGCAGTGATCAAGGGATCTCAGGCGAGCAGTTTGTACATCACGCAGTAATAATGCCGAATAAACTTCAGCAAAGATAGAACGTGAAGTGGCGAGGATATTGGAAATATGATGCTTGATGACAACCCAAAGCGAAAGAATAACGAAAAAAACTGCAATTGAAGTCCATGTAAAGATTGCTAGGGCCCGTGATGCAAGATCAGCGCACCAAACGCTACTTGCGTTTGGGTCTACTGAGGCAAGATTACTATCTAATGGGATTGTTAGAGAGAATACAGACGTCTGCACGTTGGCGCAACTAAACAAGTTTGAACCCTCAAGAACCTTGACGCGCCCAGCAGATAAGTTTTTCCACGCAACGAGCTGAGCTGGCACATCACATGAAAAATAATTGTTTGAAAGGTCAAAAACTGCAACGCCTCTTTTGGAAAAATTCCCCAAAGAAGCTGGTAGGCTCCCAGCGAACTCGTTAAACGAAAGGTCTAGAGTTTTGAGGGCCAACATTTCCCCTAACGACGACGGCAATACTGACGCAAAAGAATTGCGCGCCAATCGCAAAGTTTCGAGATACGGAGCTTCGAAAAGACATTGAGTGAGTTCACCATCAAGCTTGTTTCCACCGAGAGCGAGAATTTTCAATGAAGAAGATTCACATATTGTACTCGGGATGGAGCCTCGAATTTGAGTGCCTTCCACAACCACATTTCTTAGGCTACTAGAGACGAACAGGGATTCTGGGAGTACACCATCGAGTAGAACATTGTTGGAAGCTGTAAATGAATTTAACGCACCGAGATTCCATACAACTGGAAGATTGCCGCGAAGGTTGTTGTCATGCAATAGCAAAGTGTTCAATTCTGGAAAGCTCACTGCGTAACACGACGGGATCGAACCAGTGAAGTGGTTTTCAAACAATTCGAAGCGAGACAACTGGCTTCCACTTCCACAAATGGATTCAGGAAGTGATCCGGAAAGATAATTTGAATTCAATTGCCATGACTTGGCATTCGGTGTGTTCGAGCCCAAGCATGCTGGTAGCGTACCCACGAGGTTGTTCGACGAAACATCAAAGTAAACCAAAGCATCCCCAAGTGAGCAAATGCTATCTGAGAGGGAGCCAGATATCGAATTCTCTTTCAGTATGACCCAACTTATTTGAGGGTTTCTCTTGAGTAAGCATGGTGGAAGATCACCATCAAAGCCATTGAACTCAAGACTAAGCTCAATTAGGCCACCTTCCGGAAGGTTGCACAGTTCATCAAGGTTTCCAGTAAGATTGTTTATGCCCACGAAAAAAAACGCGAGCAAAGGACAAGTACTTGCAGACATTTTTGGTAGATTCCCACTCAAATTATTGTCATTCAAAAGGTACGAGGTCAGCGCAGCGCCTCCATCTAGGCTAGGGAGAGAGCCATTGAAGGCATTGAATTTCAGAAAGAGCTCTGATAGCTTTGGTGTCACAATATTGGGAGGGATAGGACCAAAGAGACCATTGGTACTCAAATTCAGGGATTGAAGATTTGAATTTAGTTCCCAAGACGCTCCAAATGTACTCGGAAGCGACCCACGTAGATTGTTCGAACCAAGCGCAATTTTTAGGATGCGCCCAGAGGTGCAATTTAAACCAAACCAAGGTGTTGTCGAGTTGCACGGGTCCGTTGTAGTTTGAACATTACTCTCGAGACTGACCCAGCCCGTGTTTTCAAACCAATAAGGCCCTCCTGTTGCGAAGTAAAACTCCTCGAGTTCCGCTAGCAGAGTAGACGGCGGGTGAGGTTCAGTAGAGGTCCTCCAGTAGTCAACCGACGATGAGGCGACAGCCATCACAAACCCACAGTATCGAAGGAAAGTACACATCCCACAAAGCATCGCTGTAAATCAAATTGTTACCAAGTTTTAAAAGCTTAGGAATGTATGACCCTCGTGGCTGCGGGCGTATCAAGAGAAGGCCTGTGTGTGGAGAACAGAAAACAGTGACAAAATTATGCCGCTCTTGCTTGTTGAGGCTTCATTCTCAACGTGATCATAGTTCGCGAATACTCCTCAAACATTTACAACGCAGATTTTTTACGCATACCACTAAGTGTAGCAGCTCCTGTGGTGATGAGTAGAAGGCCGAAGAGGGCACACGCCGCCGAGTACCATACGCTCAATACACGCAGACACGCTGACCCGCCGGTATTTCAAGAACGAAGTCGTCAAGAAGTTCGAGAAGTAGAATAAAAGGCAATATAACGGCCGGGACAAATTAACGGTCGGGTGGTATCCTCTACTGCAGGGGGTATCCTAGCTAGTGAAATAGAGTGGTTGAAAGTAGGTAAATCAGCCATTTCGAGCTCAGTTCAAGGCGGATTTTCCATCGGAACGGGAATTTAAAAGCAGGGAAAGTTACCATTGGGCCTTTTAAGCAAGCAGTTCTATCATCCGGGCGACAAAAAGCTTAATAAAAGCTCCTTCGAATGAGCAGCAAGATGACCAGCTAGTGCATCAGAGATATGCTAATGATTTTCCTCACCCATACCTACAAGTCAGCGCTCCCGCCCTTTTCCTTGCGGCTGCTGCACCTCAGGGATCCTCGAAGGAGATTGGATGGTATGAAAGTGTAATCGGAATTGGAAGTCGCCACATGCGGGGTATCTTACTCAGCAGGACATGCAGTACAGAAACAGAAGAAGTCAACATGCGCAAGCCTTGTACCGCTGCTACGCAACCGAGGCCGCCGAGGCTTCATAACCATTGGGTTACTCAAACTTGGACTCGAACTAATGCAAGCCCATATGACACAGAAGTCAATGCTCAAAATCGCAAAGGCGATAGTTCAGAGAGCAGGAAGCATAAAACTCCACACAGGCCACGTCCACATTCATTGCTAACGTGCGTGTAGTACCTCTGATTGCATGATACGTGCCTGTAACGTATTGAATTAGAATTGCACATGTACAATGCACTAAAGTTATAAGGTGCACATGTGTATCATACAAAATGGCGATACAACATGTGTAACCAAGGCAGCTTATAACGACAGTTCCTTTCGCACTACAAGGAAGGGAAGTATAGTTCAACACAAAGTGGCGAATTCCCTGTAAAAGAACCCTCAAATTGGCGCATATGGTGCGTCTTTACATACCATTTGGCACACCGACCGGTATTTTACCGACTGTATCATTTGCTCCAGATTCCTATTTCTGCAAAAGGCATATATGAAAAGTGGCTTCATGAAGGAATTCAATGAGTTCTTATGGCAAGGCAATTCCGTGTTCTCTTCATATAAGGCGAGAAAGCAAAGAAATATGATATTCATGGCTCTAAGGAATTTCTTCTTTCTAAGCCGACCGTAAAATCTACTTCTATTCCATTAAAAAAATAGCGAAGCATCGAATCGAAGCAATAACAACCGGCGCCCCCGAAATACACACGGTAACCGGTTATTTTGGGCGTTAAATAAATGTAATTATTGACATTAGCAATACGCATGGTGTAATTGTTTTTTAAATATGATACACATGTGCGCCTTATAATTTTAGTGCATTGCACATGTGCAATTCTAATTCAATACGTTACAGGCACGTAACATGGAATCAAAGGTACTACACGCACGTTAGCAATGAATGTGGGATTATATTGATAAAGATTAGATTAGATTATACCCCCCAGTGCAAAGAGAGACAAGGGCAGACATAGCACACTCTCTGACGTGATTTGTATTTGCTCATCTAGCATGTATCTGGCGGCGGGCGCCAGCCGCTCTCAGCATCGCCTGTCCTCTTTCTTGCTGCTTAGGGCCAATTATGGATCACGTCGCCGTATGGTGCGGCTACACGCAATGAATGTGGACGTGACTATATGCAATTGAAATCTTAAGAAAACGATCGATTTGCTAGTATGAAGGCAATCTCGTGAGCCAATCCGTTGACACGTGAGACTAGCAAAGCTCCACCTGGCGTCATTCCTCCGAACCAACTCGGCGGGGCTGAGTGCTCATTCGTGTGTCACATCTCAAGTCCACTAAGAATTTCTTTTGGCGAAGAAGGACAAAGGCAATTAGGTATGTATGTACGCGCTCCAGAAGGTCCTGTTCTGGAATCTTTCCTCCGAACAAGCCGGCGGAGTCGCACAAAATTTGAGCGAAACATGCACTCGTTAGGAGGCCGCCGAGGCTTCATAACCATTGGGTTACTCAAACTTGGACTCGAACTAATGCAAGCCCATATGACACAGAAGTCAATGCTCAAAATCGCAAAGGCGATAGTTCAGAGAGCAGGAAGCATAAAACTCCACACAGGCCACGTCCACATTCATTGCTAACGTGCGTGTAGTACCTCTGATTGCATGATACGTGCCTGTAACGTATTGAATTAGAATTGCACATGTACAATGCACTAAAGTTATAAGGTGCACATGTGTATCATACAAAATGGCGATACAACATGTGTAACATATAAAATAACAACTACAACACGCGCAACACACAAACACAAATTATAACACGCGCACCGTCAACGCCAACAATCACACCGATACAACGCCCAAAGTGACCGGTCACCGCGGGCACCCCGGGGGCGCCGAACAACAACGACAGCAGGGCCACACCCGAAACGCCGAAACTTAACGGAAATCGAAACAAGCACAGTTTTTTTCCGGTTTCGTACCGGCGAAGCACACTAACAAAATGAACTATCCACGCGCGATGTTCCGTGTTTCGCTGGTTTTAGCCACGGCAGAGCGACACCACAGGCACAAAATTCGCGGAAATCCGCCGTTTCTTTTCTCTAGGCGAGTCAGGTACATTGATACCCTGAGTATCCCATATCGTAGCTAGAAACGATGCTGAGATCGGTTGGCGCCCGACACCTCAGAAAAACATTGAGACGATGCCCTGCTGGAGAAAAAAAATAGCCTAGAGAGGTGCTCGTGGACCTGGGACGTGACACACGAAAGAGCACTCAGTCCCGCCGACTTGTTCGGAGGCTGGCCTTATGGAGCGAATTTGCTAGCGTATATGCAGCTCAAGTGTATTCTTTATGTGCCTCTGAGACTGCTGTGCACTTGCCTTTCTTTGTTTTTGGGAGGGTATTAACTAGACTAGACTAGACTAGACTGGACTGGACTAAACTAAAAACCCTCCAATTTTCGCGCTATCTCGGTTTGTTTCGAATCGAAACGGGTGGGAGGACCAAAGCCGATATACGTAATTGGGGTTTCTATTCGTATCAGTATTTCGGTTTCGACTATTTCCCTAGCAACAATATGAAGAACACTCCGCATCATTCGTAAACTAATGTACCAGGTTCCTTCGGTAAACTCCTGCTGCTGGACACTGAACTCCGTGGTGCCCGTGGTCCTCCTTCCCGTTGGTATGCGACTGCTGTACGGACCGAGCAAAAAAACTTATTCCTTTCCGATATATGGGTCCGTCCAAAAATATATGTCGGACACAAACCGCGAACGTACGAACGAAACAGTTATTTTCGACTATGGATAATAACATATGACAAGAAACACTTCAACCCCGATTTGAAAAAAGAGTGCGGAAGCTTGATTGTAGCACTGTTTTGGGCGACATATAAAATAACAAGCGTATTGATCACCCCCCGGTGCCGAGAAGCAAATAAAACCAAGTGGCCCTGATAGCCCGGTAGTCTGATAGCTCTCTTGAGAAGAGGTTGACAGGCCCGCAGCTGCTTTGCCGTAGTGCTCTAGCTAGTGTGCCTTATTCTTTCAACACCCAGGTAAAAAGCAGGTGCTATGAACACATGTTCCTACTTTTTCCAGACCTGATCTTAGATCTGTACTGAAGTGTGCAAGTGTACAGAGAACACCTAATAAGAACTGGTAAGCAAGCCTAATAAGAACTGGTAAGCAGGCTAGTAGGCCCTACAAAAAGACACCTGGCGAATTTGACCCGAAAATTTGAGGCAGATGCGCATAACGTCGCGATATATATGCTTTTATAACTTCATACCACCGTTCAGGCGGATGCGCTCTAATTTGGCATAAAGCGCACGCAAACTGAACTATTAAACCATATTGTATAATCATTGCCAGCCTTAAGCGAAGCATCAAAACCGCACTCTAGCGGCATGAAAGAACGTGCAGACGCAACGATAAAAGTCAATTGAAATGCATGCAATTTTTGATTGAATTAAATACTTAGACGAACTTATGAGTAATACCAATAATTCGCAACACAGAATAACCGGCTTTACCCCAAAGGAAATACATAAAGATTTAATAAAGCATTCGACTTCGACGAAGACGAAGACGAAGAACATGAATAAGCGATTTCTATAACATTACATGTATTCCTTTACCGGTAAGAATATTAAAAGAGGGTTATAATAGAGGAGAGAAAGCGCATTCTTCCAATTTTTGAGACAGGCCCCGAAGGGCCGGAATTAGAAGGCTAAAAGGTAGAGATGAAAAGCAAAGCAGCGCGAACTTATCCTAAGTAGCTATTCAGGCGCACATGCCCGAGTGGCCATGGAAGTGATGGCAGCGGTCCAAATTTTCGAGTGTGGGACTTACACATTTTTCTAAAAATTCAGATTTGAGAAAAGGGGCAAATAAGCGATCGTCAATGGCGACACGTATGGCACGCTTAAAAAAGAAAAAAATATGAAACACTTTCCACGGAGGACACTTTGCTTTTGAGCGTGTCAGCATGTCAGAGTGAAATTAAAACATTAAAACCAACAACAAAGAACAATTCATATATTATATTTTTACATCACCGTCTATCATTTGAATGGTTGATATCGAAAAAGTTGTTTAAGATTGAGATCGGGATTTGAGATCGACATCGCCAATTTCATCACGGCATAATTATATTAAAACGTTTATGACTGGCTGGGAATAATTTCCAAGTTCCTCAAGGATTTCTCAACTTCCAAATCGATATCGCGAATGGAATTTGTTTCGTGTGTTGTGTCTGGCTGTCATCAATGCTAGCCACGGCGACTTGTGACGTAAGGCGTGATTATGGTTCCTTCCCTTTTAATTGATGGTCTTTTGTGGTGGCTTTGGTGTTAATTCGCCTTCGCTGTCGCCGTCCAGGCTTGAGGTGTCATATTTATTGACGTATTTAGGTCAGTTTTGTGACGTATTTTTATAAGCCTGCAGACGAAGCCGAGTTGCTCTACCGTCGCGCCCTCTCCATTACGGAGGCGGTTCATGAGCCAGGCCACTCTAAGGTAGCCATGATCCTGAGGAGCTTGGCAGTTACTCCAGGGCCAGGGCAAGGGCGAATCCGAGCCATTGCTTCGCCGCGCCCTCACGATTAGCATCAGGACCACCGACAGGGCCGGGCGGGCGCCCACCCGGCCTTTTCCTTTTCAGTTTTCTGCTCGGGCCGGGCGGGTGGG
>Ga0307930_1002376_pt1 | contig 14424 bp, 1 predicted proteins | sample OrgLakmetageno46_FD_203161 | JGI IMG/M metagenome (GOLD analysis project Ga0307930, IMG submission 203161) | Saline water microbial communities from Organic Lake, Antarctica - #46 | ecosystem: Environmental > Aquatic > Non-marine Saline and Alkaline > Saline | place: Antarctica: Organic Lake... | reverse complement strand
CGTTTCCCATGAAACTGGCCTGGCAGGCGGACTGTTTGTTTCTGTTTCTCAGGTGGAAACGAAACACCTGGATTTCCAAGGTTTCTTTGAGACAGGCCCCGAAGGGCCGGAATTAGAAGACTAACAGGTAGAGAAGAAAAGCAAAGCGGCGCAAACAAGACCTAAGAAGCTAATCAGGCGCACATGCCCGAGTGGCCATGGAAGTGATGGTAGCGGTCCAAAGTGGCACGCCTTTCGGGTTTCGTTTCAATTTCGTCCCTCAAAGTAAGTGCACCTCAAGAGATTTTTCTGAGGATCAGCCCGGATCACGGTTTAGTTGGTGCGACAACGGAAATTTTGATCGGAAGTGGAGTTCGCGTTCAAATACATGGGGATCCAGTACAACTGTTTGCGATTTGCCTCTTCTTAGTGCCAGCTGATCCACCTGCGACGCCCCACGTAAGAAGGAGATGGAAACGAAATATCTAGGTAAATGTTGAGAGAAACAGTGCACGGGGCCAAATGTTTCGTTTCAAGAAACCTGAAACACCCAGGGCGGCACTTTTATTGTTTCTTGGAAACGAAACACACGAAAAATCCGGGTTTGTTTCCTATGTTTCCTTTTCCCTGTGTTTCGACTTCGACCCTACGAATTATACACGAAGACGAAGATGGCGACGTAGCGAGCATGATGAGATGATGAGTAACGTTGCCAATGTGACAACCATACCACTTCCGAGCTTGCGAGCGACTTCCCAGTGTGCCCTTAGCAAAGACGATGTCGTGGCTACAGATCTGTAGTAGGAGCTGATAGTGCGTATATCTTCACCTCGACTACACGGACAATACTACACATCCATATTAGTAGTTCATTGCGCTACTTCTGGCGAGATGCGTGATTAAAGCCCCTTCTGACTCCGTTCACTATTCTCAATTTTCGCAATTTAAACAAGATTGAAGGGTATGTAGAAGCATGCAAGCAAAGTGAATGACTAATGCTGAATGGCGACGATGAGGGACACGCTAGCTTACACGCCATTGCGGCAGCTATTAGCCTAGCCTTGGCTTCGGGTGAACTCACCGCACAAAACGCATGGCCGCCGGCCCTATGTCAGTCCTTACTACTTTATCGGAATGGCGTGTGGCCATCAGATATCATAGCATGTCGTCTTGTTGAGTGGGCAAATACAGCTGTCTTTCCGCTCACATGGGATTATCCTTCACTTGAGGGTTTTGACCAGCTGCTAAATTCCGACCACCTCGCTGCCTATAGCCCGAGTATCATAAATTGCGTGTATGGCATGCAACTTGTCGCACTGCAACTTCCGCGCGGTGACGCTGCACCTTTACTGGGCCAACTAGCGACGGATTTGCTACGATGCATAGGGCCTCGAGTGCTCGTGGCGTTGCTGGGCCTGCGCACTACAATTGGGTTCATTCCAGACATGTTACCGCCACCGCGGTCCGCCCTCGTGGCAGCGTTTGAGAAATTGCACGGCAAGGGTAGCTCCTCTCGGCTCACAGTGGGGGCGCGCGCGTTAGCGAAGCACTGTCATCGCGGTGCGGAAAGCTGGTGGGGCGAGTGCACCGGTAGTGAGGCCGAAAAATCCGAAGCGGCGCGGCGTGCGTGCGCTCGTATCCTCGACGGAGCTGTATGGGTGAATGCACATTGCATCGTACACGGTACGCAGCTGATTGAATATCGCGTGGCAGATGGCTATGGTGCGCGCTGGAGCTTTAAAAGGCGAGAGCATTCGGAGTGCAACGACATTCATGCACCGCGCAGCAGTGCAGGGACGGAGGAAGAGTTCGAGGAATATGTTTGCGAGTTCAGAGGCTTTCTAGAGCCCCATGTAGTTGGTGGCCATGAAACCAAGTGGCGGCACTGATGGGGCTCCTGTTCGCCACGTAGCCCCCTTGCAGCACTAGGATCTTTGGATTCTCGGCACTCGCGCTAATAAAGGGGCAGTAGGGGCAAAAGGGATTGTGATTTGCATTTTCCTTTGGAGAGAGGGCAGTCCGATTTATCCTTGTTATGTATTAGGCACTAGCCCAATACCGAGCACAACAAAATGCCTTGCGCTTCTAGCCTTTCTCTCCTTATATAAATATATTCCACAGGAAAGTGTTGAAGTAGAGATCTGGCATGTGTAGTGTGTGTTGACTTCGAGGATTTTTGGTACTAGCACTGTGCTGAGTGATGAGAACTAAGAAGTAGTTATACATAGCCAGCTTAGTCGTGTCGTTATAAATAGGGAGTAAAAATATATAGATGGAGCTGCGAATAGAGGACTGCCAGTGCGTTAGTTATACAAAGCGATCTTGACTCCTTTTTCTAGAATGAGGTAACTGCGTTTATCCACGCGTCAATGCACGGCCCTTTTGCTTGGCAACGGTGATGGTATAAGTGGCCGCATCCTGCGCTTGAGCCGTGATTTCGGCATCCGCCCGAGCTAGCTTTAAGCGGTCAGCTCGCATGGCGCGCGCTCTCGCTTCTGGGGTCATGCCAAGGGCGGCTGCGGGGCCGCCTTCCTTCAAGGCAGTCTTTTGCTGCTTTTTCCGGCGCTCCTTCATGGCGTTCACGAGGCGCTTCTTGGTTTCCTTGGAGACTTCACTCTCAGTGGTGAGGCGGTGCAAACCCTGGTCGGAATCTTCTTCGCGCACCAGCCACCACGCCGCGAACTCGTGAAATTCCACGGTGCCACTGCAGTCGGTGTCCACCGCATTGGCCAGCTGCTCGGCCGCTTCGTCGCTGAGTTGGTGGCCCAGGGCAAACATGAGGTCTTGCAGCTCTGACACGTCCAAAGAGCCGTTGCCGTCCAGATCGAACTCGTGGAACGCGTCTTCGAGGGACCGAATGTCACGCCAAGGACACGCCAAATACCGCCGCGACGCCATGCTTTCAGCATCTGCGCCTGCCATGCCTTCTCGCTCTCGAGCCAAGTGGTACCCACCAGTGCCCACTTCATATCGGTCCATGCGCCGACGAGCAGCTAGCTGCAGGCGGTGCCGCTCGAGAGCACGCTCGCGGCACAGCAACCTCCATGCCACCTTGCTAGCCATAGCAGCTCGCGCTTGCTCGAGGCGAGCAGCAGCACGGCTCTGGGCTGCGAGCTGAGCAGCTAAACGAGCGCGGTCACCCGAGAGGTCTCCAGCTACTGCGAGCTCACCGAGGCTGCTGCTGTCGCTGCCCCCTAAAGAGGAACCACCTGAGGGCTTCACGAGCTTGAAGAGCTGCTCGGCGTGCGCCAGCAAGTAATTCGCCATCGAAGGCCTCGACCCCACAAAGGCCAGGCTACTTGGGTCACTGCCGGGCGACAACTGAGGTCCCCTCGCAACCACACTACTGCCGCTGCTGCTGCTGCTAGAGGCTATAGGTCTGCGGCTGAGTGGCACGAATTGGTCACCCTGCAGCAGTGGGGGCAGCAAATCTTCGAGCAGCTCTGGGCTCAGGGACAAGGTCAGGGAAGTACACTTCAGCGGCACGTGCGCCACGAGATAGAGGCCGTCGGAGCCCTTCGGCTGCTTGACCGACAAGAGCAGAGGCTGGTTCGAGACATAGACCATGGCCGAGCAGTAGGCCAGGTCGAGGTTCAAGTCGTACACAATCTTGTTGGCGGCGGCCTTGGCGGCTGCGGCAGCTTCTGCGGCACGAGCTTCGGCGGCTGCGAGGTCCTTCGCTGCCTCGATTTTCGCTTGCTTGGTAGCGCTGCTCTTCAAGAAGATGGCCTTGGCCTTGTCCACGCCATTCGCCTCCGACGTGAACATGTCCTCTGGCTTGATTTTCTTGGCTTTCTTCTTCTTTTTCTTGGGAAGCGCGGCTTTGACCCACTCCTCTTCGCTGTCGTTACCATCGTCACTCCACTCGCCGCCGCTCCTGCGGTCTTTACTGTGGCCACCACTCGAAGGCTTGCCCTGGCCAATTACCATCGCCGTGGAAGCCTTAGCAGCAGCCCCACCTGACGCTGGGCTACCAAGATTTGGAGGACTTGCACCGGCTCCTGCTCCTGCTGCATCTGCTTTCGGCGACGAGGATGCCTCCGCTGCCATCGATTCCGCCAGCGCTTTGGCCGTGGTCTTGGTTAAGCGCATGTAGGTCAAAAGCAGCTCCGCAAGCACCTGGGCACCGGGCGCTGCTGACGGAAGGCCCAAGGAGTCGCGAATCGCCGCCGCCTCTGCCGCGTCTTCACTCGTCAAAGTTGCTGCGCCACCGTCAAAACGTGCTTCCAAGTCAAAGGTGCTCACCGCTTGCTCCGACGCTGTGGCTTGAGCCCGCTTGCTGAGATCCGCAAGGGGAGGCAGGTCATCATAGCCCAGTAAGCGAGGGAGTTGGTGCATGTCCGCTTCGATTTCAGCTACAGGGCGCTGCGCTGCCAAAAAGGACAAGTCGCCAGGGGTAGCCATGCCTAACGCGCTGTGAATGGGCTTGACGACACCACCGGTTGCCATACAAGTGTCATCATTATCGCCACTGCTGTTGCTGCTACCACCTACGATGTCGCTACTATCCAAAGCCTCAAGCGCGGCTGTCGCACTCGCCAGCTCCCGCCGGGTTGCCGCAAAGCTGGCTGCGTGCATGCTGGCCTTGAGGTTGGCGGCAGCACTCTTGGAGGTGCGCAGTAAGGCGAGTACCGCTTGAGCAACGCGTCGAAACAGCGCTGCAATGCGCTTCTTGCGGAGGAGGCCTTCTTGCGCAGCTTTGGCGGCCTCACGTGCTTCTTCGGCGGCTAAAGCTGCGAGGCCTTCCGGTCCTTGAGCCGCCGCCACCGCCAGCTCTTGCATGGCTTTCTGCCGAGCTTCCCCAACTAGTCGCTGCCTGGCTTCCGCAGCCAGACGCTCCCTGTAGCAAGTTTCAACGGCTTGATCCAGGGCAGCCGCTGATGGTAGTGACGACGAATTGGCACCATCGTCCTCCCTATTGAGTGCTTGAGACCCTTCAGACACCACGGTGCCAACTGAGGATTGCTCAGATCCCGTAGATGACGAACTGAGAGGAGCTTCGCGTGGAAAATCGTTCACCGATTGTCGAGCGCGGCCACAGCAGGGCACCGGACAAGCGGCAGGTGGAAGCTTGCAGCGACGGGTGTGGTACTGGAGCAAGCTCAGCCACCAGGTCCAGGGAAGCACTTCTCCAGGGGCCGGCAAATCGGCCGCCCATTCGTCATCGGGCTCCAGAGGTGGCCTCGAGTGCGCAGCCAGGGCGGCTGCATGGTCTCCTTCATCCTCTTCGTCGTCACCGTCACCGTCACCGTCAAAGCCGAATGGAAGGCTTCCTCCACTGCCGCCATCAGTACCTCCTTGAGGTGAAGTCGAGGCATCGTCGATGAGGCTGAAAGGGTCGGCTCGGGCAGCCAATGGCGTAGATTCTGCCGCGGCACGCAGAGCATGCAAATGAGACACGCACAAGTGCGGCCACTCTACGTACTCCCACTCGGTGTCTGCTACGCTAGGAGCGCCAGAAGCAGAAACGGTGCTAGCAGCAACAGTACTGTTTCCATCGCTACCATTTACACGAAGGTGTTCTTCACGCTTCACTTTGAGTCGATGCGCCACCCGCCTTCTCAGAGACTCCGGTAATTCTTCTATTCTAGCTTCGAGCTTGCGGGCTGCTTTCTCGTCCTGTGCCAGCTTCCTCTCCATTGAGGCGATTGTGGACTCACTGTAGCCTGGATCGGACCACTGCCCGCCAGGTGTGATCTGCTCGCCAAACGCCGTCTTTTGCTTCTCGCACGACGCACGAATTGCTGCCAGTCTATCGGCCAATTGTGTTGCTTCTTCAACTAATGTTAGATCTACGCCTCCGCAAGATAAAGTTTCGAGATAAACCGACGAAGTGGCACTGTCTTCTGCTCCTTCTTTCACCTCCGCTGCATATGCTGCTACTGGGCCATGATGTCTCGCAGGCACCATGAGGCCAAAACCCCGTTCCCTTTCTCGCGCATAGCCCTTCTTGCGCCCTACGGTCATACGACGCTCAGAGGTCGTTTGCAACAAATGGTCGGCAGCATGCAGGGCGCCTCGAGCCGCGCACGCGCGCACCAGAAAAGGCTCCAGCCTCGCGTTCCGGGTGTCCAGAAACGACGAGTACGCTTGCTTCGTGGTTGACAGCTGTTCCTCCCGCCATGCCATTCTCTTGGCATGGTTCGCCTCAGCTGCAGCGTGAGCCTCGCCAAAGGCCACGTCACTCGCATCGAAGTTGGTCACTGTAGTGGCGCTCCCCGAAGCACTGTTGGATAACACCCAAACCGCAGGGCCGTACACAGCGGCACCGCGCCAGGCTGACGCTTTATGGTTGTAGTTCCAATCTGCGTCCTCCTTATTTCGTTTGTCTGATCCTTCGACAGCAAGCACATCAGAAGTGCTTGGACTCTTGTTATGAGCAGTAGCCGCTACCAGCTGAGCAGCGCGGTTGTCCTTGCTACGGTGGTTGCGGCACACGAGAGTAGCTCCTTTCATTTGGCTCGCTTTCACATTGAGTTTGCGAAGCTCTTCGCCGGGCCTCGCTTTCAGCCACTTCGCCAAATCCGAAGACCAGGTGGCTAGACCTACTTGAATCGGCACGCTAGTGGCAGTGGGGTTGGTTCCTACGAGCCGCGCACTGAAGTTCGACGGTGGGCCGCGATTCGCCTCTTGCTCGGACCAACGCGCTGCTCCTACGCTCAACAACCCACCACCACCGCCACCGCCACTACCGGTGCCGTCTGCCACACTGCGACCGGGCCGCCGTTGGGTGTCGGGGTACTTGGCGGCGATTCGCTTGGCATCGAGCCTCAGGTCGTCTCGTCGCTTGGTGGCAGCGCGTGACAAGGACTCCTGCACAACCAATTGAGCTGCTCGAGGCGTTGGACCAGGTTTGCGGCGGCCTCCCGGAGCGCGACTCGACGGGATCTTGAGCTCGTGCATCGCCTCGTACAGGGATGCGTCGGCAATTAAATCCGCGAGTATGTCGACTGCCAGGCCCACCGGATCGGTGGCGGCGCGAGCTGCCCGTTGTTCCGCGGCCATTTGTAGAGCTTCCCGTTTCGCTTCTTTCGCCATCGCCACCTCTAGAGAAGCACCACCGCCGAGACCTGCAGTCGACGATGAAGAGGAACTTGCTCCACTCCCACCACTGCTGCTGCCACTGTTAGCGGGCCTTTTCTTGCCGCTGTTGCCTCTTCCGCCTCGGCCCCCAAACGCACCGGCAATTTTACCGACGCTCGTGGCGGCTTTGGTGAGCTTGTTGCCCTTGCCCCCTTTCCCCCCTTTGCGGGGTGCTGCAGTTGCCATCAGAGGCGGCAGGGGCGCTGGCACCGGTGACGTAGCGAGGGTGGTCATGAAGGCCCGTGTCGCCCGCACAAAGGGGGAATACACCTTCAAGGCGTAAGCGGAGCCCGTGCGGGGTTCGTAAACTTCGACGGTGAATCGAAGGCCGCGTAACACCACGCGCACCAGGCAATAGTGCGGCGGGTGCACTGCTGCCCAGGCTTGCGCCGCGGCTGCCGCAGCAGCAGACGCTTCCTGCACTTGCCCGATTCTGCGCACGGCCCCACTGGTGGCTGCCACCGTAGCGGCTGCTTTCTTGAGCTTCCCAAACAATGCTGAGCGTGGCGGCGATGTTGGTGCTGGAGCTGCCTCTTCTGCTGAGGCAACAACGACCTCTCCAATGGATTCTCCCTCAATGACGGCAGGTGCCACAGCTGAGTCGGCAGCGGCTACAGCACCATCGGTCTCCATCACAATCGATGCATCGTCATCCTCCTCATCGGGCGGCAGAGGGACCCACCACGGTAGGCGTTGCACTTTCTCGGCCAGCACAACGTCCGAATCACACGCCCACGGAAGACCCGGCAGTGGCACTTCTGATGAGGAGGCAGCGGTGGAAGAATAAGCGGTTGACGATCCCCTTGCCTTGGTAGTAGTTGGCGGGGCATGTGACGGCGGAGCAGTCGGCAGCGCAGGCGTGCCTTGAGGCCATCCCGCAAGCTCCGCTGCTACACCCGCCACCGTGCGGCTAGTGGGGGGCAACTTCCGGAAACGGTTCACGCCCAGCACGAAACTTCCGCCTTTGCCAGGGAAAGCTCGCCGCGTTGCATCACCAGCACCCGCATGTAGACCGTGGTGGCCACGGCGCTGTAAAGCTGCCCCGCTCGACTGTGCACTGGCACCAGCACCAGCGGCTGCAGCTTGTGCTGACCTTCCCAGAGGCAGGCGTACGGACCGTAATTTTGTGGCTTTCGTCCTTCCGGTGCTAACCTCCGCTGTGGCTGCTTCTGCTGTTGAACTAGTCGTAGCTTTCTCTTCATCAGAAGGCTGGAAGAGGACAAGGCCGTTTTTGTCGGGTTGCTTCTCAAAACAAAACGCGTCGTGCCCTACGTCGATGCCTCCACCGCCTCCACTGCTGGTCACGCTGCCACCGCCACCACCGCTGGCTTCACCCAAGGAAGCGTTGGAGTTTTGCGAGGACCGCCACGACGCTAGAGAAGCACTGAGGTTGATGGTACCTGGAGCCAGGGGTTCGTCTATTGCGCCCAAAGCAAGGTTCAAGTCGAGTGCGGGTCCCATGTACACAGAGGGCGCTGCTGTCTCTTCTTTAGCTGGCATGCTGCCTACTTTACTAGTGTTGGCCTTATTGACTTCAGACTCATCTACGGCTGAATCTGCAGTCTCGGCTGACTTCTTCTCTTCACCGTCTACTCCAGTCTCCTCTTCTTTCTCGGTGTTGGGTGCTGGCGATGGAGCTTCATTAACCATCTCTTCAGTTTTATCCTCCTCATCTGCACGGTGCCAAATGAGAGCATTCAAAAGCGCGTCGCAAGTGTCACTTGCTTCTTCAGCCCATGCTCGCGCTAAAGCTGTGCGCCGCCGCCATTCCATCTGCCGCTGCAGTACCCGTTCGTTTTGCACCCGCCGTTGCTCCCTTGCCCGCACAGCCGCAGCTGCCGCTCGGGATTTTTCGGCGTCGGCCTTTTCGGCCAATCGGGAAGCTTCACGCTGAAACGCCGCGAGACGCAGGGCTTGCGCGCGCGACAAGTTTTCTTCGCGGAACATGCTCATGCGCTCGACTTCCTGGAGGCGTGCGGTGCGCTGGCGTTCGTGTTCGGGGGAAAGGGAGACCAGCAGTCGCCCAGAAGCCATCGCAGAAATGCGCACCGCAAAAGCTTCGGCTGCCCAAGTTTCATCAAAGGATCTCGGAGGAAAAGGGCCTTGTGGGCTCCCCCTGGCACCGTGCTTCACCGCTAGGGCTAGCTCCTGAGCTTCAGTGCGACGTGCGTCACGGTCTAGCGTGGCCATCACCGCTGCTTGCGGCATCCAGGGCCCTTCGTACAGGGTGTGGCACTGCGTGATTTTGTCCACTTCGCGGAACAGCACCAAAGTTTGACGAGACGACGACGTGCCGCCTCCTAGGGCACCTTTACGCTTCGATAAGGCACTGCTGCTTCCCCCGTTGCTAGAGACGTCCACACTGCTGCTCGAGGAAGCTGCAAGAGCTGCTTGCGCCGCCTTCAAGGCTACGTCTCGAAATGCTTCAGGAGGGTCAAAGAATGGGGTCAAGTCTCTGAGGACCGGAGCGCGGGTCGCACTCGCCCACTTGGCAAAACTGCTAAATGCCGTTGACGCAACCTTGACATAACTCTCTGCTTCTTGTGCAAAACGAGCACCTCGGCTAACACCCCAGTACTCGTCTTCGTTGAGGATGAAGAGACGGCTGCACAAAAAGTCCATTTTCTGCGCGCAGACTTCCGGATCCGAGCCGAGCAAGTCCAACCGCCCAGCTGTCGTGAGCACCCGCCGCAGTTCGCCAGCGCTCAACTCTAGGCTCAAAGGAGGGCCTTGGTAGGCACCTTGCCCCATTCCCTGGTCGTTCGGCGCCGACAAGACCAGCCTCAGGTCCCCTCTCGACGACGCGTAAGCCGCCAAGGTCACCTTTTGGCTCGCGACTCGTCGTCGGTCGTCGCGCCATATGGGGCCTCGGAACCGCAAGTGCCTCCTCGGGAGCAGAGTAGCCCTTGGCCGCTCGTGCCTGAGAGGACGGCGCCACCACCGGCTGTCTTCCCCGGGCAAGGACAAGTCGACGCGATCGGCGAGGGTAAGCACCACCGCGCGGGGCCACTCGTTGAGGCGCACGCTGAGCAAGTAGGCCTGCAACGCCTGAGGCTCATCGCTGAGAGCTGTGACACACTGCGCTAGGCTCGCGTTGACCGCATACGTATGCCGGGACTCTGGGTCATAGGCTTCAAACAGCAAGTCGCCCCAGTTTTCATAGACCACCAGCGTGCAGAGCCGCCCCCCTACTGCGCGGGCCTCTCGAAGCACTTCGTTGGTGTGCGTGCGCATTGAGGAGCGCTTTGCGGTCAAATCCTGCCACCACCGGCAACCGCCAGCTGACGACGCTGAAGCAGCACTAGAGTCGGCCTCGGCACCCTCTGATCCAGCTGCAGTGGTTGCCGTGAGCGCACCCGCTGATGAAGCGTCATCGCTAAGAGCTGACGCACTGTCGCCACCACTGCTAGTGAACATCGCTGCCACACGGTTGCGCGTACGGGCGAAGCCTACGTTGCCCACTGTAATGGCGCCACTGTAAACGTCGAGCTTCAGAGACGACAAAATCGCAGCGCAGACGTCCTTGCAGCGGGCGAGGCGAAGGTCGCGGTAGCGCCGCAGGGTCATTGCCGCCCCTCGTCGCGCTCGCGCAGCCGCGTTGGCAGCGCCTGGCACCGTCTTTTCTACAGCGAGGATTTGCGACTGGGTCTGCTGCAGATGCTGGGACGATGATGGCGGCGGCAGTGGTGGAAACAATGTTAAATTTGTAGATGAGGACGGAGACTCAGGCACAGGAGCACGCGGTTCGAGCAGAAGAGGGTCTAAAAGTGCTACTGCACTGGTCGTTGAATGACCCTCAGCCGCCGCACCAGTGGAGTGTCCTGCATTGAAATCATCTGAAATAGCATCGGCATCTGTAAATTTCTGTCGCCAACCTTTGACTTTCAGCTTTTGGCCTCGCATCTTCTTCCTATTCTTCACCTTTTTCAACAACATTGAGTCCGGTGCCATGGCCAGCTGCATCGCCATCGCATGTGCGCGAGCTTGGTGCATTTCCTGCACGTCCATCTTTCTCCTTCGCTTTGCTCGACGAGCCGCGCGCCTCACGCGTGCTTCTTCCTCCACTTTCTTCGCCTGCAGCTCCGCCAATTTTTGTTCGCGCTGCTTCGCAACGGCGCCATCTTCCTTGTCCCCCCACTTCTTGGTGGCAAATTTGGACACGTCGTCGTCGTCTTCGCCGGCCGCTGTTTCGCCGAAAGTTGCGGTGCCTCGCTCCACGAAGTCCGCTAACTCTGCGATATCCAGATCCCCGGACCCGTCATCGTCGAGGTTCGCCGCAAAAGTGTCTAAATCGGCGTCGGACAAGTCTTTGGGAGCAACTTTTAGAGCCACACGCACGCACTTCTTGAACTCCGCCACGTCCAAAGTGCCACTCTTGTCCGAATCGTAGCGCGAGAAAAACACCGTAGGGCTAGTCCCGTAAACCGCAGCTTTGAGCTTTTGTTGCACCCGCGTGGCGACTTCTCCATCCATGGCCGCCTCCTTTTTAGCTTTCTCTTTCGCTTTCTTCACTCGCAGAGCCTCTGCTTCTTCGGCAGCTTGAGCTTCCGCTAGTATTTCTTGCGCTTCCAAATGACTAATTTCTGCTGTGACCGCACTGCGGAAACCGGGTGCTAGGGCATCAATTTCTCGCCACCCAACGTCCAATTCAGGCCCTACTCGAAGCCGGCGCTTTATGGAGGCATCCTGGGCTTTCGCGAAGATCAGAGCCGTTCGGTTCCCTAGCGCCGCTGCTCTCGCTTCTTTGGCAGCATGCTGGTCCTTGGCAGCTTGGGCTCGGCGTGCTTTAGCTGCTGCTTTCTTCTGCTCCGGAGACATGGACCCGTACGACACGCTGTTGCGAGAGGCTTGGGCTAAGCCGGTCGGTGGTAAGTTGTTGTTGCGACTGCTGCTCACTATCGAAGTCGAGCCTTGGACGCTCGCCATTGGTGAAGAGGTGCTGCCGCCTTTTGAGCCTGGGCTGTGGAGCAAGCTTAGGCTAGTGCTGCCGCTGGCTAGGCTCCTGGCATCATCGTCGTCGTCATCACTGCCGTCGTCGTCGTTCTCCTCATCAGACGAAGGCATTTCCGACGAGAAACAGCTGCCTTCCCCCAGAGGGCCATCTTTGATCCACTGCGCTTGCGCTGCTTGCTCCATCACTGCCGTTGCCCCCTCGCTCCCGTGCTGCGTTGGCGACGGCCTCCAGGGATGTGTCAGCACGCGCACTAGCCTTGGGTCAACCTTTGCGACCACCTCTTCGAGCTCGGTCGCTGTGAGCACCACCACCACAGGAGCTGTTTCCGCCGCGCACGACTCCACTAACAGGGTGGTCAAGCCGCTCAACCCACCCCCCGGCCCACCTCCCCCCTCGAGGAGGGACGCATCCTGGCGCAGAGTCACCAAAAAGCGCTTCGAGAGGCGAGGCGCAGAGAGGCCCGGCGCTACGGCCGAATGCACGACTCTGGCTTCCCGCCACAAGTGATTCCATGCGCGCAACAGGGGCTTCTCCAGGCGATTCTCGTAGCCGCCCGGTGCCGCTGCAGAAGGATTCGCGGCCGAGGCTTTGATGGCGTCGGGGCTGGGGGCAAGGGTCCACGCGTGCTCGCGCCACAACAACTGGCGTTTGGCGGGCACCGTGCTGCGGTGCCGTAAGCTCATCACGCTCCACGCACGGTCGCACGCTTCTCTCAAGTTGGCCTGCGCCGTGTGACCCAATTGCGACGCTTCTTCAGCCGCCATGGCCGCCTGTTCGCGGCGGCGAATTTGGTTGGTGGCTCGGGCGTCCCAGAGCAAGAGCCAATCTTTTGCCGCCAACCATGTGCGCCTCAAATGGCCGATTTTCGCCGCAGCCGCTTTAGCGTTCCTGGCCGCTGCTGCTTGCGCAAAGCCCGCCGTACGCTTGCGCCTCAACTGCTTCCAGTTGTTGCCGTCCTCGAATGGCTCGTAAGACTGAGCCCAGTCCTCCTTTTCAGGGTGCGCAAAGTCGGCGATGGTGCCTGCAGAAAAGGCCAGGGCTTGGCGAGTGCCTTCCGTTGCAGCGTTGTACTCCGCGCAGGCTTTCAAAAGCACTGCCCAGGCATCTTGGTACGCCATCTGGCTGCGCTCGTACGCTGCGAACGAGTCGTTTACTTGCTGTTGTGCCGCGGCTTGCATCGCCAGCGTCCAGGTCGCCGCTCGTGCCATAAACCCGCTCAGCGTGACCGCGTCTTTCCAGGCCGCCCCCAGCACCGTGGCCTCGTAAGCCGGCTCCCACCGGGTGCGCGGCACTACATGTGCGTCGGGCCGCACCATCAAGCCTCGGAGCCGCCGGGCCCGGTCGTCTTCTTTGGCCGCGGCCCACTCGGAGGTGCCGTAGTTCAAACCCCGGTCAATGGCGGTGGCCTGCAGCTGCAGCGCGCGGCTCACCGCTCGAGTCGGGTAATGTCCGTTGGTTTCTTTGTCTTCGCCGTATTTCCGCCCAATCGACGCCATCAAATGGTCAACTTCTGCTTCTGCGCATGCTTGCGCATCATCATCATCATCATCGTCTACTTCGGGGCCCATAGAGCTGCTGCTGACGTCATCATCCCTGTCAATTCCTTCTTCTTCTTGCCACGCCATGGTGCGCGCCATGCTCTTTGCCACGCCACCATTCCTACTATTGTTCTTTTTCTCTCTACGCTCAGCCGCCTTTTGCCGCGCTTCTGCGCTTGCTTGTCTTGCTTTCGCTCCACGCTCTGCTGCCTCGGCCTTCATCTGCGAGAATTCTGGCGGTGGCCGCTGCGCTGGCAACAGCTCCCCCCAGTCTTGGTTCATTTCTTGGCTCGTTAGCCGCACGCGAAGCTCTTGTTCTTGGGTGGTGAGCCCCGCAGTGGCACCAGTGGTGGGGTCATAGGCTTCAAACAGCAAGCGCTCAGGTGGTCTCACACGCTCAGTCGTGTCCATCGCTGCAGTGGTCTCGTAGGTGGCCGTGGCCAAGGAATAAGTAGCGCGAGGCGGCGGTGCGGGCCGGCCCGCTCCTCCGCCCACCCCACGCAAGAACGCACTTCCCTTCGACGACGACGACGACGACGAGGAGGAGGGTAATTGGTCTACAGGGATGGACCGTTCCACGTAGTCAGAATGCGCCAAGCTTCGCACCAGCACCACGCAGCGGGTTCCGTCGAGAACCTTGGCGGCGGTGTACAGCGGCTTCAGAATCTGCCGGGTCGCTTTGCGTAACCCTACGGTCAACGCTTTTTTGACCACATCCACGGCTGCGGCCGCTACGGCGACTTCAAACGCTCTACGCTCCTTGGATTTGGAGGCTAGCAACGCCGTGCGAGCTTTCGCTGCTTGGCGACCGAACAAACCACGCGTGTAGCGCTGCACCACTAAACTTGCTTTCACCATTGCCAAGTAGCG
>Ga0307930_1002373_pt1 | contig 14435 bp, 15 predicted proteins | sample OrgLakmetageno46_FD_203161 | JGI IMG/M metagenome (GOLD analysis project Ga0307930, IMG submission 203161) | Saline water microbial communities from Organic Lake, Antarctica - #46 | ecosystem: Environmental > Aquatic > Non-marine Saline and Alkaline > Saline | place: Antarctica: Organic Lake... | reverse complement strand
GGGCGCGACGTCAGCGCCCATTCGCCGCTGACCTCATTATCGGTGTCCTGGATCCTGCCGATCTCCACCGGCCCGGTTTCGGTCGGCACGGTGACCGATGGCAGATCCTTGGTGATATTGACATCGGCTTGCGCCATCGATGTCCCCGGCACCATCGCGATCACGAGTGTAAACGCAAGTGTCTTCATGACGTCCTCCTCCGAGTGCATGTGCGCTACGGGACAGTCTAGCGACCAAATGTCGCGCTGTCACAGAAAGGATCCGATGTCGGCCAAGCGGCACCCAGCGGTGTTTTCCTCCGACAATAGGCGATCGCTTGCATCATCGCTGCTATCCCACCCGCAAGCCGCAGCGCCCTCCCCGGACGCGGCGCAGGGCGCGATCCTCACAACGCCGCGTGGAACAGGCCCGTCAGCGCCTCTTCGGTCAGGGCGACCGGATTGCCGCCACAGGACGGGTCCTTCAGCGCGCCTTTCACCAGGTCGGGAATGGCCGCTGGGCTGACGCCAAGTGCGCTCAGCCCCCGGGGCACCCCGAGGCTCTCGTTGAACCGGTCGACGAAGGCGCGAAAGCCGTCATAGCCCCCCGCGATCCCGACATACGATGCCGCATGGTCGAAACGCTGCCGGATCGCACCCGCATTGAAATCGAGCACGGCGGGCATGCAGACCGCATTCGTCGTGCCGTGATGGGTGTTGAAATACGCGCCCACCGGGTGGCTCATGGCATGGATCGCGCCAAGGCCTTTCTGAAAGGCGGTGGCCCCCATCGCGGCGGCGCTCATCATATGCGCGCGCGCGTCGATATCGTCGGGCGTGGCATAGGCGCGCGGCAGGTTCTCGATCACCAGCCGCATGCCCTCCAGGGCGATCCCCTGACTCATCGGATGGTAATGCGGGCTGGAGAATGCCTCCACGCAATGCGCGAAGGCATCGAGACCCGTGCCGGCGGTGATGGCACGCGGCATGCCGACCGTCAGGTCCGGATCGCAGATCACCGTGGCGGGCAGCATGCGGGGGTGGAAGATGATCTTCTTCTCGTGGGTCCCGGAGTTGGTCAGCACGCCCGCGCGCCCCACCTCCGACCCGGTCCCGGCGGTGGTGGGCACGGCGATGATCGGCGCGATGGCACTGGCATCGGCGCGCGTCCACCAGTCGCCGATATCCTCGAAATCCCAGACCGGGCGCGTCTGCCCGGCCATGAAGGCCACGCATTTGCCAAGGTCGAGCCCCGAGCCGCCGCCGAACGCGATCACCCCGTCATGCCCGCCCTCGTTGAAGGCGGCGACCCCGGCGGCGAGATTGATCTCGTTTGGGTTGGGATCTACCTCGGAAAACACCGACGCTTCCAGCCCGGCCGCGCGCAGGATATCGAGCGCGCGACCCGTGATCGGCAGCGGGGCCAGCCCCTTGTCGGTGACCAGAAGCGGGCGGTTGATGCCGGCCTGCGCGCAGGCCTCGGCCAGTTCCGCGATGCGGCCCGCGCCGAACCGGATGGCCGTCGGGTAGGACCAGTTGCCTGTCAGGGTCATGTCGTCACCTTTTTCTCGTGTCTGTGTCCGTGTCGGGGGATGCGGGACGGATCACGCGGCCACCTGCCTCGCCCCGGCAGCGCATCCGGCAGTTTCATCTTGCCATAAATACTCGATATCCACGGCTTGCGGCCCTCACGCCCGCTCGAACCCGCGCTGGATCTCGTAATCGGTCACGGCGCGGTTGAAATCCTCCTGCTCGACCTCGGCCGCGCGGGTGTAATGATCGACGACCCAGTCGCCAAGGGCACCACGCAGCATCTTCGAGTCGCGAAACGCCTGCGTCGCCGCGGCCAGCGTATGCGGCACGTCGGGCACGTCGGCCATCGCATAAAGATCGCCGCTGACAGGGTCCGCCAGGTCCAGCGCCTCCTCGATCCCGGCAAGCCCGGCGGCAAGTTGGGCGGCACAGGCGAGATAGGGGTTCATGTCCGATCCGGGGATGCGGCACTCGATCCGCACGGCGCGGGTCCCCTCGCCGACGAGGCGGAAGCCCGCGGTGCGGTTGTCGACGGACCACGCCGCCTTGGTGGGGGCGAAGGTGCCCGGCACGAAGCGCTTGTAGCTGTTGATGTAGGGCGCCATCAGCAATGTGCAGTCGGGTGCGTATTTCAGCAGTCCGGCCACATACTGCCGCATGGTCCGGGACATGCCGTGATCGGCGCCTGCGTCATGAAACGCGTTCTCGGTGCCATGAAACAGTGACTGGTGGATATGTGCGGCACTGCCCACGCGGTCCGCGTGCCATTTCGGCAGGAACGTCGCGGCATGACCATGTTGTTCGGCGATCTCCTTGACCGCGTGCTTGGCCAGCGTGTGGCGGTCGCAGGCGGCCAGCGCGTCGCCGTAGCGGATGTTGATCTCTTCCTGACCGACCTCGGCCTCGCCCTTGGAGGTCTCGACGGGGATGCCCATGGTGTAAAGGGCGTTGCGCACCGGGCGCATCACATGCTCGTCCCGGGTGGTCAGCTGGATCGAATAATCCTGATTGTATTTCACCAGCGGGTCCAGATCGCGGTAGCCGCCCGCGCGGATGGCATCATAGGATCTGGCGAACAGGAAGAACTCCAGCTCCGTGGCCATCATCGGGACAAATCCCATGGTCTCGGCCCGCGCCATCTGCGCCTTGAGGATCTGGCGCGGCGAGTGCGGCACCGGTTCGTGGCTGTGATGATCGAGGATATCGCACAGCACCAGCGCGGTACCCTCCAGCCACGGCACCGGGGCAAGCGTCGCGAGATCGGGCACCATGGTGAAATCGCCGTATCCCGCCGCCCAGCTTGTCGCGGCAAAGCCGTCGGGCGTGTCCATCTCCAGATCGGTGGCCAGCAGATAATTGCAGCAATGCGTCTCTTCTATTCCGGCCTCGAGGAAATTGGCCACGTGGAACCGCTTGCCGATGAGGCGGCCCTGCATGTCCACGCCGCAGGCCAGAACCGTGTCGATCTCGCCGCTCGCGGCCTTGGTTTTAAGCGCGTCCAGGGTCAGGGCTGTCATGGTGTTCGGCTCCGTTCAGGTTTCGCGAAGGGGGCCCGACACGGCCCCCTTCCGGTGTGTGTCGCAGGCCCTGCTCAGGTGTAGCGGTAGGGGCGGCCGGCCTTTTCCATGTCGGCATTGTACTGCTTGAAGATTTCCACGACCTTCGCCTTGGTCTCGGATTGCGCGGCGATCTCGTCCCAGAACTCGCGCGCAGCGGATTCCACCGTCGCCCATTCCGCGTCGGGAATGGTCGTCAGTTGCAGCTTTTCGCCGTTCACGCGCAGCCGCGCCTCGCCGCCCCAGTACCACCACTGTCGGTAGTAATGCGACTGCTCCATGCAGGTGGCGAGCAGCAGTTGCAGATCCTCGGGCAATTCCTCCCAGCGGCCCATATTGGCAAAGAAATGCCCGACCCATGCGCCCGAGATGTTGTTGGTCAGGAAATAGTTGGTCACATCCGCCCAGCCGACGGTGTAATCCTCGGTGATGCCCGACCACGCGATGCCGTCCAGCTCGCCAGTCTGCACCGCGACCTCGATATCCTCCCATGGCAGGGTCACCGGGACCACGCCGAACTGCGTGAGGAAGCGCCCCGCGGTGGGGAAGGTGAAGACGCGCTTGCCCTCCAGATCGGCAAGGCTGTGGATCGGGTCCTTGGTGGCGAAATGGCACGGATCCCACGCCCCGGCGCTGATATGCTTGACGCCGACCTTCGCGTATTCCTCTTCCCAGATCTCCTTGAGGCCGTACTGGTTGAACAGCACCGGCACATCGAGGCTGTAGCGCGAGCCGAACGGGAAATAGCCGCCAAAGACGGTGACCTCGGTGGGGCTTGCCATGCTGTCATCATCCGACTGCACCGCGTCGATCGTGCCTCGCTGCATGGCGCGGAACAGCTCGCCCGTGGGCACAAGCTGATCGGCATAGGACAGCTCGATCTGCATGCGGTCGCCGGCGATCTTGTTGAACGTGTCGATGGCCGGCTTCACCACATGCTCGGCCAGTGCGGCCCCGGCATAGGTCTGCATCCGCCATGTGATGGTCGATTGCGCGAGCGCGGGCGCGGCGAGCGGCGCGGCCATCGCCCCGGCACCTGCGGTCGTCAGGAACTTGCGTCGTGTCGTCATCATCTTTCTCCTTGTTGAAATGACGGCCCCTTCGTCAGGGCTCTTTTCGGGGTTAGTTTCCATAAACGTAGTTTGGCAGCCACAGCGCGATCTGCGGAAAGACCATCACCAGCGTCAGCGCCACCAGCATCACGCCCACGAATGGCAGGATCGAGCGGTAGATGTCGCGCAACCCGATCTCGGGCGGGGCCATGGCGCGCATCAGAAACAGGTTATAGCCGAACGGTGGCGTCATGTAGGCGATCTGCGTGGTGATCGTGTATAGCACACCATACCATATCAGGTCGAAGCCGAGCGCACCCACCAGCGGCACGTAAAGCGGTGCGACGATCACCAGCATCGCGGTGTCATCGAGAAACGTGCCCATCACGATGAAGCTGAGCTGCATGAGGATCAGGATCATCCACGGGCTGAGATCGAGCGTCTCGGTGAACAGCCCTTCGATGGCGCGGACCGCACCCAGCCCGTCGAAGATCGCCCCGAATCCGAGGGCGGCGAGGATGATCCACATGAACATGCACGAGATACCCAGCGTGTTGCGCACGCTGGTCTCGAACACGTCCCGCGTCATGCGCCGCTTCAGCACGGCGGCGAGCAGCGCCGCGATCGCCCCGATGGCAGAGCTTTCGACCAGCGATGTCCAGCCCTTGACGAAGGGCACCATCATCACCGCGAAGATCACCAGCGGCAGCAGCCCCGCGCGCAACAGGCGCAGTTTCTCGGACATCGGCACATTGCGCTCGGCTTCGGGCAGAACGGGGCCGAGATGTGGCTGGATGCGGCAGCGGATATAGATATACAGGATGAACAGCGTGGCCATCATCAGCCCGGGGATGATGCCGGCCAGCCAGAGCTGCCCCACCGGCTGCCGCGCGATCATCGCGTAAAGCACCAGCACGACCGAGGGCGGCACGAGGATGCCAAGGCTTGACCCCGCCTGCACCACGCCGGTGACCATGATCTTGTCATAGCCCCGGCGCAGCAGTTCGGGCAGGGCGATGGTGGCGCCGATGGCCATGCCCGCGACGCTCAGCCCGTTCATCGCCGAAATCAGCACCATCAACCCGATCGTGCCGATCGCCAGCCCGCCGCGCACCGGCCCCATCCAGACATGGAACATCCGGTAGAGATCGTCGGCGATCTTCGATTCCGACAGAACATAGCCCATGAAGATGAACATCGGCAGGGTCAGAAGCGGATACCACGTCATCAGCTTCATCGCCGCCGAGAACGGGATCTCCACCCCGCCCGTGCCCCACAGCGCCAGCGCCGCCAGTGCGCCGACAAAACCGATGGCACCGAACACCCGCTGCCCGGTCATCAGCATCAGCATCATGCCCGCGAACATCATTATCGCGATCATCTCATGCGACATCGCGCGCGTCCTCTCGCAGGCGGTCGATGTCGCGGAAAAGTTCTGCCACGCATTGCAGGATCATCAGGATCACGCCGACGCACAGCACCACCTTGATCGGCCAGAGTGGCGGGCGCCATGCGGTCGCGCTGCGTTCGAGAAAGCCCAGCTTGTCCTGCGCCGCCCCCGGGCCTTGGGTCATCAGCGTGAGGGCGAGGTCGCCGAAGAACGCGAACGGCTCCATCCCGAAATAGCCGAGCGCATAGGCGGTGGAACTGACCGCACCGGTGAACAGGACGCCCAAATAGAACAGCAGGAAAAAGATGGTGACCGCATCGACCATGGCCTTGGTGCGCGGCGACCAGTCGCCGTAAAAGAGATCCATCCGCACATTCGATCCCATCTGGATCGAATAGGGCCCGCCCAGCACGAAATAGGCCACCATCACGAATTGCGCGGTCTCCAGCGTCCAGAGCGACGGCGAGAACACCGTCTTGGACAGCGACGACCAGACGAGCACCCCCATCAGCACGAAGATCAGATACATCGCGATGCGCCCGATGGCGCGGTTCATGCGGTCGATCGCACGGATATAGGCCCGCATCGCGCTACGCATCATGCGACCCGGTCACCCCGATCCGCGCCAGCGCGGCGCGCAGCATCGACGACAGCTCGCGGGTGATCTGCGCCTGCTGCGCGGCGGTGGCGATCAGATCGCTGCGGATCTCGATCATCACATTGGGCAGCGCCTTGTCGAGCCCGTGCCGGCGCAGCGTATGCGTCACGCCATCCTCGGGCCCATAAGGGGCGTTGCGCACGATGGCCCGGACAGGATCCGCCCCGGCCAGCATCGCATCGGCAAGCCGTGTGTCGGCGTCATGCAGGATGCCGATCTCGACTGCGCGGGGCACGCCCTGCCAGACCGGCGTGAAACTGTGCACCGTGATCAGCGCGCAGGGCATGTCCGCACGGCGTCGCGCCTCGATAAGATCGTCAAGCGCCTGGCTGAACGGCGCGTAGACCTCCTTGATGCGCGCCGCGCGCGCCTCTTGGGATAGCCCGGCATTGCCGGGCACGTCGATCCCGGCGCTGCGCGCCGGGATGGCGCTCGGTGCCTCGGGCGGGCGGTTGCAATCATAGACCAGCCGAGAGATCCGCCCGGCGATCATCGGTGCATCGAACGCCTCGGCCAGCCCCTGCGCCACGTCCTCCGCGCCGGGATCCCAGGCTATGTGACTGTCGCGCGCCGCGCAGGTCAGCCCCAGCCCGTCATATCCATCCGGGATGTGGTTCGAGGCATGTTCGCAGACGATCACGACCGGTCCGGTCGCGTCGGCGTTCATGATCTCGAAGGCCTCGCCACGTGGTCCGGTCATCCTGTCCCCTCGCATGTTGGAAAAAGGTTTCCACGGGATCTTATTTTCGTCAATATCTTTCCAGAGATTTTCCGCAGAAAGGGGATGCGCGCGCTCCGCCCCCTGCGCAGATTTTCACCGCGAAAGGCCAGCACCCCCGTGACCGACGACTCGACCCCGCCAAAGACTCCGGCTTCGCCGACCGTGCGGCAGCTCATCCGCACGCATTATCACGACCTGACCCAGTCGGAGCGCAAGTTCGCCAATGCGCTGGTCGAGGATTACCCCAATGCCGGGCTCGCCTCGATCACCGCCGCCGCCGAGGGCGCGGGCGTCTCGACACCGGTGGTGGCGCGGATGGTGCAGAAGCTGGGCTTCAAGGGCTATCCGCAATTTCACCAGATGCTGCTCGGGGAATTGCAGGCATCGGTGTCCGGCCCGACCGCGCGGCGCGCCGTCTGGGCCGCCGAGGCGCCGGACTCGCACATGCTCAACCGGTTCGCCAGGACCGTGACGCAGAACCTCGCCCAGACATTCGCCAATATCGACACCGCTCAGTTCGACACCGCCGCCGGATTGCTGGCCGGCGAAACACAGCTTTTCATCGTCGGGGGGCGCATCACGCGGTCGCTGGCCGAATATGCCTTCACCCATTTTCAGGCGATCCGCCCGCGCGTCACCCATTTGACATCCTCGCCCGCGACCTGGCCGCATTACGTGCTGGACATGGTCGCCGGCGACACATTGCTGATCTTCGATATCCGCCGCTACGAGGACAATCTTCTGCGACTTGCGGAAATCGCCTCGGATCGCGGTGTGCGGATGATCCTGATCACCGATCAATGGGCCAGCCCGGTCTCGGCCCGCGCCGAGGCGACGTTTCACTGCTGGGGCGAGATCCCGTCGGCCTGGGATTCGAGCATCGCGATGCTGTCGCTCACCGAAGCGCTGATCGCGGCCACGCAAGAGGCGTGCTGGCCCGATGCGCGCAACCGGTTCGACCGTCTCGACCGGCTGTTCGAGATGACGCGCCTCTTTCGCAAACCCTGACGCCTACCAGTGCCGCGTGCCCGGCGCGCCCTTGATTTGGCCGTCGAGGTTCGGGGTCACCCATCCGCCGTAGAAATCGCCCGGTTGCGGGATCACGCGGGTGTCACCCACCCATGCCTCATCCACCGATCCGGCATAAAACGCGACGTAGCCCGCCAGCACTGCGAACCGCACCGGCGGGGCGTCATAGCTCCACGCGGCGCGCGTGGCGGTGGTCTCGCCCACGGTGACGTCGTAATAATGCGCGACACCCTTCCATTCGCAAAGCGTCCCGCCCGACACCGGTCGCAGCCGGGCCTCGACATCCGCCATCGGCAGGTAATAACTCGGCGCGTGATGCGTCTCCAGCACCCGCAGCGCACGTGAGCTTTGCGCGACAAGGGCCCCGCCAAGCCGGATACTGATCGTCTGCGCGACACGCTCCAGCGCCGGCGGGCGGGGATAGCTCTGCACGTCCTCGCGCGGCAGGTCGGTCACGTCAGTCTCCGATTCGGGTCCTCACTGCGAGACCATAAGCCGATTGATCGGCATGCTAAAGCGGCCTTGCACCGATCCGTCCGCGGTCGGCTCCGGTGCCGTTAAAAGCATCGCAATCTCTGCCAGCATGCGCACGCGACGGGCGGGCGACAGGATGAAGGCCGCATAGAAGAACCCGGCGGCGGCCTCGGCCACCTCGGCGGCGGGGCCCTCCATCGCGACGATGCCGGTCTCCACTGTCACGGTTGCGTCCGGAAAGGCCGCGCGCACCAGATCGCTCAGACTGTCGGTGCCGCGCACCCGCGGGTCGCCCAGATCGACCTCGCCATAGCCGGGCAGTTCGGCCTGCACATGGCCATAGATCAGATCGTGCACCTGCGCATAGCCCGGTGCGGCCTCCATCGGCCCGTCGACCAGCGCCGCGAACCGGCCACCCGGCGCCAGCACGCGCCGGACCTCGTCCAGAACCGGCGTGACCGGGTCCATCAGGGTCAGCGCCCAGTGGCACAGAACCGCGTCGAGCGATCCGTCGGGGATCTCGGCCATGTCCTGCGCATCGGCCTGCATCAGCGTCGCCGCCCCTTGCGGCAGGCGCGCGTTGGCCAGCGCCAGCTCCTCGGGGCACATGTCCACGCCGATCAACCGCAGACCGGCCGCGCGATCGTGAAGGATATTCAGCAGCGGACCCGACCCGCAGGCGAGATCGAGCACACGCATGCTGTCCTCACCGGGCACCGCCTCGGCAAGCCAGTCGTAACTGGTGCGCCCGGCATGGTCGCGACAGGCCCGCGCGCAGGTCTCGGTAAAGCCGGCATGATCGCGGTGCACGGCCCGCAGATGCGCCCGCAGCGCCTGCGGATCGGGTTGGCGGCCACTGGACAGGCTTTCGGTCCATGCGGACCGCAAAGGGCTGTGATCGTTCACACGCAATCTCCTTAGATTTCTTTAGAAAATGTCGATCAGACAGTCACGTCCATCAGATGCACGACCTGCGGGAAGCGCCAGCCATCCGCGCCGTGGCACGCGTGCAGCCAGTCGGACACGGGCGCTTTGGTCTGCATGTCCGCAAGCGATACGGTGTCATCGAAGACGCAGCGCTGCAGATATCCCTCGACGGCACCGGTCGCCTCGGGACCGGCAGCGCTGTCATAGCGCAGTTCGGTGACATCCACCCGCGCACCCGCCGCACGCAACGCCGCCGCAAGGTCCTCGGCGGAGATATACGGCGCGGCATCCGCTTGCCCGAACGCCTCGAGATACCGGCGGTGAAATTCGACGTAGTGCCCTTCTGCGGCACTATGCGCGATCACGCCGCGCGCCTTGGGACCGATGGCTTCGCAAAACCGCTCCGCCGCCAGCGGCAGATCCCGAGCCGGCACCGCGTAAAGCGCATGCGTCGCCCAGACGATGTCATACCCGTCCGGCGGCGGGATGAAATCCTGCAAGGTGGTCTCGTGCTCGGCGGCGGGCATGAAGGGCGCGGGCAGCGCCGCGCGCGCCTCGGCGATGGAAAACGCCGACGGGTCCAGAAGGTCGGTGGCCACGGGGCGCAGCCCGGCCTCGGCCACGCCCGCGTGAAGCACCAGCGCATTCGGAAACTTGCCCGACCCGCAGGCCACGTCGAGCAGGCGCAGTGACCGGTTGCCCGCTTTTTCCTGAGCACGGGCCAGCCAGCCGGCCCAGTCCCGCGCCACGGCCAGATGCCGGTAATCGTCGGTGGCAAGCGTGTAGAACGCGTCCATGCCCTTGCGTCCGGCCTCGGACCAATGCGCGGTGCTGCGTGTCAGGATATCGCCGCTCACGTCTTGTCCTCCACCGATTGGCATACGGGCCAGCAGACCGGGTTGAGCGGGCTGGCCGCCACATCGCCCGGCCCGACGCCCGGCATGAATTTCTGCCAGTCGCCCGACACCATCGTCGGCGCATCCACGATCCGCGCGCCATCGGCGTAATAGGTGTTGGCCAGGACGATCCGGCTGCGATCGGTGCGATTGCGCGCGGCGGTGTGAAAGCTCAGGTTGTGGTGAAAGCTGACCTCGCCAAGGTCGAACGGGGTCTCGTCCACGGCGACACCATTGCGCGCGAACACCTCGGCCACGCCGCGATCATAGCCGGTGCCGGTTTTCTCGAAACTCACGGCATCGACCAGTCTGTGCACATCCAGCGGATGCGCGAAAGCCAGCGGCCCCATCTCCAGCGGGATCGCCTGCGCCGGGGCCCACGCCGTGACCACGTCATGCGTGTCGAGCGGAAAGTGATGATCGTCGAAATGCCACGGCGTGCGCCCGCAGCCGGCCTGCTTGGCCAGCACGTTGTCATGATAGAGCCGCACCGCTTCCACCCCCAGCAGATCGGCCGAGATCTGGCCCAGCCGGGGCGACAGCACATAGGCCCGCAAGAGCGGATTGTCCGGCCAGATCATCTCGAGGCTGAGGAACCGGTCGCGCGCGCCCTGGTCCGGATCGACGTCGAACTCGGCTTGCAAAAGGCGGATCAGCTCGGCCCGCAGCTTGAGCACGGCCCCCGGCGAAAATACCTCTTTCAGCTTGATGAAGCCGTTTTCACGGAAAAACGCGATCTGCTCGGCGCTCAGGGGATAGGGCGCGGCAAGCTCGGCTGCGATCTCGTCATCTGTCGGGATCGCCACATCGGGCAGGGGCGCTGCCGCGATGACGGGCGCGTCCGCGTCATCGTTGTCGGCAAGGCTGACATACCAGTCCCACCAGGCCTGGTTGTCCTGATCCCAGGGCTGGCTGACATCGGTGGCGTCGGTCGTCGCGGTTTCCGGCATGGCGCATCCTTTCGTTGATTGAAGGAGTAACTAAGGCATGCCGCGACAGCGGCAACCGCAATATCGGCTTCGGCTGGATGTTCCGACCCGGCGGATTAAGTACGCGGGATCGAAACAAACCGACGGGGACATCATGGACGCACACACGGCGCGGATCACCAATCGCGAACTTCATGCCGACGCATCTGACGGGCTGTCGCAAGCCCCCAAGGGCCTGTCGCCCAAATGGTTCTACGACGCCCGCGGCAGCGAGATCTTCGAGGAGATCACGCAGCTTGCCGAATATTACCCCGGCCGGACCGAGCGGGCGATCCTCGAGACGCATCTGCCGCAGATCTCCGCGCATGTGCCCGAGGGCGCGGCGCTGGTGGAACTGGGCAGCGGGGCCAGCGTCAAGACGCGGCTGCTGCTGGACGGGCTGACGCAGCTATCGGCCTATGTCCCCATCGACATTTCCGAGGAGTTCCTGCACGAGACGGCGGCTGACCTCGCGGCCGATTATCCATCGCTCGACGTTGAACCGGTGGTCGCGGATTTCATGCAAGCCATCACCTTGCCGGATCTGGGCGGACGCCCTGTGGTGGGGTTCTTCCCCGGCTCGACGATCGGAAATCTCGATCCCGATGCGGCGCAGGCGCTGCTGGCCCGTCTTGCGGACTGGTCCGATCACGATGTGCTGGTCCTCGGTGTCGACCTTGTGAAGGCGCCCGAGACGCTTGTCGCCGCCTATGACGATGCGCGGGGTGTGACGGCGCGGTTCAACCTCAACCTGCTGACGCGGCTCAACCGCGAGGCCGGTGCGGATTTCGATCTGGAGACATTCCGTCACCGCGCAATCTGGAACGCTGTCGAGAGCCGGGTCGAGATGCATCTTGAAAGTCTGCAGGATCAGGAGGTCGATCTCGGGGGGCATCGGGTGTCTTTCGCCGCCGGCGAGACGATTCATACCGAGAACAGCCACAAATACAGTGTTCCGGGCCTGTCGAGGCTCGCGTCGCATGCGGGCTGGCGGGTCGCGGAGATCCTGAGCGATCCCGACGCGCTGTTCGCGGTTGCGATCCTGCAGCGCGATGAGGGGCGGTAGGCGATGCGTGATACGGGCGAGCGCAGCGGATCGAGCAGCGAAGAGAAGGTGCAGAGCGAGCCATTGAAGGCGCCATTGGTTCGAGCCCAATGGCGAGCGAGTTGGAGCGTGAGGTCAAGGAACTGCGCACCGCCAACGAGATTCTGAAGAAGGGTGAGATCATTTTCCGCCATCGGTCCGAGGACAACGGCGAACCCGACCTGCCGTGTTCTGCCGATCGCCCCGGCGACTTTTCATCGTCATGCCGCCATTGGCCGTAACCCTTCGCTGACCTCGGATCGGGCCCGGCAGGACAAGGAGGATTGCGAGGAGATCAGACGTGTCCACGACAAGAGCAGAGGGCGTTATGGCGCGCGCAGGATCTGGCACCAGCTTCGGCGAGACAAGCACGACATTGCGCGCTGCACCGTGGAACGATTGATGAGAGAGAAAGGATTGCAAGGGGTTACGCGCGGCAAGACGAAGACCACGGCCCCCGATCCGGCGCAGCCCTGTCCCGATGACAAGGTCAACCGCCAGTTCACGGCAAATGCCCCCAACGAGCTCTAGTATCTGACTTCACCTATGTGTCGACCTGGATGGGAATGGTCTCGTTCGGGGCGCTTTCGTCGTGCCGCTGGCGCGACGGTCTCCCCCCACCCTGCATCATCGATGTCTTCGCGCGCAAGATCGTGGGCTGGCGCGTCTCGACATCGATGACCACCGTTCGCGATGCGTTGAACCAGGCCATCGCCCAACGGTGCCCGGCCGAGGGCGGCCGCCTGGTCCACCATTCCGATAGCAAGTCTATGATTGCCGGCGTGCCCGGGCGATCTGACCCCCAAGCGATGGGTCGTGTAGTGTGGCCGGTGTCGTATGGCGTTCCGTCGCGGCCTGACCCACACGTCCGATCGACGTCGACCGTGTCTTCCCTCGGACCTGTCGGCCGCCCGGGATGCCATGCGGCGAGGTTTCCACCTCGCTGGCGCCGTGTGACCCGAGAAGGGTCTGACATCTGTCACGTTGCTGTCTTGTTCTCGCGTCTGTCGCGATGAAAGCCCCACAACAGGCAGAAGGGAACAGCATATGGACGACCAGCACATCACGGGCCTCGTCGTGGGCGGCGTGGACACCCACAAGGATCTCCATGTCGCCGCGATCGTCGACGGTCAGGACCGCTTTCTTGCAAGCGAGAGCTTTCCGACGACTCGACAGGGATACCGCCGGATGCTTCCGTGGATGCGATCATTCGGAGTTTTCTCCAGCGCGTCGGCGTGGAGGCGACCGGAACCTACGGCGCCGGCCTTCTGCGCCATCGGCAGCAGGCCGGCATCAAGGTGCTCGAAGTCACCGGTCCGAACCGGCATGATCGGCGCAAGCGCTGCAAGTCGGACGACTTCGATGCCGAGGCTGCGGCCTTTGCCCGAAAGCGCACGCTGACGCCGAAGATCACGATAATTTCTCCCCAACGATCTGTGCATTGATTCATCGAAGCTCTCACGCGAAATGCAGACAGTTGCATCAAGGGGTATTCAGTCGGACATATGATGGTGGTATGCATTTCAAGTTATGAAATTTATAGAGCCAAAACAATTAGTTAATATTATATATGGCGGAGACGATGGGACAATCCACCAAAACCGTAAGTCATTGACTTAACTGGACATACAAGAGCGAAGGTTGCTTGTGTGTCTCACTGTATGTCCCAGTTTATAGCCCGGATTTTAGGAGGAAGTCAAAGGTATCTGTGTAGGCAACCAGAGACGGTGTTATTTATGGTTTCAGTGTAAGGATTTGAAAGGTAATAATATTCTTGAATGTAGGTGAGTATGATATTGTTCTTGGCTTGCTTTGCTCGAAGCTAGTTGCATCCGAGATGATATAAGGCAGGTTCGGAGTCGGTTTTGAATATGGTATTTAAGATATTGAAAACATAGTATAAAATGTGGATGAAGAAAGGTCGTTAGGGATAAGCGATTGATATATAATGGGAATAACCATTGTCATGGAGACAGACAGATACTCATTTTTGGCTAAGTTATTGTATTTCATAAATAATCTCACCATATTCCCCGCGTCTACACACTACACGACACAGGGCTGGCTGAGGGCGACAGAATGGATTCAACTGGACGACTCCGACCAAGGAAACGTCCCATGCCGAACCGAGCCATTGCCGCCCTCACCGAGATTTTGCGCCCAGAGATC